>WNGJ01002159.1_pt1 | contig 19741 bp, 27 predicted proteins | sample 5400611 | NCBI WGS metagenome assembly WNGJ01 (sample SAMN13153375, study PRJNA577476) | soil metagenome | isolation source: 40 cm soil or saprolite under Garry oak tree replicate 1 | place: USA:California | collected 2016-06-15
CAGTCGGCCACGGCGCCATGCTAAAGCGACACGTCCGGAACGGCACGGGTCTGAACCAAGCAGGTCGAGCCGTAACGCATGTCTGGAAATGGGAAGAGGGCCCGCAAGCGCGGGCCCTCTCAGCTCATGAACGCAACCGGCTGTTAGTAGCCTCCGCCACCGCCTCCCGAACCACCGCCACCGGAGTAGACGAGCACCAGTACGACAGCAACGGCGATCGCCACGAGTACCCCGATTACGAGGAGCCAGCGGGTACGACTCCAGCCGGTTCGCATCTGGTCTTCACGGAACGTGGCCATGACCACTCCTTCCCGCCCCATTTGAAAGCAGTATTCCGTCCAAGTTTGCCTCACCCAGGGCGCATTCGGCGAAACCTCGACCCGCGCCAGTTCGTAATACTTTGGGAAATGAAGCGGGCGGCCGACCCATATCGCGACCTCGACGTGATCGACTCGCGCGCTCCCCGGTTCAACCAGGCGACGATCGGCGTCCTGGCCGTGCTCGCGGTCACGACCGGCTGGTGGTGGCTGCTCGGCCTGCTCGGGGCCCAGTTGGTCGTCGGGCTGACGCTCGGCCGGCGCTTCTGCCTGCCGTGCCTCGCCTACTTCGAGCTCGTGCAGCCCCTGTTCGGCGAAGGCACGCTGGAGGACACGCGGCCGCCGCGCTTCGCGAATCTCGTCGGAGCCGTGTTCCTCACGTCGGCGACCGTCGCGTACGCAGCCGGTTTCGCCACGCTCGGCGCCGTGCTCGGCGGAACCGTCGCCGCGCTCGCGCTCCTGGCCGCGGCGACGGGCTTCTGCACCGGCTGCGAGGCGTACAAGCTGGGCTCTTTCCTGGTCGGCAAGCCGTTCGTCTCGTGTCCGCTGCCGCCCCGCGTCGACTGACGTTTCGTACGCTGCACACGTGACCGATTGGTGGGCCGTGCGCCGCGCGCACAGTCAGAAGCCCGCGACGTATACGTGTCCGCTGTGCGGGCGCAGGCTGCACGCGATGAGCGAGCACGTCGTGATCGCGCCGGAGAACGACGCGAGCCAGAGGCGGCACGCACATACTGAGTGCGTGCTGACGGCGCGGAAGGCCGGGACGTTCAAGACGTACGACGACTGGCGGGAAACCCATCCGCGCCGACGCTCTCGTCTACAGCGGTATTTCCGGCGCGGCTGATCAAGGAAGGCCGGCAACACCTGCCGCACCCACGGAGGAGCCGACCCGGCCAGGGAACCTCGAGCACACCAGGAGCGTTCGAGAATGCCACCGGCCTGCCTAGAAAAGAGCCAAACGAACCAGGAGGTCCAACCATGGCGACCCAGCTCCAGACCGAGCACGGGATCGTACGTGTGCCCACCGGCACCTGGCACGTGGACCCGACGCATTCCAGCGTCGCGTTCGAGGTGAAGCACATGATGATCGCCACCGTCCACGGACGTTTCAAGGAGTTCGAGGGAACGATCGAGGCAGCCAAAGACATCAACAACTCGCGCGTGTACGGGAAGGTCAAGGCCGCGAGCATCGACACGAACGACGAGACACGGGACGCGCATCTGCGGTCAGCGGATTTCCTCGACGTCGAGAAGTACCTACCCCGAGATCACGTTCGAGTCGACTCAAATCGAGCCCCTCGGCGGACCGGAGTTTCGGATGACGGGCGACCTGACGATCAGGTGTCACCCGTCCGGTCGAGCTCGACGCGACCGTCGAGGGCGCCGAGCTCGATCTGTGGAGAAACGAGCGTGTCGGCATTCGCGTCCGCAGGCAGATCGACTGGCTCGGCATCGGCGAGGACCAGATCCAAAAGACCCTTGCGCGGGAACTGGACGAGCTGCGCCCGCGGGAAGCGGCGTATCGCCACGGGCGCCCGCCGCACGAGCTCAAAGGGAAGACGGTGATCCTCGTCGACGACGGTCTGGCGACGGGTGCTTCGATGCAGGCAGCAGCACGCGCGGTCCGCCGCCACGAACCTGCCCGGATCGTGATTGCCGTACCCGTCGCGTCCCGCGCGACCTGCGATCAGTTCCGGGACGAGGTCGACGAGGTCGTGTGCGCGGTGACTCCCGCGCCGTTCTACGCGGTCGGAAACTGGTACGAGGACTTTTCGCAGACAAGCGACGAGGAGGTGCGCGAGCTCCTCGAGCGTGCGGCGCTCAACGCGGCACGCGGCTCGGACTAGCGCTCGTCAGATGAGGCGCGGGCTGGCGCGGCGTTCCACGTCGCCGAGCACCTGGTCGCCGATCCAGTTGACCGCCCAGACGACGAGGACCGTGCCGACGTACGTCCAGAAACCGTTGATGGAGAAGTTGGGCGCGATCCACTCCGCCAGCGCGACCATCGCGATGTTGATCAGGAGATAGAAGAAGCCCAGCGTGATGATGATGAGCGGCAGCGTCAGGACCGTGAGCAGCGGCTTCAGCACGGCGTTTGCGATCCCGAGCACCGCCGAACCGATCAGGTACGCCGCCCAACCATGGATCTGGACGCCGTCCCAGATCGCGTTTGCGGCCCAAAGGGCGGCGAGGTTGATCCCCCAGGCGATCACGAGACGGGGCGCGAAGGACATGGCGACAGTGTAAAAGGACAGCGTGTTCGCGCGCTTGCACGCCCTCCAGACGACCCGGGAGCAGCACGATCTCGGCCTCGAGATCGTCCGTGACCAGCTTCTGCCCTGGCTCCGGGACAGCTCCGGCTTCCGCGGGCTGATCCGGCTCTGGAGCCCCGCGGAGGCGAAGACGCTCGTCATCACCTTGTGGGCCGACGAGGAGTCGCTGCGGGCGAGCGCGCAGGCAGGAGACCAACTAGGCGAGCTCACGGCGGAGACCGTGGGCACGACCAGGCTCGCGCTCGAGGACTACGAGGTGAGCCTCTTCGATGTCACAGACGCCTGAGTTCATCCCCGGGGACGAGTTCGCCAAGGTCCTGACGGAGACGACGATGTCGCTCGTCTGCGTCCTCGACCGGGACGGACGCATCCGATTGTTCAACGATGCCTGCGAGCGGGTGACCGGCTTCACCCGCGATGAGGTTATGGGCAGCGACGCGCGCGACTTCGTCATTCCGCCGGAGGAGGCGGAAGCATTCAGCGAGGTGCTCGGCTACGTCTGGAGCACCGGTCTCTCGAGCCCGCAGGTCGGTCACTGGCTGACGAAGGACGGGCAACGCAAGTTGATCGCCTGGTCGAACAGGCTGATGCCGAGCGAGGATGAAGGAGGCTCGGCGCTGCTCGTCACGACGGGCATCGACCTGAGCGCGAGCCCGACTGCGGACGACGATGCGTTCGAAGGCGACCCGGAAGCGAAGCTCGCCGAGGTCAGCCGCCTCGCGCAGGAGCAGCGCGCGCTCCGGCGCGTCGCGACGCTCGTCGCGTCGGAGGCAAGGCCCGAGCGCGTATTCGCCGCCGTCTCCGAGGAGTGCGCGCGCGTCCTCGAGGTCGACGCGTCCGCGGTCTTTCGCTTCGAGGGAGACGACACGGCGACCATCGTCGGCCGCCATAGCCGCGCAGGAGGCGCCGATGCCTTCAACCTCGGCATGCGGCTGCCGGCCAGCGAGGACAGCGGTATCGGCCAGGTCCTCAGAACAGGGGCTCCGGCGCGGATCCACGACTACACCGAACGGCCCGGAGTCGTCGCGGACAACATGAGACAGATGAGCTACCGGTCATCGGTGTCGGCTCCGATCGTCGTCGCCGGCATCATGTGGGGCGCCGTCGGGATCGCGAGCGCAGAGCCCTTGCCCGCCGACACGGAAGCGCGACTAGGTGCGTTCTGTGAGCTCGTGTCGCTCGCGGTCGCGAGCGCGCAGGCACGCGAGGACCTGAGCGCGTCACGCGCGCGCCTCGTGAAGGCCGGCGACGAGCAGCGCAGAAAGCTCGAACGGAACCTCCACGACGGAGCCCAGCAGCGACTCGTCTCGCTGGCCCTGACGATCCGGCTCGCTCGACGTCAACTCGAGTCGAACGCAGAGACCGCAGCCGCGTCGCTCGAGCGTGCAGCCGGAGAGCTGGATCTCGCGCTCGAAGAACTGCGCGAGCTCGCGCGCGGGCTGCATCCCGCAGCACTCACGGAGCAAGGCCTCGGGCCGGCGCTGGCGGGTGTCGCGAAGCGGCTCGCGATCGACGTCGAGCTGAGCGCACCCGAGGACCGGTTACCGGAGAACATCGAGGCGACGGCGTACTACATCGTCTCGGAGGCGCTGACGAACGTCGCAAAGCACGCAGAGGCGACGAAGGCGAAGGTCGACATGACCGTGGCCGGCAAGGCGCTGAAGTTCGAGGTCACCGATGACGGCCGCGGTGGTGCCGATCCTTCCGCAGGCTCGGGCATCCTCGGGCTGCGTGACCGTGCGGAAGCCGTCGGCGGAACGCTCTTCGTGATCAGCCCACCCGGCAAGGGCACGATCGTGACGGCTCAGCTTCCACTCAACGACGCTTGACGGGGATGCTCTGGCTCGAGCGGAAGACGTTCTGCGGGTCGTAACGGCGCTTCACCGCGATCAGGCGATCGAAGTTCGTGCCGTAGTACGCACGCTCCCAGTTCCCTAGGTCGGGATCGATGTAGTTCTGATACGCGAACGGCGAGACGTAAGGGCGCATCGCCGAGTAGAAGCCCCGCAGCCAGCGGAGGTTCGGCTCCGCAGCGGCCGACGGGTCCCAGTACGCGAGGTATTGCATCGAGAACAGCGCGTCTCGGTGGACGAACGCCGTCGCGTCCTTCTTCACGCGGTTGATCGCACCGCCGTAGGAGTCGAGCAGGATGACTCCCGAGCCGCTCCCGGTGATGATGCGCGACTCGATCTGCCGGATCATCGCGTTGATTGCTTTCAGGCTCAGCGGCTTGTTCGCGAAGCTCGACTTCCCCTTGAACGTCGAGCGCCCAAGCTGGCCCTGCGGTGGCAGGTGGCACTCGGCGATCGTGCCGGAGCAGCCCGCCCACATCTCCTGTGCATCCAGGTAGCTCCGCGAGGTCACGGTGAACCGCGTCGGCGTGCCGGCGTTCGCGAGCGGGTTGACGAGCGCGCGCAGCCGGTCGGCGCTGCCGAAGAGCTGCCCGGCCGACGTGATGCGGGCTCGCCCGGCCACGACCGAATTGAGGTTCACCACCGAGAAGAGCCCGTCGGGGGCGTGCGGCGCGAGCTTCTGCCAGGCCTGCACGACCTTCGCCGCATCCGGCCAGGGCCACTCGATGGCGTACGTCGCGACCTGGCCGACGGGATGCGTGCGGAAGACCAGGCGCGTGACGATCCCGAAGCTGCCGCCACCACCGCCACGGAGCGCCCAGTAGAGATCGGGATGTTCGTGCAGGTTGGCTACAACAGCGCTCCCGTCCGCCAGCACGACCGTTGCCTCGAGGAGGTTGTCGCAGGTCAGCCCGTACTTCCGCGAGGCAAAGCCGACTCCGCCGCCGAGAGCAAGGCCTGCGATGCCGACGGTCGGGCACGACCCGGCCGGCACGGTGCGCCCGTTGAGCGCAAGCTTTTGGTACACGTCGATCAGCCTCGCGCCCGCTCCCACGACGGCGCGCCGGCTCGGATCGAGCGTGATGCCGTTGAGTCGCGACACGTCGACGATGACTCCCGTCGTGGTGGAGTAGCCGCCGTAGCTGTGGCCACCGGCTCGCGGAACGATTCGCACGGCATGCTCGCGGGCCCAACGAACGGTGCGCTGCACGTCGGCAGTCGACTCGCAGAAGACGATCGCGCGCGGCATGACCGCGTCGAAGCGCGTGTCGAAGAGCAACCGGGCCTGGTCGTAGGCTGAGGAGCTCGGCAGGACGACTTCGCCGCGGAGACCGTTTGCGAGCTCGTCGTAGATTCCGCCGGCGGAGGCTCGGGCGAGCCGAACCAGCGGTCGCCCGAGCGACACGCCGCCGGCAACCAAGGCGACCCGACCGCCCCGGGCGAGCAGCTCACGGCGCGTCATCTCCTGCACGTGCCGAATCTAACGACTCGGTGTTAAGACCTGTGAACGCCCATCATGATCGTCGCGATGTAGACGCCCGCGCTGTTTCTCTTCACGCTCAGGAGCGACTTGCTTCCTCCGTTACGGAAGATGGAGTCGGCCGCGTTGCGAACGTCCCTGTTCCCGCGGCTGCTGTACGGCGGGTTCCGGTAGACCGCGTCCGTCACGGTGTCCGGGAAGTAGAGCTGGCCCGTGTGGACGACGTTGCCACCGAGGTGGACCTTCACGTGGATGTGCACGGTACGGCCCTGGTACCACCCTGGGTAGACCGTACGGAAGAGCGCGAGCCCCTTTGCATTCGTGCGCTGGATCCCGCGCATGAAGGTGCGACTGGCGGCGCCGGAACCGAAGCCTGAGTAGACGCCGCCAGCATCGGCGTGCCAGATGTCGACTGCGGCCGCCTTGATCGGCTTGCAGGTCGAGGCGCTGACGACGAACGCTCGGAGTGACAGCGGCACGCCGGGTCGACCTTCCGTGATGTTGCGGCGTAGGGCTTCGTTCGCGATGTAGTACGGGCCCTCCGTCTGCTCCGGCGTCAGGACGCATGACACTTCACCGGATGCGACAGCTGCCGGGCCGGCGCCGTCGGAGCTGTCGATCTTCAGACCTGCCGCGCCGATCGCGGTGGCGAGAAACCCGCCAACGCGGACGAGGGAGCCGCGCCGACTGAACTTGGGGTCACTCATCGGGAAATCCTCCAGTCTTGAACACGGTCTCGTCCGCGAGAATCGTCATCGCCTCGTAGCCTTGCAGGCGCGCCGTCCACTGCGGAGCACGGTCCGGGCCCATCGCGAAGGCTGCTGTTGCATAGGCGTCGGCGGTCGCAAGTTCCGGGCCGACGACGGTCACCGAGAGAATCCCGGCCGGAGCGCGTGCCGAGTGCGGGTTCCACACATGGTCACCGCGCGAATATGCACCTGACGTAGCGATTGCAAGATCGGTGGCCTCGATCACAGCGGCCACCTGCTGGCGGTTCAGTGGATGCTGGATGCCGACGCTCCAGGCAAGCTCCGGGACGGGGCGACCGAGAACGCGCATGTCGCCACCTGCATTGACGGCGTAGTTGCGGAGACCGGCGTCGTCGAGAATCGCGGCGGCCCGATCGACCGACCAGCCCTTCACGAGCCCGGAGGGATCGATCGAGCCGTTGGGAGTGTGCATGTCGAAGTAGCCGTCGGTCTCATCGCACAGAAGCTCGCAGCGCTCGAGGACTTGACGCACCTGAGGTTGAGCATCCTCGCGTCTCAACCGGCCGCGGTTGATACGGCTGATGTCGCTGTCCTCCTTGAACGTGCTGAAGGTCGCGTCCACCCAGCGCAGCCAGTCGAAGAGCTTGTCGAGCGCCGCGCCGGCTTCTTCCTCGTCGCGGACGTCCACGACGACGGGCAGACCCATGATCTGCTCGACCCGGCGTACTCCGGGGAGTCCTGAGGTGATGACTGTCATGCTTGCTTCGCCTTCAGGATCGCGGACTGGAGCGACTGTGCGAACGCGTCGCTCGAGTCGGTCGCCCCCGAGACCATGTTGACGTTCGCGCTCTGTGCGCGGAGCGCCTCCGCCTTCAGAATCGGGAGGGCGGTCTGGTTGATGTAGACGGAACGGTTGGTGTGATTCGGATAGGTCGGGACGGAGACGGCGGTCAAGTGCCGCGTGACCTTCTTCTTCGTCCCGCTGATCGTGGTCGTCTTGCGGACGACGATCGTCACCTGGAGGCTGCCCCATTGTTGCACCGAAGCCAGGGAGCCGGTGAATCGTTTGCTGACGACGACCTTCCTCGTCGCCGCTCGAGTCGCCGCGGTCGCATCGACGATCGGGAGCGCAAGCGCGGCGACGGTGAGGAGGATGATGATGAACTTGCGCATTGGTTCCTTTCGCTAGAGGGCGAACTTTTCGGTGTGGATGAAGCGTGGAGGGACATTGGCGCGGCGGACGCTCCGCCCGAGGAGCTCGGTCATCGCCGGCGGCCCGCAGACGTAGACCTGTCGTTCCGCGATGTCGGGGACGAGCTCCTGGAGGTGAGCGGGAGACAGCAGTCGCGCACCGTCTTCGGTGCCGTGGTCGCAGACCACGAAGTGGAGGGTGATCCCTCGCTCAGTCGCCAGCTCCTCCAGCTCGTCGCGGAAGATCACGTCTTCGTCGCGGACGACGCGATAGATCACGACCACGTCTCCCGACATGTCCTCCATCAGTGCGCGAATCGGCGTGATCCCGATACCGCCCGCGATCAGGACGACCTTGCTGCGGCGGCGCGCTTCCTCCGTGAAGACCCCGAAGGGGCCCTCGGCGGCCACGCGTGTGCCGGGAGCGATCTCCGCGAGCCGGCTCGAGAAGTCGCCGAGCGCCTTGACCGTGATCCGGAGCGAGCGGCCGTCCGGCTTTTCCGACACCGAGAAGGGATGCGCTGCCCACCAGCGCTTCCGGTCGAGAAAACGCCAGAGAAAGAACTGACCGGGGCGCGCGTCGAGCCGGTCCAGGCGGTGTCCGGTGATTCGCAGCGAGACGATGCCCGGGCCCTCGGGTACCACTTCCGCGACGCGCAGGCGGTATCGCAACGCGTTCAAGGTCGGACCGAGGATCCGAAAGGCAACGAGCAGGCCGATCGTGCCGAGATACAGCGCGCGCCAGTAATCGGCCGCGACGCGATCCAGCACGAGCTCGTTTCCGGTCGGAATCTGATGGAACCAGGCCAGTGCGATGCCCGCATAGGCGAGCAGGTGCACGGCGTACCACCACTCGTACCGAAGCCTGCGCCGGACGATCACGACGGAGGTCACGACGACGGCGATCAGCAGGGCGGTACCGACGGTCGCCGTGATCATTCCGGGGTAGACGCCGCCGCCGAGCATCGTGCTGACCTCTTTCGGCAGGGAGATCCTGTCCATCAGGGCGTAGCCCCAGACGGAGAGGACGACGTGCGCGAGCACGAGGTCGAGACAGGCGTGGCCGTTCCAGCGGTGCCAGACGGTCAAGCGGTCGAAGCCGAAGAGCCGCTCGACCGCGGGCAGGCGTGCGAGGAGGAGCACCTGCAGGAGCGCGGAGTAGGCGCCCAGGAGTCCCGTGATCCGGGCGAGACTGGTCAAGAACGCTCCGGTGCTGAGGTCGTCCGAGAGGTTGCCGCCGTTGACCCAGAGCCAGACCATCACCGCCGCGTTCCCGGCAACGAACGCCCAGATCAGGGCCGACGTCGCCAGCCTGCGGCGCTCGCGCGGACGCGCGAGGGCTGCCAGGCGTGGCGATCCCAGGGCATAGCCGGCTTCAGTCATGGCTCTGCAGAGAACCAGCGAACCTTGAGAAGGGATTGAGAGCCGGCTAAGAGGTTCGTAAGAGCGAGACAGCCTGCGAGAGCCAAGCGGGAGATTTCAGGAGGTTGAATCAGCTTTCCGGCCTGGGCCGCTCGCTGGCAGCGCCACCCTTCGGAGGGAGCTTGTTGCAGTTGTGATCTGCCGATGTTGACAACCGTCCGCAATCACATCAACGAAAGAAAGAGGCTCATCGTGCGCTCTCCCCGAGCTACGCACCTCCGCCACAGACTCGTCAGCGCAGCGCGCGCCGGCGCGGCCGCCGGGATCTTCGGCGCCGGCATCCTTCTCGCCGGCGCGGTCACGAGCAGCGCACCCGCGGCGCCGCAGGACTGTCTCCCCGTTGTTGTCGGTTGCGTTACGACGACCTTGCCGACCGGTTCCCTGCCGGCGACCTTGCCGCCGCTGCCCACGCTCCCCGGCCCGACGACCACCACGGTGCAGGGCGGCTCCACGACCAGCTCGACCGCCACGCCGACCACCTCGTCGTCGACGACGACGACGAACGGCGACACGACGGGGTCGAAGGGGGACACAGCTTTCAAGCCCAAGGCGACCGTGCGTGTGCGCGGACGAGGTGCCCATCGGGTCATCGAGATCAGGGTCAACCTGACCAAGGCGGCACGCCTGAACGCGCGCCTCAGCCGCAAGAACGCTTCGCTTGCGAAGCGCCTGTTCACGGCCAAGGCCGGTCAGCACCTCTTCAAGCTGCGGATCGGGCGGACGCCGAAACCGGGCCTGGCAGAGCTGTCACTCGTGTATCGCGCCGAGAGCGGCGAAGGTGCCCGCACGACGCATCGCCTGCGGCTTCCTCGCTGACCTAGACGGAAGCCGGTCGGCTGCTGTGGTGCTCGATGAACGCGAGGGCCCTCGTCCACGCGTCGGCGGAGGCTGTCGCGAACTGCTCCTGGCTGCGGTCGAAGAAACTGTGCGGGGCGCCCTCGTACGTGACGATCTCGTGCTCGACCCCCGCCGCCGTCAGCGCGTCGTCGAACGCGGCGTTGTCGTCCGCGGTGATGTTCTGGTCGGCTCCCGCCTGGAGCGCGAGGATCGGAGCGTCGAGCTCCGAGGCGCGCTGCGCCAGCCCGGGCGTACCGTCCCTACCCTCTCCTGGACGCCCGTAGAACCCGACTGCCCCGGCGAGCCCGTGCCGACCAGCGGCCGACAGCCAGGAGTTGCGGCCGCCGAAGCAGAAGCCGACGGTGAAGATCGCTCGGACGCCCTTCGCGCGGAGGTATCCGATAGCCGCGCCGACATCGGCCTGAATACCGTCGGTAGTCGTCTGCTCGACGTGCTTCATGTACTCGAAATCGTCGCCGCGCTTCGCGACCCCGGCGGTGCGACCGAAATAGTCGAGTGCCACGGCCGAGATGCCTCGCTCGGCGAACCGCAACGCCAATTCCTCGTAGAACCGGTAGAGGCCGCGCACATCCGGGAGGATCACGACGCCCACGTCGACGGGCTCCTCCGGAGCCGCCGCAAAGGCGGCGAATGTATTCCCGTCGGCCGCCTCGAGCACGAGATCCTCATGCGAGACTGCGGCGCCGCGGATCACCGGGACGGGCGGTACTGAGTCGAGCTCAAAGCACACGGCCGCGCGAGCCTAGCTCAGAGGGCAGCCTGGAAAGACACCAGCGAGCCGAAAAGCGGCTGTAGGGCTAACCGCACTGAACGGCGGAACGGCGGCGCATAGCTTGGGAGTCATGAGCGTGGCGACCCTCCACCGCCTCCCCTCCCCCCGGAGCCTCGTGTCTACCCCGCACCGAGGCCTGGTGGAGGTCGCCACGATCTTCGGCCTCTACGCGTTCTACGAGGTCGTGCGCGGACAGGGGAGCGCTTCCCTGACGGTCGCCCGCGGGCACACCGACGAAATCGTCGCGCTCGAACGCCATCTGCACATCTTCGGCGAGCGCTCGGTTCAGCACGCGGCTCACTGGGTGCCGACCCTGCCGACCATCCTCGGGATCGCCTACATCGCACTTCACTTCCTGGGAACGGCCGCCTTCTTGATCTGGCTGCACCGCACACAGTGCCGTTGGTTCCCGGTCGTACGGAACACGATCGTCGCTGCAACGGCCGTCGCGCTCTCGATCTACATCCTGTATCCCGTCGCGCCCCCGCGACTGGCAGGGCTGGGCTTTGTCGACACGGTGACGCACAACGCGAAGGTGAATCTCAGCTCCGATCTCCTCGGCAGTCTCTACAACCCATTCGCCGCCGTACCGAGCCTTCACTTCGGCTATGCGCTGTTGGTGGGCGTGACCGTCGCGCTGCTCGCCAAAGGCCGCGTAGCACGCGCGCTCGGTTGGAGCTATCCGGCCGTGATGCTGCTCGTCATCGTCGCGACCGGCAATCACTTCTTCTTCGACGCAGCCGGCGGCGCGCTCGCGATCGGGATCGGCTACATGGCGGCTAGCCGGCTCGACTCGCCCGCCAGGCGCGCAAAGCGCTGGCAGCCTGACCGGGGATCCGCCGTAGCGACGTGTTGAACGCCTCACGGAGAGCGGCATCCGCGTCGTCGAGAATGCCTTCCCCGTGGCCGCAGAGGATGACCTTCGGCTGAAGCCCCCCTAGCTGACGTCGAGGAGGGCGAAGCCGCAGGAGGGGATGGACCGCCAGCCTCTCATTCCCTGCGCAGTAGTACGGTGCCGAGCCCAACGCATCGGCGCAGACCAGAACGCGGCGGTCGGGCCACCAGAGCGCAACCTCGTTCCAGGAAGGGCGATTACTGACCGCGATACAGGCGAATGGGCCGAGCGACCCCTGAGGCACGAGATGGTGACGAACACCGAGGCGCGCGGCGAGGGCCACGCAGTCACGGTTGTGTCGGTCCAGCAACTGGAGCACCCCGGCGGGAGTACCCGCCGCGCGGATGCGTTCCTCGACGCCATCGCCGTCGACCGGGTCGATCACCCAGACGCGGCCGTCCTCGAAGAGAGCGTGCGAGCAACGCTGCATGAACTCGGGGACGATCCAGCCGCAGCCGCCATCGAACTCGTCGCAGAACCGGACTCGCATCCTGGAGAGCGTACGGGTACGCCGTAGATCGACTCGAGCGTCGCCGCAACCTCAAGATCGTTTGCGTAGAGACGCAGTGGATACGCGGCAGCGCCGCGATAGCCGCCTTCCGTCTCGACCACGGGCCCGGACAGCAACACCTCGCCGAGCACCCGGCAAAGCGTCCTCGGCTCGTCGCGTCCGTGCAGATACGTGAGCGCGTCGACCGGGTCCCGTGCCGCGTGGAAGCCGCACCTGCAAGCGATCGCCGGCGCATCGTGCGAGCGGTCGCAGTGACAGACGGCGATCGCCTGCTCGGTTGGTTGCCAGACGGTGTCGTAGATGACCGAGCCCAACCGCACTCCGTCCTTCGTCTCGATCACGGTCCACGCGCGCCAGCCCACGACCCGGTCACGGTTGGCCGACCGAACTCCTTCCCCGATGTTCATCGGCGTGCCTTCGTTGCCAGCCGCACATCGGCCGGCTGGATGACCTCGTCCACCAATCCGTACGCAACCGCCTCGTCCGGCGTCATGAAGTAATCGCGGTCGATGTCCTTCAGCACCTGCTCGAGTGGCTGTCCTGTATGACGCGCGATGATCTCCGCCATCCGCTGCGTCATCTCGAGGATCTCCCTTGCGGCGATCTGGATGTCCGCGGGCGACCCGCGATAGCCGCCGGAGCCTTGGTGGATCATCACCTTCGCGTTCGGAAGCACGAACCTCTTTCCGACCGCGCCGCCGCTGAGGATCATCGCCGCCGCCGACATCCCCATGCCCGTGCAGATCGTGCGCACGTCGGGCTTGACGTATTGCATCGCGTCGTAGATCGCCATTCCGGCGTATGCGGAGCCACCGGGGGAGTTGATGTAGAGCGAGATCTCCTGGTCCGGGTCATCCGCCTCCAAAAACAGGAGCTGCGCGGTGATGACGTTCGCAATGCCGTCCTCCACCTCCTGGCCGAGAAAGACGATCCGCTCGCGCAACAGGCGGGAGTAGATGTCGAAAGAGCGCTCGTAGCGTCCGTCCTGCTCCACGACCATCGGAATCAAGGGCATCTGTGCCTCCTGGTAATGTGCAACCTGTCGGTTGCGCCAAGTATACGCAACCCGGAGGTTGCGGATTGGAGAAGCGATGGGATTGGAGGAGCGATGGAGGTAACGCGCGAGATCGTCTTTCCGGACCCGCCGGACGAGGTCTGGAGGGCCCTGACGGAGGCGGAGCAGCTGGAGGAGTGGTTTGCGAACGACGTCGAGCTCGATCCTCGCGAAGGCGGGGACGGTGTGTTCCGCTGGGATGACGGCGAGGAGCGGCGCGCCAAGGTTCTCGTCGCGGAGCCGGGCGAGCGGCTCGTGCTCGACTGGGACGAACAGGGCGAGGTCGAGTTCACGCTCGAGGAGGTCGAGGAGGGCACGCGTCTGCTCGTGCGCGAATCGACGCCCGAGTTCTCGACCGCACTCGAGCTCCGGGCGCTGGCTCTGACCTACGCGTGACGGACCGGACGGGACGCGTCTTCGACGCGCTCGCCGACCCCAACCGCCGCTACGTCCTCGAGGCGCTGGCGTCGCGCGAAACGGCTACCGCTACCGAGCTCGCCGCCGAGCTCCCCGTGACCCGGCAGGCGGTCGCCAAGCATCTGGCCGCGCTGAACGAAGCCGGGCTCGTCGAAAGCCAACGCCGAGGACGGGAAACGCTCTATCAGTTGACGCCCGCGCCGCTCGGCGCGGCGATGGACTGGATGGCAAGCGTCGGCGCCGAATGGGATGCGCGCCTCGCGGCCTTGCGCAAGCACCTGAGGAATCGCCGCTCGTAGACTCTCGCGATGGAACGCCGTCAGCTCGGCGGGACCGATGTCGAGGTCTCGCGGATCATTCTGGGCTGCGGCAACTTCGGCGGCATCGGCTCGGCGCCCGAGTTCTTCGGACAGGGCGAGAGCGAGGACGAGGCGTTTCGCATCATGGACGCCGCCTGGGAGGTCGGCATCACGACGTTCGACACCGCCGATGCGTACGGCGGCGGACGGAGCGAGACGATGATCGGCAACTGGATGGCGAGCCGCGGCGTCCGGCCAGAGCTGACGACCAAGACGTTCAACCCGATGGCCGAGGGACAGGACCACGGGCTCGCGCGCACGCGCATGAGCCGGCAGATCGAGTCAAGCCTCGACCGTCTCGGCGTCGCCGCCGTCGATCTCTATCTGGCCCACGACTTCGACCCGGACGTTCCGGTCGCCGAGACCGTCGCGACCTTCGAAGGCCTGATCCAGCTCAAGCTGATCAAGGCATACGGCGTCAGCAACTTCGGCGCGAAGCAACTCGAGGCGATGCTGGGAATCGGCAAGCCCGCCCTCGTGCAGAACTCGTACTCGCTGCTCGACCGCACCGACGACGGCGTCGCACATCTGTGCGCCGAGCTCGGAATCGCGTACACGCCGTACAGTCCGCTCGCCGGGGGCTGGCTGACCGGGAAGTACAAGGGCGACGAGCCCGCGCCCGAGGGATCGCGGATGGCAATGCGCCCGGGACCCTACGAGCACCTGCGCACGCCCGAGACGTTCGCGACGCTCGACCGGTTCGCGGAGTTGGCACAACGTCGTGGAATCGACTCCGCGACGCTCGCGATCTCCTGGTTGTTCGCACAGCCGTGGGTCACGGCTGTGGTGGTTGGGCCTCGCCGGCCGGATCACCTCGAGCCGGCCCTGCGCGCCCTCGAGCATCCGCTGTCCGCGGCGGATGCACAAGAGGTGGGCGCACTTTTCGCGTGAGGATCGGCTTTCGTCTGCTGATGGCCGGCGATCTGCCGCTCCTGTACGAGTGGTTACAGCGCGAGCACGTCCAGCGCTGGTGGACGGACCGCGAGACCTATGACGAGGTAGTCCAGCACTACTTGCCGACGATCGAAGGAAATAGGCCGACCGACCTCTACCTGATCCTCTCGGACGATCGTCCCGCCGGATTCATCCAGACGTACCGCGTCTCCGACTATCCGGAGTACCGCGAGCTCGTCGCGGTCGAGGACAATGTGGCCGGCGTCGATCTCTTCGTCGCGGAGCTGGAGCTGACCGGCCGCGGTCTCGGTTCCAAAGCACTCAGCCGGTTCGTGGTCGACATCATCTTCTCGGACCCTGAGATTCACGCCTGCATTGCCGATCCGGACGCCGAGAACCTCGCCTCGTTGCGCGCGTTCGAAAAGGCCGGCTTTCGGGTCGTTCGACGGTTCGTCGACCCAAACGACCACGACAGGCTGCACGCGCTGGTACGACTCGATCGTTAGGGCGAGAGGCGCTCGACGACCCAGCCACCGTCCGAGCGCCGGTAGCGCAGGCGGTCGTGCATGCGGTCGTCGCGGTGCTGCCAGAACTCGTATGCATCGGGAACGAGGCGGTAGCCGCCCCAATGATCGGGCCGGCGCACGTCGCTGCCCTCATGCTCGCGCGCGAGCTCGGCGACCCGGTCGTCGATCTCCGCTCGATCGCGCAGCACCGAGCTCTGCTGTGACGCCGCAGCTGCGAGCTGAGCTCCACGTGGACGTGTTGCGAAGTAGGCATCGGACTCCTGACCGGCGACTCGCTCGACCCGACCCTCGATCCGCACCTGGCGACCGAGTGCCTCCCAGTGGAAGAGAAGGGCCGCGCGTGGATTCGCCTCGAGCTCAGCTGCCTTACGGCTGACGTAGCCGGTGAAGAAGACGAAGCCGCGCTCGTCGGCGCCCTTCAGCAGCACCATCCGGACCGACGGAGCGCCGTCAACGGCCGCGGTGGCCAGCGCCATCGCCTGCGGCGCCCTCATTCCCGTCGCTTCGGCCTCGGCGTACCAGCGGCGGAACTGCTCCAGTGGGTCCGGATCGACGGCCGATTCCCGCAGCTCCTCCACGGCGGCCAGCCTATGACAGCGGAGCAGCTAGCGGAACAGGTCTCGCTCTTCGGGAATGACGAGGTCGAGTGCGCGTCCGTCACCCGCGACCTCGAGGCCGCGAACGACTGCCGCCGGAACGCCATCGAGCTTCCCCATCACGAGCTCGGCGGCGCTCGCGATCTCGTCCGCCACCGCGATCATCGTCGAGTGGAGCTCGTAGCCGACGGGGTCGCGCGTTCCGCGTAGGTCACGCATCACCTCGAGCCCGGACGCACCGAGCGCGACGTCGATCGTTCCCTGACGCCACGGACGGCCGAACGAGTCCGTGACGAGGACGGCGACCTCACGGCCGGTCAGCTCGCGGATGCGATCGCGGATCCTTCTCGCGGACGCATCCGGATCGTGAGGAAGCAGTACGAGCATTTCTGGCTCGGGTGCGTTCGAGGCGTCGACCCCAGCTGAGGCGCAGATGAAGCCGTGTGTCGTCTCTGCGATGACGAGCGGCGGCCGAACTCGCACAACGCGTGCGGCCTCCCGCAGGATGACCTCGATGCGACGCGGATCCTCGTCGTCACCGGCGATCTCTCGCGCTTCTTCCGAGGGCTCGATGCCGGCGAGCGCAATGACTCGGCCCTCGGACTTCGACACGATCTTCTGCGCAAGCACGAGAACGTCGCCGTTCTCGAGCTCGAGCTTCGCGGCGACGAGCTCGGCCAGGTCGTCCCCTTCCTCGATCTCCGCGAGGCCCGTGACCGGGATGATGCGGAGCTCGCCGCTCAGGGCAGGCCCGTGAGGCGGATGCCGGCATGCGCCTTGTAGCGCTTGTTCACGTTGAGGATCACGGCGGTCATGCCTTCGAGCGCGCGCGAGTTCTCGAGAGGACCGACATCGATGGCGCGATCGGCCAAGCGTCCGGCGAGCTCGAGGGAGAGCTCCTTCGCGCGATCCTGGCCGCCGCAGATCAGGGCATCACCGGGATCGCCCTCGACCAGGTTCGCCGCGGCGAACGATTGCAGCCCCGAGGCGACGGGCCCTCGAACGATCCGCGCGACCTCCTCGGCCAGCGAGCCCTGATGGCGGCCGGGAAGGACGCCGTCCTTCGCGAACCTGAGATCGCTGGCGACGCACAGGACGGGCGTCGTCCCGATCGCCGCAGCGAGCTCCCTTCCGGTCTCGAGGGTGGCATCCGACTTGACGGCGAGGACAACGAGATCGGCTTCCGCGACGATGTCCTGGTTGCGGCCGCCGGCGATGCCGAGCTCCGCTGCGGTCGCCTGCGCTCTCTCGGCGTCCCTCGAGCCGACGAGGATCTCATCCTTCCCGGTCTCGTGGAGTCGTTTTGCGAGTGCGCGCCCGAACGCGCCGGTGCCGCCGACGATCGCAACCTTCATGCGAACGCGACCGCGTCGAGGGCCACTTCGGCGAGACGCCTTCGTGCAGCTGCGTCGCGCATCAGCGTGTTCGTGACGACCGGCCGGACACCGGTGCTCGAGAGTGCGTCAGCGTCGGCCGCGTCCTTCTCGTCGATGACGAGCGCGTCGATCAACCCGGAGTAACAGCTCGCCACGTGCGTGGCCGTCGTCCCTCCTTGCAGCCGCTGCAACATTCGTGCGGCCGGGCCTTTGACGGCGAGGCCGCCGATGAGAGGACTGACGGCGACGCAGGGAACACGCCGCCGCTCCAAGGCCGACCTGATCCGCTCGACGGCCAGGATGGGGCCGATCGAGACGAATGGATTGCTCGGCGCGACGAGGATCAGGTCCGCCTCGTGCAGCGCGTCGAGCACACCGGGCGCGGGCTGCGCGTCAGTCGCACCTTCAAAGCGGACGCGGTCGACAGGGTCGCGATGCGCGCGGGCGACGAACCACTCCTGGAAGGGGAAGCTCCCGTTCGTCGTGTCGAGCCACGTCCGCAGCTCTTCGTCGGTCGCAGGGAGGATCGCGGCCTCCACGCCGAGCACCGCAGCGAGCCGCGCGGTCACCGTGGAAAGCGGCGCGCCTTCGCTCAGGGCTTGCGTACGCACGATGTGCAGCCCGAGGTCGCGGTCGCCGAGGCGAAACCAGGACTCGCCGCCGAGCGATTCGACAGTGGCAAGCGCGTTCCAGGTCTCGTCCGCCCTGCCCCAGCCGCGCTCGTCGTCCCCGAGGCCGGCAAGTGCGTAGAGCACGCTATCGAGGTCGGGCGAGACCGACAGTCCGAGCACTTCGAGGTCGTCGCCGACGTTGACGATCGCGGTCACCGTCGCGGGATCGACCGCGTCGACGATGCCGCGCAGAAAGCGCGCGCCGCCGACGCCGCCGGTGAGGACGGCAACCTTCACGAAGCGATCCTGAGCTCCTGGAGCGCGGACTGCGTGTGGGGTCCTGCGCGGAGGTGCACACGGTCGAGATCCTTACGCGTGTCGACATCGTCGGCGAGGTTCGGGATCGCGACCGCGACCGCGTCAAGCCCGAGCTCGCGAGCGGCACGCTGGAAACGCTCCGCGCTGCGCGGCCCGTAGAGCGGCTCGAAGAGGTTCGGAACCGGGAGGCTCAGCGCGTTCGTCCGACCGTCCGCCGATGCCACCAGACCGATACCACCGAGCGGTGTCGCCCCCAGCAGCGCATGCAGGTCGTAGGGCAGCACGCAGGGGACGTCGGCGTTGACGATCAGCACTGCGTCGATCTCGAGCAGTCCGAGCGCGGCTGCAACGGCCGGGCTCTGCCCGCCCCCGGGATCGTCCACCAGTAGCGCGCCCGCTTCCTTCGCGAGACGCCGACCCTCGAGGTCGTTCGTCACGACCACGGTCAGCCCGACCGTCGTCGTCGCTGCGAGCACGTCGGCAAGCATCGCGAGGACGACCACCCGATGACCCTCCGGGCCGAGGCCGGTCAGCCGCTGCTTCCCTGCCAACCCGCGGAACGGCACGACGATTCTCGCCATCTGAGCAGACTATCGGGGGTGAAACGGCTTACGAATGCGGAGATTGGCGAGCAGCTGGACCTTTTCGCCGCACTGCTCGATCTTTCCGGCTCGAGCTTCTACACCTCACGTGCGTATCGCCGGGCGGCCGAGACGATCCGCGAGACGAAGGCCTCGATCGACGAGCTCGTCGCGGCGGGCCGCGTCGAAGAGCTACGGGGAATCGGACCTGGAATCGCGACGCGCCTCCGAGAGCTCGTCGAAACAGGACGAATCGTCGAGCTCGACGAGCTCCAACGCGAAGTGCAGCCTGAGCTGATCGGGCTCGGCCGCTTCCTCGGCGTCGGGCCGAAACGGATGGTCGAGATCGGCAAGGCGCTCGGCATCACGACGGCCGAGGAGTTTCGAGCGGCCGCGCGGGAAGGACGGTTGACGTCGGTGTCCGGAATCGGACCGCAGACGGAGCAGCGACTCCTCGCCGCGCTTGAGCGCGAAGGCAAGCCGCAGCCGGCGAAGGGAATGGTCTTGAATCGAGCGCGCGCCTTGCTCGAGGAGATCGCGGCCGGGGTCGGCGGCGAGGTTGCCGGCGATCCCCGCCGTTGGGCCGACGTTTCGTTCGACTTCGGAGTCGTCGCTTCGGCGCCTCGTCCCGGCCCGGTGCTCGCTGCGTTCGAGGCGTTTCCGGCGATCGTCTCCGTGGTCGAGCGAAGCAAACGCCGCGCGGTCGGGGTCACTGTCGAAGGC
>WNGJ01002974.1_pt1 | contig 19741 bp, 17 predicted proteins | sample 5400611 | NCBI WGS metagenome assembly WNGJ01 (sample SAMN13153375, study PRJNA577476) | soil metagenome | isolation source: 40 cm soil or saprolite under Garry oak tree replicate 1 | place: USA:California | collected 2016-06-15
GTCCTGGCTGGATTGGCGGGCGGGGCATACTTTCTGCTGATGCGTCGCCCACTTCCCAAGAAAAAAGGCGAGCTGCATTTGCACGGTCTGCATGAGGCGGTTGAGGTAATCACGGATCGCTATGGTGTACCACATATCTATGCTCAGAATGAAGATGACCTCTTTTTTGCCCAGGGCTATATTCATGCACAAGAGCGATTGTGGCAGATGGAACTCAATCGACGTATCGCATCAGGCCAACTCTCCGAGGTTTTTGGCGCTCTAGCGATAGAAACCGACAAATTCGCGCGCCGCCTGGGTATGCACCGCGCAGCGGCTGAAGCAGCCAGTCAGCTCCCAGAGCATAGTAAACGCATCCTGGAGGCCTATGCGCAGGGTGTGAATGCTTTCATCGAACGTAACTGGAACAACCTTCCTGTTGAATTTATACTGCTGCGTTTCAAACCAGAACTCTGGCAGATCAAGGATAGCATTCAATGGTCCAAGATAATGGGCTGGAACCTTGGCGGAAACTGGGAAACTGAGGTGATACGTGCCCGGATCGTTGCCAAACTGGGCGCCACACGAGCCGCCAAACTCGAAGCAGGGTATGATCCGGGCCATCCACTGATCATCCCACCGGGGGTTGAATACCAAGGTATTAACCTTGGCATGCTGGAACAATACGAGCAGCTTAAGCAATTGAGTGGGTTTGGTATGATGGGCGCCAGCAACAACTGGGTAGTTGATGGGACGATGACCACCACCGGTATGCCTATCCTTTGCAATGATCCTCACCTGGGGCAGGCCGCTCCATCAATCTGGTACGAGTGTCACCTGGTTGCTGGCGATATCGATGTGATCGGGGTAAGTTTCCCCGGCACGCCTGGAATAGTAATTGGGCATAACCAGTATATTGCCTGGGGACTTACCAATGCAATCTCTGACATTGAAGACCTGTACATCGAAAAATTCAATCCTGAAAATCCCTATCAATACGAGTACATAGGCAAATGGGAAGATGCTCAGGTGGTGCGCGAGGAGATCAAAGTAAAGGGGACCAAAATCCCTGTTATCGAGGAAGTACGTATTACTCGCCACGGACCAATCTTGACAAGCATGCCGCATCCGCTGGGTAGCGACACGGCAGGCAAGAATGGAAACACAGCTAGCGAACCGGTTGAATTACCGCTGGCGCTCCGCTGGACGGGACTGGAAAAGCACGATGTCATTTCGGCCGGGCAGAAGTTGAACCTTGCCACCAACTGGGAAGAGTTCCGCGTGGCCCTGCACGATTGGGACCAACCACCACAGAATGTGATCTATGCAGATATCCAGGGCAATATTGGCTATATCATGGCTGGAGCTATTCCTATACGAGCAAAGGGCCAGGCGTTACTTCCTTCTCCAGGGTGGACAGGAGAGTATGAATGGACAGGCTATATTCCATTCGATGAGCTGCCCCAGATGTTTAATCCAGAGCAACACTTTATCGCTACTGCTAACAACCGCGTAGTGGATGATTCCTACCCCTATTACATCACGAATGAATGGCTGAACGGTTATCGCGCACAGCGCATACGCGATTTGCTGACCAGCAAAGGAAAGCTGGCACTTTCCGACATGGCAAGCATCCAGGCCGACCAGTACTCGCTGCCCGCGGCCGAGATCGTACCGCATTTCCTGAAACTCGAGGGCAATTCTGCACTGGAAAAGTCAGCCCTGGAGGCGTTACGAACCTGGAATTATCACCTTGCGCCCGATAGCGTTGGTGCGGCAATCTATAGCATGGTTCTGTATAAACTAGAGCGCATCGTCTTCAGTGCTATGCTCGGCGATGAGGAGACGCTGATGCACAGCTACCTTGGAGTGGGCACAACCATCCTGGCTTTACAAAACGGCTATACCAGCCGGAACAAACCGCTGTTGATTCGCTTGCTAAACGAGCACGACGATAGTTGGTTTGCCGATTCGGTCGTGCCTAATGGTCCAGGCTCGTGGGATGAGGCGCTGAGCAGAGCATTCACGGCAGCGATCGAAGAGCTTCGAGAGAAGCTTGGAAGCAACACTTCACGTTGGAAGTACGGCGCAATTCATAAAATGACCTTTAGCCATCCGCTAGGCACCGTTAAACCACTTGATAGGATTTTTAATCGCGGTCCATACCCTGTGGGTGGTGATATTGACACCATCAATATGGGAACTTCGCTGCCAAACCAACCGGAAATGGTGGTTACTATACCCTCATATCGCCAGATTGTAAACCTGGCTGATCTGAAAGCATCGCTCTCCGGACATCCACCAGGACAGTCCGGTCATCCCGGCAGCAAGCATTATGCAGATTTCATCAAACCCTGGCTGAATGTAGAGCATCACCCGCAACTTTTCGAGCGCAGTATGATTGAGGAACATGCTGAGGGTATAGTGCAGATGATCCCGGGAATAGATTGATGTGGCGAAGTTACGCTTTAGGGGTCTTTTCGGGTTCTATGGATGCCAGGGTTTGCTCTGCAGAGTGCTTTGCTTGTCGCATGGGCGATTTTTCGCGTTCTGCTCGAGGTAGATGGCGAACGCCTACCTGCGTGTAGGTATTGCCCGCACGGGTAAACTTGTAGAGGATCTCAGTATTGATCATAGCCCCGCGAGTCTCCAATTTGTGTGAGCGGAAAAAGCTGGCAGGATAGAGTTTGAAGGCACAATCGACATCACGCACATAGATGCCGAAGACCATGCCGACCAATATTTTCCAACCCCAGGCATTGACCTTACGCATCCAGGTATCCTGGCGATCAACACGATACCCCAGCACGGCATCGTATTCTTCAATCAACGGGAAGAAGCGTTCAAGGTCGTGGATATCAAACTGTCCATCAGAATCCATAAAAAAAGCAAGATCCCTGGAGACTGCTTCAAAGCCACTAACCAGAGCCGCGCCATATCCCTGGTTTACAGGGTGGTGTATGACTCTCAGGCATGAATGAATACCGGCAATGGTATCGAGGATCACGCCAGTGTGATCTTGACTTCCATCATCAACAACGATAACTTCAAAGTCTAACATCCATGCCGACAGAGTATCGATAACTTCGTGTACAGTAGTAGCGATTGCCTCCTCTTCGTTATGCGCAGGCAAAATCACCGAAAGGCTACAACTGACGGGGGGTTCTTTCAACGCTGAAATTTCCTAACAATGTTGAGTACATTTTACCTATCAATTATACAACAGCATCGAGGGTTTGGCGATTTTAATCTGAACCTCCTATACTTGACAAACCGATAGCAATCAGTTATATTGACTATAGCAGATAGTTATGTGAGGAGCGCATGAATCTCTCGGAGAAAATTAAACATTTGCGTGAAGTTGAGGGTGAGCTGCGAGGGCTTAACAGGCCAATGACACAAACGGAAGTTGTTAAAGCCATGCAAGAGGAATTGAATGAGAGCCTCACCCAGGCATACTTATCGCAATTGGAAAATGGAAAAAGGGTCCACCTGACTGCGTCGAGTCGTGACTTACTTTCACGTTTTTTTAAGGTGCAACCGGGATACCTTGTCAGTGACCTGCCTGACTATAGTACCGACCTGCTTACGGATATGGACTATGATACAGACCGTTTAGAAACCTGGTTACTGGCAAGCGCTGAAGAATGGCGCTCTGAGCCGCCCATCCAGAAGTTCTTTACGAGTCTTGCGAATGTTGAGGATCCACGTCGCTATATTGCGCTCTTTCATGAATTAATAGATCTTTCTGTAGATAAACTTGAAAATATTGTCCGAGCGATCAAAACAGTTGAAAATGCTTGAGATTGTAATTTAATGATCACCCTGCGTCTATAGTAGATGGACACTATTCTCGTATACGCGCCAAAATGTTTCCACAGTTGTTGGAACCTATGCATCTCGCCAACGCCGCTATGCTGGGCAGTCAGGCAGCTACCCAACGGGTCAGGCGAGATGAAAGCATAAGGAGGGAACATAGCCATGATCGCGACTGACCCGCTTTCTCTTTTATTCGTTGCCTGTTTTCTGACTGGATTAGTATTCTTCGTTGTAACAGCCCTTTTGGGAAATCTGGGGCATGGTATTGCCCATGGCGCTACACACCAGGGTAGTGTTATGCATACGACTGATACTCATGTTGCGCATACCGCTGGTCATGGAACCACTCACACAGCAGGCTCCCATGGTACGGCCCATGGCGGAGCACAAGGACATAACCAGTCTCTCTCTTCTTTCATCAACCCGACTTCGATTATGCTTTTCCTGCTTGGATTTGGCTTTTTCGGCTACCTCTTCCATAATACTATCCAGGCCGTAGCTGCAATCACGTTGACCTTAGCGGGTATAAGCGGGGTAATTATTGCTGCTCTGCTACTAATCATGCTCAGCCGCCTCTTCGGTGACAGCGAGGAATCGTCGGTGCAGGATGTCTCTGATCGCACGGGCCTACTGGGAAAAGTCAGCATTACTATTCAGGAGAACAGCTTAGGTGAGATCATCTACGTATCACCCGCAGGAATGCGTAAGAGCATACCGGCGCGAAGCATCGATGGACGCCGCCTCGAACGCGATCAAGAGGTAGTCGTTGTAAACTACCAGCACGGTATTGCAGATGTCGATACCTGGGAACATTTTATTCATGAGGATGGAACCCCATCTGGGGCTTCAGCTTCCGATGAACTTGACAAATTGCGCACCCTGCTTGACTCGTCAAGCACAGAAGATTCACAATTAGTTATACGAAAAGATTTGCAAAAGGAGTAGTATTAGTACTCATTCCTCCAACGACGCTGGCGCGTCTACTGCTACGCAGTCAGGAGGAATGAAAGGAGTAAAACTGTATGGATTCTCTCATTCCCATAGTGATAGGTGTTGCTGCTTTAGTTGCCGTTGTTTTCATTTTAATCCAAACCTGGGGACGATTGCTACGTAAGGTGGGACCCAACCAGGCATTGATCGTCTATGGGGCTGTACCAGGGGGCACCAAAGTTATTACTGGCGGCTCAAAATTCGTGGTTCCACTGTACCAGCGTGCCCAAGAATTCTCACTCGAGCTGATGTCCTTCGACGTTGCACCCGCACAGGACCTCTATACATCTCAGGGAGTAGCCGTAAATGTCGAGGCCGTCACACAGATCAAGGTGCGCTCGGACGAAGAGAGCGTGAAGACCGCCGCCGAGCAGTTCCTCAGCAAAAGCCAGCAGGAGCGCGAAAGCCTGATCCGCCTGGTAATGGAAGGTCACCTGCGTGGTATCGTTGGTCAGCTTACGGTTGAAGAACTGGTAAAAGACCCGGAGAATGTCGGCGCAAAGATGCTCAAGACGGTCACTCCAGATATGGAGAAGATGGGCCTGGAAGTCATCTCGTTCACCATTAAAGATGTGCGCGACAAGAACGATTACATCACGAACATGGGTCGACCGCAGATCGCCCAAATCAAGAAACAGGCTGACATTGCTGCAGCCCTGGCACAGAGGGATACACAGATCCAGCAAGCCAACGCCTCCCGTGAAGCAGCCGTCGCCAAATCTGCCGCCGATCAAGAGCGTGTCAAGGCCGAGGCAGAATCGCTGGGATTGCAGGCGGAGTCACAGCGTAACCTGGCTTTGAAAAAAGCTGCCTTTGATGCCGAAGTGAAGAAACAGCAAGCCACCGCTGATAAAACCTACGACATTCAGGCCAATCTGATGCAGCAGCAGGTTGTCACTGAATCCGTCAAAGTGACCGAGGCAGAGAAAAATGCACAAATCAAAGTGCAACAGGCTGAAATTCAGCGCCGCGAACTGGAACTGCAAGCGACGATCCAGAAAGCCGCTGAAGCTGAGCGTCGACGTGTTGAGACGGTTGCTGAGGCTGAACGCCAGCGTCTGATTCTCGAGGCACAAGGTCAAGCAGATGCGGCCAAAGCACGCGGCTTTGGTGATGCCGATGCAAGCCGGGCACGCGGTATAGCAGAATCAGAAGTAATCCGCGCTAAGGGTCTGGCAGAAGCCGAGGTGATCCGGGCCAAGGGTGAAGCCGAAGCCGATGCCATGAAGGTCAAAGCCGCAGCATTCCACGAGTACAACCAGGCGGCTGTCCTGGATAAGCTGCTGACAGGCATGCCTGAGATTGTCCGCGCCATCGCTGAGCCACTGAGCAAGGTAGACAAAGTAACTATTGTCTCCACTGGTAGCAGTAATGGTAACAACGGACTTGGCGCCAGTCGCCTGACCGGCGATATCGTGAATATGGTGGCACAGGTACCGGCGCTCTTCGAACTGCTCAGCGGGACACGCATCGGTGATTTGATGAGCCGTGTTCCTGCTTTGTCTAACAAGGACGAACAGCCGAGTGGAACGAATAGTGCAAGCGCCAATGGCACTGGCACAACCTCTACCGTTGACACGACAACTAGTGAAACGTAGTTTTTGTTTGCCGTTGAACAGGTGAATTGGTAGGGGTGGAGGTATGGAGTGAGGCCAGCGCCCCACCTTGGGGCGACGCTGGCACCTATCCATCTCGCTAACCCATTCGCTTCGCTCAGGGTAAACTCTGCTGCGCTGTTCTTACCCGTTCTGCCAATGCTGCTGCGCAGCTACCCTACGGGTCAGGCAAGACGAAAGGAGAGCTAGTGCTACGCACTCAGGCAGAACGAAAAGCAGCTACTGCTGCTCAGTCAGGCGAGAGGAAAGGAGGAGTGGGATAGGGCGACGCAAGCGTCCCCACCCCTCTCCACACCACTCGGTCAATGGTGCTGGTAGATTTCTGGTTGTGGGATAGGGCGACGCAAGCGTCCCCACCCCTCTCCACACCACTCCCGCCCCTACGCGGGATACGGGGGTGTGCGGGAATCTTTTACATTGGGGGGAGAAGATAGATGAATTTGTTGGAACGTGTGCTTACCTTGCTGCGAGCTAATCTCAATAGTATGGTAGAGAAAGCAGATGACCCGGAGAAGGTGTTGCGGCAACTTCAGCTTGACATGCGCAATCAATTGATGCAAGTGAAGACGCAAGTTGCCACAGCCATTGCCGAGGGTCGTAAATTGCAAAGCCGTGCAAAAGAGAAGAAAGGGGAAGCAGATGCGTGGCAGAGAAAGGCAGAGCATGCAATCTTGCAAAACAATGATGCAGCGGCACGCAACGCGCTTAGTCGCTACAATGAGATTATCAAGCAAGCTCAGCGTTACCAGCAACAGCAGCAGGAACAGGAACAGTTGGTTTCAACGATGAAAAGTGTATTACAGCGGCTTGAAGCGAAGATCGCTGAAGTCGAGACCAGCATTGAATTGCTTGCTGCACGCAAGCGAAATGCATTGCTGCAACAACGTGTCTACGATGCGCTCAACAAATCAGGCGCACCGAAAGAAACAGAGCGGGCCAATCGAGCGCAGGATGCTGTAATGGAAGCCGAGGCTCGCGCCCGTGCGATGGCGGACTTGCACCAGCGCGATCTGGACGTACAACTTGAGCAACTGTCCCAGGAACAATTAGTTGAACAGCAGTTGAATGAACTCAAAGCAAAGAAACGCCCTGCGAAGGAGCCTCCTTTACTTCACGAGGGCAATGCCCATCTTTCGCCACTCATACCAACTCAACCGCAAAATACTACACCAGCAAAGAAACACACAGGCTCGAAATCTGAGGAGCATGAACCCCCAGATGTGCAACCAGGCGCCAAGGAACTGGATATTGCACAGCTGAAGAAGTTAATGGAACAGTAGGACAAAGAGGATGATGATTGCCAGGCCAATAAAGATACCGACAATGAAAGAAAAACGGTTATTGCTCTTTTCCTCTTCAGTTGGTGGTTTTTTCGTTTCACTCATGTGTTGTTTCTCTTACCAGGAGTTTTGATAATAAAGCCAGGAACGCCCTTAAGCTGCCTTATAAAGCAGCTTCGAGAGCAGGCTCAATATTTGCCATGATCTCCAGACTTTCAACTGGATCCGTATCACGCGTTACAATGAGAACTTGAAATGTATCTCTACTGTTGCCAACAAGACGAAACAGGATAAAATGTGTCTGACTGGTAATGATCGTATCTTCATAGTGACCAAAGGTGCCCTGATCCAGCGCGGGGAGCATGCCCTGCATCATAGTGCTGAAGTATCCACAGATGTGAGAAATGTCTAGATCATCCAGTGCCACCTGGGCAAGAGGTTTTCCATCCACACTGACTACCGCTGTGGCGACGAAGCCTGGAATAGAGTAGCCCAGGGTTTGCAAAGCTGCAAGAAGAGCGGAGTAGTTGGGTTTCGACGAGCGCCGAGAAGGAGAATCCACGACAGATTGAGTACGTTCCGAGGGTGACCCACGAACAACATCAGTTCCAGATGCAACGTTTCCAGGTAAGTTATCGCTAGTGAACGTAGAAGTTGAACCGTCCGTAGGCAATGGCTCACTGAGTTGGTGCGAAGCCGGGGCAGAGAGATCATCAGTCTTCCTGGCTGAGGTCAGGCTTTGTAGCTGACTCACGCCAGGTTTCTCCGGTAACTGCCATTCAGGAGAACTTTGTCGATCCAAAGGAACATTGGAGCTGTGTGTATCTGAAGATTGCTCAACTACCCTGGCGGCTGGTGGCGTTGACTGCCACTCTGCTGACGAAGCTTTGATGATGGGTGCTGCTGGAACTTGACCTGTACCGCTAAGCGATGATGGGCGCATGGCAGGCATTTCGAACTGGGTCGGTTGATCTATCAACCAGGATGGAAGATCAGTACGTTGTGCTGCAGGTGTCTTATGCGCAGTCACGGGAGTAATATTGGTACCAGCACCATTTGAGTCCCTGGCAATTTGGTCACCATGAGCGGTAGATGGTGTAACGATTGAAGCCGGACTGCCACTAACATCTTGCGCAGTGCTTATTTTATCTGGGCGCCCATGTGGAGCTGGTTCCTGCCACCATTCGACTGTTTCGTTTGTCATCTGTTGTACAGGTACTGGCGTTTCGTGTGAGTAGCTCGACATTGCCTGTTGATGGTCATCAGCAAGGACTGGCTCTACAAACAAAAAGGGACGATCATCTTCGTCTGGCGATTGAATTGTTGGAGATAGAGGTGCTGGAGCAAGCACGACTTGTTCTCCCGTGTGCTGCTGAAACGCTGCATACTTTGAACGGTACTGGAGAGCCTGGAAAATGAGGCGCGAAAGCGGTTGTGTGACATTTGGCTTGATTTGCGCGTTCCAGGGTTGATGAGTGATAGATCCATTTTTATATGCTGCGAGCGCGAAAAATGCCTCTTCTCCACGCAATATGCCATACTCTGCCCAGACCAACTCTCCAGCTTGAAACCCCAAAAGCCCTTGTTCTTCTAGTCCGGTATTTACCACCATAGCAATAGTTTTATGACTCATATTGACGATTTGAATGACGTCCAACAAATCGAATGAGTCCAGGCTGGCAGAAAATCCTGTTTGCTGTAGCAATCGGCGCAACTCTTCTTTGAGAGTATGGAGATCAAGCGGCTTTTCCAGGTAACTAACAACGCCGTTTTCAAGAGCCTGGGTGCGTGTGACAGAAGAGCCGGGCATACCTACCATAATCATGCATGTGCCTGGACGATAGGTTCGTATCCATTGAAGTAACTCAAAGCCATCTGAATCGGGCATTTTTTGATCACTGACAACAACATCATATTCCTCAGCCCAGAGAAGATGCACGGCTTCTGTTCCACTAGCCACTCCTTTAACAAAATATCCATCGATTTGGAGCGAATTTACGATGTTCCGGCTGAGATATTCGTCGTCTAGTACTATGAGAATATGCCACTGTTTAGACATGTTTGCTACCACCAATAAAATAAAGCGATTGGGCTGTTTGTTACCAGGAGAGTTTATCACGATGAAGCCTGGATGACAAGTACAAAACAGGGGCAAAGGCGATGCGACAAAATAGAAATGTATAATGAATTGTTGTATAGGTTATATAGAAGGAAAGCTTCCCAGGAAAACGCAGAGGGCCTCGCTGGTTGATAGCCGACCTTGATATTTTCAATTGAGGAGATGAGCTGTGGAACACAATAATCAACAAGATACGTGGAAGCAATTAGTGGGGGGGGCAGCGGCAAAATTCATAGAAGATGGAATGCTACTTGGCCTGGGTACCGGTACAACAGCAACACAATTGATCTATGCCTTAGGCCGACGCATTCAGGAGGGATTGAGAATAACAGGCGCAGTTGCCACTTCACAAGCAAGCGAAGCACTTGCCCGCAAACTTGGCATTCCCCTTACTGACCTGGACACACACCCGGTACTTGATCTCGCAATCGATGGCGCTGACGAGATCGATGGTCAGTTGCGCCTGATTAAGGGCGGGGGCGGCGCCCTTCTGCGCGAGAAGATCGTTGCTTCATCTGCACGACGTTTCATTGTTATCGGAGATGCCACAAAGCAAGTAACACAATTGGGCCGGAATACTCCTTTACCCATTGAGGCAATTCCCTTTGCTACAACACCGGTAAGCAAACGTTTGGAGGATCTCGGCGCAACGGTGCGATTGCGACGGTCTGGAGACAATGTGTTTTTCACTGAGAACTGCAACATCATTTTAGATTGTTTCTTCGCGGGTGGTATTGTTGAGCCAACCGACCTGGACACTCGTATCCGCAGTATCGTTGGCGTAGTAGAGACGGGCTTGTTTTTGAATATGGCAAAGCAGGCTATTATTGGTGGTCCAGAGGGCGTTAAAGTGCTTCCCTGAAACCAACCTATACATGGCCAGGCGAAGTACCGGGCGACCGCAAGGGTCGCCCCTACATTTCAATTGCAGACTACAAACACCAATGGTATACTTTGGGAAGTGTTGATGGATTCTGACATACGGTGGCACCTCTCAAGGTCAGGCTGAAACAGGAGCATAAGAAGGATGCGAGTAATCACCACAATCCAGGAGATGGTGGCTGAGCGCTCGAGGTGCGCTAGCTCCAAAAAAGTCGGGTTTGTCCCTACCATGGGATATCTCCACGAGGGGCATCTTTCGCTCGTGCGCCAGGGGCGAAAAGAGAACGAGATACTTACCGCGAGTATCTTCGTTAACCCAACACAGTTTGGTCCACACGAAGACCTGGCTAGCTACCCGCATGACTTGCCACGTGACCTGCGAATGCTTGAGACACTTGAGGTGGATATTGTGTTCGTTCCGGCTGCGGATGAGATTTACCCTCCTGGTTTTGTGACCTACGTTGACCCAACAGGACCACTCGTCACGGAGGCTGAGGGAGCCAGGCGCCCCGGGCATTTTCGTGGTGTAGCGACTGTCGTGTTAAAACTATGTCAGATTATGCAACCTCACCAGGCGTATTTTGGCCAGAAGGACGCGCAACAAGTAGCGGTTATCTCACGCATGGTGACAGATCTCAATCTCCCCGTGAAGTTACGCATCCTATCGACGATACGTGAAGCTGATGGCCTTGCAATGAGCAGCAGGAATGCTTATCTTAACCCGGAAGAACGCAGCGCCGCAACCGTACTTTACAGAGCGCTGCTGGCTGGCCGTACAGTATTCGAAGCCCACTCAATAGAAGGAGTTCCGGCGGTTGTCAGAGCCATAACCGATACAGTTGTAGCGGAGCCACGAGCACGCCTGGACTATGCAGAGGTTCGGGATGCCCACAGTTTCATGCAATTAGAGGCACTGTGTGCCCCGGCGCTGCTGCTCATCGCAGCGAAGGTCGGCCCGGCCCGTCTGATTGATAATTTCCTATTACGTACCGATGGCAGTTGGGATATTGGCATCCCTGTCACCGAGCAATAAGCGAACCGGGTGACCGCAAGGGTTGCCCTTCCTTAGCATACACGATGGAGTGAAAGGAACAATTTTATGCGGGACAAAGTTACTGTACCTGCGATACTTGCTCGCAAAGGCGGATCAAAGCTGAAGGTGGTAACCGCCTACGATACCCCGTCGGCTCACATTGCAGACAGGGCAGGAGCAGATATTATCCTGGTTGGCGATACGCTCGCTCATGTAATCCTGGGGTTCGATGACACACTTCCTGCTACGGTAGATATCATGGTTCACCACACGGCTGCTGTAGCTCGCGCAAAACCAGATGCTCTAGTGTTAGGCGATATGCCATGGCTGAGTTATCACATCTCCGTAGAAGAGACCGTGCGCAACGCGGGACGTTTAATGCGCGAAGGAGGGGCCGAAGCAGTGAAATTAGAGGGTGGGCGGAAACGGTTACCGATGGTTGAAGCTCTCCTGGCTGCCGAGATACCAGTTATGGGACACCTCGGACTTACTCCACAATCAATTCATGCCATGGGTGGCTACCGCGTGCAGGGCAGGAGGGTCGAGGTTGCTCGAGAGTTGGTAGAGGATGCACGCGCCTTAGCAGCAACCGGTGTCTTCGCTATAGTTTTGGAAGGTGTACCCGACTTAGTGGCACAAATCGTAACCCAGGAGGTGCCGGTACCTACCATTGGCATCGGTGCTGGGCCTTATTGTGATGGGCAGGTACTTGTGTTTCATGATGTACTGGGCTTGCATCACGACCGGCTAGCGAAGTTTGTCCGGCAATACACACACCTGTCAGATATAGCTACTGAGGCTCTTGAACGCTTCTTTGCAGATGTAGAGTCGGGGACGTTTCCCTCGGACGCTGAGAGTTATCACATGGACGAGGAGTCCGCACGAGCATTCCGCGCCCTTATGAGAAGAGAGGAAATGTGAATCATTGAAATAGGTAAAGTAGCTATGCAGAGAAGGCGAAAAACGTACATTTGCCTATTGACGCTCATTAAGTCTAATGGTATGGTTAATTCATCCTCAAGATGATCCGGATTCGGTAGACAGGATGCTGAGGGGAATAACTATGAGAACACCTGCACCCACTTTCACTCGATACCGGGTTGCAGCTATTCAATATGAGCCAACGCTGGGCGAGAAAGAGAAGAACGTGGTTGACCTTCTCCGTCTGGTTGAGGAGGCTGCACAGCATAATGCACGTTTGATCGTCACACCTGAAATGGCGACAACAGGCTATTGTTGGGAGTCTCGCGCAGAAATTGCTCCCTATGTTGAACCTATCCCCGGACCAACTACCGACCGTTTTCAGCAACTCGCAACACACTATGACTGTTACATCGCTATTAGCCTGGCTGAAGTTGATCCTGCTACAGATGTGTACTATAACTCCATGGCGTTGATCGGGCCGCAGGGTTTGATTGGGACCTACCGCAAAATTCACTCGTATATCTCTGAACCACGCTGGGCGCGTGATGGTGACCTGGACATGCCTGTGTGGGAAACGCCCCTGGGTCGCCTGGCAGGACTCATTTGTCAGGATGCTTCATTCTTCGAGGCTGCACGTATCCCCGCGTTGCGCAATGCAGACGTGTTGCTCTTTCCAACGAACTGGCTAGAAGAAAAATGCCCCAGTAGCTGGTGGATGGCGCGCGCATTCGAGAATGGGGTGTACTTTATTGCCGCCGACCGCTATGGCCTCGAACGGGGCGTGCAGTTCAGCGGCGGAAGTTGCGTGATCGATCCCGACGGCGCAATACAGGATTATCTCGACAGTGGTGAGGGAATTGTCTATGGCGAGGTTGATTTGACTCGCAGTCGCAACAAGAACTGGGGAGGCAGTCAAGAAGAAAGCGCCGGTGACAGGCTGGCAGATCGTCAACCTGCAGAGTACATTACCCTGGTCAACAATACGTACCTGTGGGAGCCATTGCGTTATCACGGTCTCTATCAATTGGGAGAGCTTCCTGCCGGACAACTTTCGTGTGTTGGCATTATGCAAGCTGATCTGCAAGCATTCCTGGGAGAGCGCGAGGCAGAACGAGGGAACGTAGGGCGGGTACAAGCCCCAGCCTTACTGTTGCGGGATATGCTCAGGACACTGCTGAATGACCATGCACCGGCGCGACCGGACGTGCTTGTTCTGCCCGAACTGATGTTACCTGGCCTTTCAGATATGCAAGAGACAACCCTTCAGGCAATAGCCCGCATGCAGGCTGGAGCAATTGAGATTCCGGGACCTGAAACCGGTGAGCTGGTTGCGCTGGCGAATGAATACCAGATTAGCATTGTTTTGGGAGTTGCGGAGAAGGTTACAGCAAAGGGCGACGCAAGCGTCTCCACCCCTACGTATTACAATACGGTTTTGCTGATTGATCCGGAAGGCGTCTATGGGAAGTATCGAAAGATACATCTGACACGCAGTGACCGGCTTTGGGCCAGTCCAGGTAACCTGGGATTGCCGACATTTGATACCCCTACAGGCCGCATTGGTTTGGCGACCGGGTACGATGTACTCTTTCCAGAAACTTTGCGTGTGCTTGCCGGGAAGGGAGCAGACCTGGTGTGTGCTCCAACATACCTGAACTTCCCCGATCCCATTGGCCTGGGTCCTTCGAGTATTAAGTATGAACGGCTCGTTGCACCAGAAGAATATGATCCTACACATTCCTTGATCTGGAGGGTGCGTGCCGCTGAACACCAGGTCTACCTGGCTGTGGCGAACTGGAGCGGAAAGTTGGATGGGTTACGCGCCAATGGGTATAGCGGCATTTACTCACCTTCGTTCCCTAACTATCCATGGATAGAGGTCATCGCTGATGACGAAGAGCCTACGCTGACGATGATGACTATCGACACCCGCGAACAGCGCACAGGACGGCGTTCTACGACGACACCACTCCAATATGCTCCTGGTGAAATGGCTGGATCGTTGACCGGCGAGCTTGCTTACGATATTCGTGATAGTATTCCCGGCAACGTCGTACGCAGCAAGCCGCTGTTGCGCAAGCGTATGCCGTTCTGGTATCTCGACCTTGTAAGACATTTCTGAAGGAGACCAGGAACTTCATGAGACTGAAAGACAAAGTAGCGATTATCACAGGCTCCGCGAGCGGTATGGGACAGGCCGCAGCCGAGCTCTTCGCTCGTGAGGGTGCATGCATTGTGGTTAATGACCTTGCCACAGATGCAGGTGAAGAGACTGTCCGGAAGATCCGTGATGCCGGAGGCAAAGCTATATTTGTTGCGACCAATGTTGCGAAAGAAAATGATGTCAAAAACATGGTCGGCACCACTATCGATGCATTTGGTCATGTTGATGTGCTCTACAATAATGCTGGTATTATGCCATCCGATGATGGGAGCGTCACCGACATCAGTGAGGAGGTCTGGGATAGGGTGATGGATGTAAATCTCAAGAGCGCCTTCCTCTGCTCGAAGCACACGATACCACACATGGTGAAGCAAGGCAAAGGTTCTATTATCAACGTTGCCTCCTTTGTAGCCTTTATGGGCTGCACTGTACCACAGGACGCGTATACTGCCTCCAAAGGCGGCATGCTCTCGCTCACCAAATCTTTTGCAGTACAATATGGCCCGCACGGTATACGCTGCAATGCCATTTGTCCAGGGCCTATTGAGACACCTATGCTCCGTACCCTCTGGATAAGTGAAGAGGCTCGTGATCTGCGTCTCAACCGTATCCCACTGGGCCGCTTTGGAGAAGTAAACGACATTATCTATATGGCTCTATACCTCGCCTCAGATGAGTCATCCTGGACAACCGGGGCCTGGTTTATCATTGACGGCGGTATCTCGTCAAATTATTTTTAGCCGTTGAACAACCAACTCTACAAGTAAGATGACAACAAACAACCTGTTTGTACGCTTTCAAGAGCGTCTCGCTGCAGTTGGAGGTGAATCGAATCTCGTCGAACGCCTGGAGCAAGCTGCGGAGATTATTGCTATGCATCCAGCTCTGACAAAAAGAGCGGTTGTTGTTGCCCCTGATTTTGCCGCATCTCAACCCTGGGGTGCAATTCTTCCCCTTTTGCGAGACAAGGGCATTGAAATACGCGAGGCGGGAAGCCCGGCGAATGTTGCCGATGCTGCCGCCGGTCTTTCTGGCGCGGAACTGGCTATTGCTGAGACGGGTAGTGTTCTTCTGGCGGAGAATGCTCTCGAAGCGCGGGTGGTCGGCATGCTGACGCTGACACATTTTGTACTCGTGCGCGAAGACACACTGTTTCCTATGCTAGAGGATGCGGGGAAACTACTGCAAGAACTCACTAAGGCTGGTCCCGACCAGCGGCACTTCATATCGCTCGTGACGGGTCCCAGTCGTACAGCCGATATTGAGCGTACCTTGACGATTGGGGTACAGGGACCAAAGGCCTTGTGTGTTATTGTTGTTGGGTAGCCTCTCCTATACGACCTTTAGCTATAGCTCGATCTCACGTTTGCATCCCCTGACTTAGCTCTACCGATATCCCCTCCTGGCCTGGTTTTTCCCAGACAAACAAATCATCTACGCTGACATTGAAGTAATAGCTGAAGTAATTAAGAAGTCTATCGATGGTGGTATAATCAACTCGTTGGCTGCGTCCAGTATGGAGGGATGCGAGTACACTTAAAGAAACACCGCTTTCCCTTGCAAGGCTGCGCAGGCTGAGTGCCGGTTTTCCCAATTTGGCTCGTTCGACATTTGCCTTAGCAAGAAGTACGCGAAGATGGCAAGTGATAGTCATAAAAGTTCCTCCTTTTGGAGCCTTTTAGTGTTTAGCAAAAACTTTCTTTAAGCGTAATTTACCAGAAATGTTGTGGGATTACAATACATTGTATTGATTTATAGCAACTACGATGATAGAATATCAAGAGAATCTAGATGAGGAAACTCAGGGGATCCCCTGTTTATAATATGAGGAGGAATACATGGCAGTTACATTAAAATCACGGCAAGAGATCGCGCAATTACGCCAGTCCGGGTGTATTGTTGCTGAAACATACGAGGTCTTGCGTCCCTATGTGAAGCCCAATACTTCTACAGCAGAACTTGATCAGATTGCTGAGGACTATATTCGCAGCAAAGGCGCAAAGCCAATCTATAAAGGATATGGAGCTCGCCCCGCGAGGAATGGACTGCCCGCAATTCCAGCATTCCCAGCCACTATATGCGTGGCCATCAACGATGTGATTTGTCATGGTATCCCCAGCCCCAAAGAGATTCTGCGCGAGGGCGATATCATTGGTATTGATATTGGAGTGCTATATAAGGGTTGGGTCGGCGACGCATGCATGACTTTTGCTGTTGGAGAGCTTGACAGCGAATCGCAGCGGCTGATGGAGGTAGCGCAGCGCTGCCTTGAACTGGGTATCGAGCAGGCACGGCCAAATAAGCAGCTTGGCGATATCGGTGCGGCTATTCAGACATATGCTGAATCGCAAGGTTTTTCGACGGTGCGCGAGTATGTTGGCCACGGTGTCGGTCGCTCGCTGCACGAGGACCCTCAGGTACCGCATCATGGGCGCCCCGGTACTGGCTTGAGTCTCCGGCCAGGTATGGTTTTCACCATTGAGCCGATGATTAATGCAGGAGGTTACCAGACGAAAGTATTGTCAGATAAATGGACGGTCTGTACGGCTGATGGTTCTCGCTCAGCGCAGTTCGAGCATACGATTGCAATTACAGATGGGGAACCAGAATTACTTACCGTGATTTAAAGGGATTTAAAGGGCGACCGCAAGGGTCGCCCCTACTATACTACGAATGAAACGGCTTGTCAGGCCCGTCCATAGTAGGGGCGACCCTTGCGGTCGCCCGCTACTTATACCTGTCCAGTAGCAACATTTCTCTTGCCTGGGCAGGTGTTGCTACTGGTCGGCCTAGCTCCTGCGCAATGCGGACAATGCGAGCTACTAATTCGGCATTGGTTTTTGCCAGTTGCCCTTTACGATAATAAATATTGTCTTCGAAGCCCACACGTACATTGCCTCCCATTGCAAGCGCAATGGTACCCAGGGTCAATTGATGGCGCCCAATACCGGCTACGCTCCAGGTGCTCTCAGGCGGAAGGCAGCGTACCAGATGGACGAGGTGGGCAGGGTCTGCGCCTATACCGCCAGGAACACCCATCACAAAATCGAATTGTAGCGGGTCGGTAATCAAGCCCATGTTGCGCAGGCGCATGGCCTCATCAAGCATCCCTGCATCAAAGATTTCAATTTCCGGCACAATGCCGTAGTCAAGCAGGCGGCGCGCAAAGGTGTCTACTAAGCCCCGGTTGTTCATGAAGACACCATCGCCGAAGTTGACCGTTCCGGTAGTGAGTGTCGCCATATCCGGTCGACACTCGATACTTTGAAGACGTTCGTCAGCACTCATCCATACAGCGCCACCTGTCGAGACCTGGGTAATGACATCGCAGCGAGAGCGAATGCCTTCGACTACCTCGCGGAAAATACCAGCATCCTGTGTAGCGTTCCCCTCAGCATCACGTACATGAATATGTATAATAGCGGCGCCTGCTTCATAACACTCAACTGCAGACGAAATAATCTCTTGCTGCGATATGGGTAAGTTTGGTTGTTGATCTCTGGTTACTTCTGCTCCGACCATTGCTGCTGTTATTATGACTGGTTGCATAGAAATTGATCCTTTGCTTGAAAAGATAAACTGTTTGAGTCACTTTGTCAAGGAAAAAACAGCCTCCAGACACAAGAAGCTTGACGTGAAAGGCCACCGAGCATTCATATTCCTTTCGAGAAAATTCTAATGACAGACTATTCAACATGTGCTATAATCTAAGCCACAGAAGTGAGTACGCTCACAGCTACGGTATAAAGCCGTTGGCTTGCTCCTTGAGATATCGCGAAGAACATTCTGGTCAAGCAGTCCTTCCTTTTCGCTGCATATACTGGTAGCAGAATCATATTGACTGTGCAGCTAGCTATTTCTCTATGAAATGAAGGTCTTTCGGGAACATGACCAACGAACTTCTGATGCTCAGGAGCCCATCCTGTAAAAGCGGATGGAGAGTACATACGCTCTGGCGGGCATACACTTCTGGACTTGACCTACGTGTATGAACACAACTCGAAAGGATGAAGTAACTATGACGACGACGCCGGGTACCTCAGCGTTAGTGGTACTCAAGTTTCCTACGGCCGAGGGGGCCCAGCTTATGCTGGGCAGGTTAGATAGCCTCCAAAAGCAGCAGTTGATCACGGTGAATGATGGAGCCATCATCACCTGGCCTGCCGGGGCCAGTAAACCCAAGACCCAACAACTCCGCGACATGACCGGAGTCGGCGCATTGGGTGGTGCGTTCTGGGGGATGCTGTTCGGCTTGCTATTCTTTGTCCCGTTCTTCGGCCTAGCGGTGGGCGCCGCGATGGGTGCGCTCGCCGGACACTTTGCTCACTATGGCATTGACGAGGACTTCATTAACTCGGTACGTTCCAAAATCACGCCAGGCACCTCGGCCTTGTTCCTGCTGACGAGCGGAGCTGTGTTGGACAAAGTTGTTGAGGCCGTCAAGGACATACAGTTCGAGATCATCCAGACCAACCTGTCCAAAGAGCAGGAAGCCCAGCTCAAAGCAGCTTTCGGCGAAGATTAGCCCGGCAAATTACTAATTATGTAGTACGGGGGAAGACCGGATCATTTCCGGCCTTCCCTCTTTCGTTTCTCCGCATTGTACGCATTACAGCGTATTTCAGGATTATTCACATAGTTGCCAAAACCTTAACCAGAGCTTGCACCAGTCAAGATTCTGTCGTTAACCTACGTCCGTTGAAGTTTCTGAGCTAGCCCAAAGGCCCAACTGGACGGGAGGCTCAACTACGGTGAGCCTGTTTTTCTGCTTCCATTCGTTCTGTCGCCGCAGGAGCAAGGCTTTGACCTCGCTCTTGTTTTTGCAGGCAGCCAATTCTGTATCTCCAAAGCGGCTGGCCAAATTCAGAGCCGCATTGTGGTCAGCATGATCGCGGTGCTGACAGACCACACACGCGAACGTGCTCTGGTCGGGCC
>WNGJ01002160.1_pt1 | contig 19735 bp, 17 predicted proteins | sample 5400611 | NCBI WGS metagenome assembly WNGJ01 (sample SAMN13153375, study PRJNA577476) | soil metagenome | isolation source: 40 cm soil or saprolite under Garry oak tree replicate 1 | place: USA:California | collected 2016-06-15
TGATCTCGAATCCGGACGCAGCCTCGTCAGTCATCCACGCCGGAAGGCAGGCAAAGGTGCCGTCAAGTTGGCGCACAACGAGAAACGCGGCGCCGCCTCGCTCAAGCCGCCGCCTAACGCCTACCGTCTCGCCGAAGCGGGGGTGAAATCGGTAAGTGATGCGTGCTTCAGCCGGTTGTTCGTGGGCAGTATGTCGCCCTTCCGAGTAGGAGCTGAACGGCTCGCAGGTTGCCCGTGCGCCGATAGATGAGGGTCGCTTTTGTTCGACGAAGTGAATGCGTCCCAAACAGGTGAGGATCCAAGCCGATACTGGCGAGCCATTCAGTGAGCGGCCGCGCGTATTGCCGGGTGGTCAGGCTACAATTGCACTTGCGTCGGCCAGTGAACAGATATTCTCCCGGCTTTTTGCCGGTCGCCTTCAGATAATCGTCCACGGCTTGGCGCGTTGCCTCAGTCAACTCGAACTTGACTGGTCGGCCCGTCTTCTTCTGGCGAACGCTCGCACGATCGGCTGCATAGCCGCTTGGCGTGATGTTATCGACCTTCAGCGCCACGACGTCGCAGCCACGAAGCTTGCTGTCGATGGCTACGTTGAACAGGGCCAGGTCACGGAGTCGGCCTTCCACCTGGAGCTTTGTCCGGATGGACCAGACGTGCTTGGGGCGGAGAGGCGGCTTCGCTCCGACGATTTTTCCCTTATTCCACGGGACGTGCTTTGAGGCGTTTTCGATGGTGCTTAGAGCTTCGGTCATGGTGACCTCCTTAGTTGATGAGGTCGGCCATTCTCAAGCCGGGAACCTTCTGAAATGACGTCGGCTTTCAGATGATTGGAGACGTACTTGGGTTCAATTCGACCGATCAGACGTCGCATTCTGACCCAAAGCCGTCATCGTGGCGTTCTATAACCGCCATTCCAGAAAGCGCTCTTGCCACAACGATCTGGAAGACGAGAGATGACCGATTTGGGTTCCTCCGAGGACCCGACATGGAGATCTTGAATGACGACTACATTCCAATGGAATTTGTGTGTCGTGGACGCCATCGAACAGTTCTTCGACATGGATCGCGAAAGTGCAATGCATCTCATGCTCCGCGTTCATAATGAAGGAATCGCCGAGTGCGGGACTTACTCGTACGAAATAGCTAAGGCAAGGCGACGCAGGTGGTCGCCTTTGCCCGCGAACATCGGCATCCGCTTCAATGCGTTATCGAGCGCAAGCGGTAAGGACTGGCCGTCAGAAGGCTGCTTTTGTGCACTTTTGCGAAGTGGCGGCCGACACCGAGTTTGTCTGATTGTTGGGGTCGACCGGAAGTGATCCGCCGACCGTCACAACGGCGCCTTTCGTGGAACTAGCACAAGCGGCACGATCCCCAGGATACGCAGCAGCCCGCGCAACCTGCGCAACCCGCGCAGCCACCGCAACCTCCGAGTCCGATCCCGATCCCGAAGATCCCTAAGCCGCAGCCGCCGCAACCACGGAAGCCGCCGCACCCTCGGCAGCCAACAAACCCGCCACCACCGCAACCACGGAACCCGCCGCCACCACCGCCGCAACCACGGCCGCCGCCGCACCCGCCGCCACCATGGCCGCATCCACAACCACCGCATCCGCGGGCTAGCTGCACGCCGCTGCCAAAGTTTTCCCTATCGAAGAGATGGAACGTGGCGAGACTGACGTCGACCATTTCCTCTTCGCCAAGAACGAAGCGCTGATTGGGCGAGGTATTGTCAGATTGCGGGATACCGGCAGTGGGCATCGTGGATGCGGATGCACTACTCACCAGCGAAAGACCCAGTCCGGCGGCGCCTAGCACCTTCACGGCGGCGGCTTTGGTTGTGCGTTTCTGCTTCGAAGCTTGCTTGACCCGTGGCATGGTCGCATCCTCCGCAAGTTCTTGTGAAAACGCGTGGCAAGTGTGCGCTCGGCGAAACCGGCGCGCAAGGATTACCTTTGCTATAAAATGCGAAACGTCTCATCGAGTTCCATTCATCTTCATGAACGAGATCGACACATAACCGCTTTGGTTGAGCAGAATCCCGCCATGTGCGTACATATCGCAGCATGGACGTGTATGTCCGGTATTGGCACATAGCGTCGTTTCGCTGCGATGCGGAATTTGGTCCGCTATCAGGGCAAAGCTGACGTTGCGCCTTGGTGGGGATGAGGCCACAGTTCTCGTCCGCTGCAACCGATGACCGAGACATGCTGAAGCTGGACCACCTCAGCGTCATCGCTCCCACCTTGGCCGAAGGGGTCTCTCACGTTCGAACGTGTCTCGATCTCGATGTGCCTTTCGGTCAGCGCCACAGCTATATGGGCACATACAACCATCTGCTCCAGCTTGGAAACACGGTCTATCTGGAAATCGTGGCTTTTGACCCTCAGGCCGATGGACCGGGCCGTCCGCGTTGGTTCGGACTGGACGATCAGAAGAACGTAAGAACCGATTGGGATGAGGGGCGCTGCTTCCGAGGGTGGGTCGCGAGGACTGACGCTATCGACGTAGTCCTCACAGGCCGCGAAGGTATCTTTGGCGCGAAGGTCGCTCTCCCAATGGTCGATCCGTCGTTCGACTTCGCCATCCCTGACGATGGCAGCCTTCCCTTCGATGGGGCAGTTCCCTCTATTATCGATAGGCGTGGCAAGCCTCGCTCGATGGCGACTATCGCCGATCTAGGTGCGCGGCTGCGATCTTTCACGCTCGAACACCCCGACCCATCCGCCGTCTCAGCTCTCTATCGAGACCTCGATATCGATCGCCCGCCTATCATCGTGCATGGCACAGCACTGCGCTATCGTGCGCAGATCGAAACACCCCGTGGCCTGAAGGAACTTGCCTGAGCCGCGTGGTGTGTCCCCTCGCGACAAACGCGGAACGCGTTTGCGCGGAGATCATGCTCTAAACATGCCCTAAAAATGAGTCTAGCCGGCTCGCGCTTCCGTATCAGCCGAACGATCCGACTTGAAATAGTCGATCATGACCTTGACGATGGCCATCAACGGCAATGCCAGCGCCAATCCCCAGATGCCGAACACCACGCCGAGCAGGATCTGGAACGCAAACAGCGTCGCAGGCGGAATGTCGAGCGCCTGGCGCTGGAGGAGTGGCGTCAGCACATAGCTCTCCAGCGCGTGGACGCCGAGGAACAGGATGAACGCGCTGAGCGTTGCCACCCAGCCCGAGGCGAGGCTCGCCAGCACCACGATCAGCCCGGCGATGATCGCGCCAAGCGTCGGAATGAACGCGAGCAGGCCGGCCTGGATGCCCAGAATGAATGAACTCTGGATGCCGATGATCGCAAGCCCGATCCAGGTCACGGCAAACACCACGAACATGGTGATGATCTGCGCGATCAGCCAGCGTTCCAGCGTCTCGCCGATGCGGTCGACGATCACGGTGGCGCGGGCGCGATATTTGGCCGGCGTCATGACCAACAGCCCGTCATAATAGACCGCGGGCTGGGCTGCGAAGGCTAAGCCCAGAAACAGCACGATAAAGAAGTTTCCGACCGCGCTGACGGTGCCCAAGAGCAGTTTCAAGGTCTGGCTGACGATCGCGCCGCCGCTGGAGGCCAAGGCGCTGGCGCTCGGAAGATTGTGCTGCTGCGACGGGGCAGGGGTGGTTGGTGCAGTGGTTGGAGCAGCGGAGTCCGATGGCAGCTTGCTCGAGTCCGAAGGCGTCGCGTTCGCATTGCCCAATTCGAAATAGCCGGTGTCGATGCCGTTCTTGTCGAGGAAGGCCTTGACGTTGACCAGTTGCGATTTGATCGTGTTGCTCAGCGCCGTCGCCTGCTGGGCGATGGTCGTGCCGCCCAGGAAAACCACGCCCGACAGCAGGACCGTGAGCGCCAGGCAGACGATGACGAGCCGCAGGGGATGCGGCAGTTTCACAAGCTGGCCGAGCTGGTTACTCATGGCGGTCAGCGCGACGCCGAGCAATATCCCGGCAAAAATCATGAACAGCGTTGTCGCGAAACTCCAGGTGAACAGCAACAGCGCCGCGAACAGCACAATGCCGATGCCGCCGGCCGATATCGCCCATGCGAGATCGCTGCGGGTGAGAAGCCGTTCGTCGCGTGAAACTGCCAATTTGATTCCATCAACTAGGTTGCCTGCGGACACTCTTTAGCTAAACGGGCGCGGGATCAAGCCGCCCGGACGCGCCGGTTTGACGCTACCCTATTGGCCGTGGCAAGCCGGTCGAGGGCTTCACGGAAATCGGCTCGCATCGATGATATCCAAATGGTTCGGGCCGCTTGCGCTATTGGCAGCGCTCGTGATCGGCGATCAGATCAGGATCAACCGGCCCGGTCACAAATACCGCTTGACGGTCGAGGTGCAGACGCCGGACGGGGTCAAATCGGCGTCCGGCGTGATGGCTGTTGTTCCGGACCGCGGCTACAGCCGCGGTGGGCATACCCGCACCCGGGGCGACGCGTTGTTGGTCGATCTCGGTGGCGGCAAGACTCTTTTGGCGCTGCTCGCGCATCTCGACAACAACGCGCTCGATCTCGACGGCATGAATTATCTGGCGTTGCGGGCTTATGGCGCGGCGGGCGGCAAGCGCGTGTCCTTCAATGAGATGAGTCGGATGACCGGCGTCGTGCAAGTGACGGGAACGCTGATCCCACTGCTTGCGCGCTTTGCCGATGCGAACGATCCCTCGACCGCGCGCATCGTGCGTCCGGACGATCTGGAGGCCACGTTCGGCCAGGGTTACCGGCTCGGCGATGTCACGGCCGAGGCGGTGCCGAACGGATTCTGGCCGCTCGATTTTGGCGGCGCGCTTGGAGAGCCGGTGAGCCGTGGGATCGAAGCCAAGCTGCCGTGGTGGAATAGAGCGGACGATCCCGCGGCCGTCGCGCTCAAGGCGACGGGACTGAAGGCCGACGGGTCGATCGACGCCAAAGAGATATTCACGAGAAAATAAGCGCCGGCCCGGCAAGCCGCTTGAGGAGCTGAAAACATGCCTGGCGCGGATCTGGATGCGCGGCTCACGTCGGTGGCCTGACGGTATCGCAGAGCTGCGCCGTGGGGGATGCGAATGCAACATGTTGATCGGGCGCAAGGCGAGAGGCATGATGATGTGGTTTTCGTGGCTTGGAAATTAGCTTGGAATTGGAAGAGGCGATGAGAAAGCCGGTGGTCGGTGTGATCGGTAACGCGTATCGCATCGAGAATCGATTTGCGACGCAGATGGTCGGCGAACGCAACCTGCGCGCGGTGGCCGAGGTCTCCGGCGCGCTGCCGCTGATGTTTGCCGGCGCCCCCGACATCACCGATGTCGGGGCGCTGTTGGACGTTGTCGACGGCATCGTGCTGACCGGCGCGCGCGCAAATGTGCACCCGACGCGCTTCAACACCGCGCCGCATGAGAAGCATGAGCCCTACGATATCCACCGCGACGAGGTGGCGTTGGCGCTGTCGGAGGCCTGCGTCGCCCGCGGCGTGCCGCTGTTCGGGATCTGCCGCGGCTTGCAGGAAATGAACGTCGCTTTCGGCGGCTCGCTGCATCCGGAGATCCGCGACATTCCGGGCCGCATGAACCACCGCATGCCGCGGCTCGAGAGCGGCGAAATCCATCCTGATCCGTTAGTCATCTTCGCCGACCGCCATGACGTCGCGCTGCTGCCCGGCGGCGCCTTCGCCAAAATCCTCGGCTGCGACAAAATCCGGGTCAATTCGCTGCACGGGCAGGGCATTCTCGAGCCCGGCAAGCGCGTCGTCGTGGAGGGCGTCGCGGAGGATGGCACGATCGAGGCGATCCGGATCGCCGATGCGCCCGGATTTGCGCTGGGGGTGCAGTGGCACGCGGAATACGATCCGGAGCGCAATCCGATCAACCGCGCGTTGTTTAAGGCTTTTGGTGAGGCGCTGGCGGCGCGGAAGTAGCCCCTTCAGGTCGGGCTGTACCAGAGGGAGCGCGCCATGGAAATCCGTCCCATCCGGAGCCAAGCAGATTCCGACGCTGCGGTTGCCGAAATCGAACGGCTCTGGGATGCCGATCCCGGAACCGACGACGGCGACAAGCTCGACATTCTTGCTACGCTTGTCGAGAAATATGAGAACGAGCACTGGCCGATCGATATCTCTCGTGTCGACCCCGTCGACATGCTGAATTATCTCATTGAAGAGGGTGGGCATACGCAGGCGGAGCTTGCCGAACTGCTCGGTTCTCGCTCGCGCGCTTCGGAGATATTGAACAGAAGGCGAGCCCTGACCGTCGAAATGATTCATGCTCAACACCGAATGGAAAGTTCCGGCGGAGCTTTTGATCAGGCCTTATCGATTGAAGGCTGCGTGAACGAGAGTGGATCGCAGCGGCAAGGTGCGGGTTCGAGAATCTCGCGGAATCTATTTTGAAGCGATAAGCGCGGTTGCGGTCTGCAAGGCCGAATCGAGAGCCCGGTCTGCCTCCTTGCTGTCAGGCATGGCTCGTGAGATCGCAATGGCACCGACCATCATGGCGATGATGCTCCACGCACGCTTCTCGCGATCAGGTTTTGCCCCATCCAGAACATTAGACATTTTATGGACGAGCCGCAGCATTTTGCGCTGGTAGGCGGCGCGTATTTGCGGGTTCGAGCGCGCAACGTCCGCGCTCAAGGTGGGCATGACGCAGCCGGATGCCGGGTCTGCGCGATGCTCGGCGCTGATGTACATCGCCAACCATTCTCTCAGACGGTCCTGCCGCTCCGCGAGGCTCCCGCTCTCCGAGTCGATGAACGGTTCACCGACGCAGGTCGCGATGACCTCTTCCAGCAGAGCTTCTTTGTTTGAAAAGTTCGAATAGAAGGCACCGGACGTGACGCCGGCCGATGCGGCCAGGCCGTCAACCCCGATCCCATTGAAACCGTTGGTTCTCAGAGCCCTTGCCCCGGCCTGCAGGATGGCTTCCTTGGCCTTCGCTTTTTGGTCCGACGGATATCTCATCACCAGCCTCTAACAATCTCTTGATGGCGCTTGGTTTGTAGAATAACGACCGCTATGTAACGATCGTTATTCTAACGGCAACCCCTCGCGATCGTTATCTAACCTCGCGATAAATCGAGAGAAAAGCGATGAGCACGAACTTTGAAAATGCGGCCACCAAATCGGTCGATGTGAACGGCACGAACTTCGTTTACCGGGAAATTGGCAAGGTGGGCGGCATTCCCGTGGTGTTCCTTCACCATCTGACGGCGGTGTTGGAGGACTGGGACCCGCGGGTCGTGGATGGCTTGGCGGCGAAACACCACGTCATCGTATTCGATAATCGGGGGGTCGGTGGATCCGGAGGATCTACCCCAAAAACGGTCGAGGAGATGGCCCGGGATGCCGTCGCGTTCATAGGCGCGCTAGGTTTTAGCAAAGTCGATCTGTTGGGCTTCTCGCTGGGCGGATTCGTCTCTCAGGTCATCGCGCAACAACAACCTGGTCTGGTGCGCAAAATCATTCTCGCGGGCACCGGCCCGGCGGGCGGCGAGGGCATCGTGAATGTCGGTGCCGTGCTACAGGACGCGATTGGCAAGGCAAGCGCCACCAACAAGAATCCGAAGCAGTTTCTGTTCTTCACACAGACGAGCAACGGCCAGGCGGCAGCCGACGACTTCCTGCGGCGCCTGAAAGAACGCACCAAGGACCTCGACGCGCCCGTCAGCAACGAAACCGTTCAGGCCCAGCTTGCGGCGATCCAAGCCTGGGGACAGGGTGATGCCGCCACCCTTGGGACGGTCCAGCATCCAGTCCTGGTCGTCAATGGCGATGACGACGTGATGGTACCGCCGCTCAACTCATTCGAGCTCGCCCGCCGGCTGCCAAATGCACAATTGAGCATTTTCCCTGACGCTGGGCACGGTGGCATCTTCCAGCACCATGCCGTCTTCGTTCCGCAGGCACTCGCTTTCCTCCAGCAATAAGCAGAGCTGACCTCATGGTCCGGCGCACCGCCTGCGCCGAACCATGCTTCAATCCCATCTGACCAAGTCATCTGACTTCAACGGTAACCAGACCGTTCGATCGTGAAACGAAAGTGAAATGATGATCGTAATATAAAACGGCTTCGACAGCGCTTAAGCGAGCTGCCGAAAATCCCGACGTCGAAAATGATCAGCATTCAATCTGATTGGAGAAACCTTATGCCGCTATGGAAAGTCTATCATCCCGTTGGCGCCTACTCGGTTCAGGATAAAAGGGAGTTCGCCGAAAAAGTCACAGAGATGTATTCAAGGATTCCGATCCCGAAATTTTACGTCGTGATGATCTTTGAGGAAGTTGCCGCAGAGTCGGTCTATGTCGGTGGCGTATCGCACGGCAAATTCGTTCGTTTCAAGCTCGATCACATGGCCAGGACCTTGCCCGGCCCCATCCTCAGGGAATGGTGGGTGAAGGCGGTCGACCAGTTGATCGCTCCCTACGTTAGGGACCGAGGATATGACTGGGAAGTCACCATCGACGAGTTGCCAGCCGATCTTTGGTCGCTTCAGGGTGAAATTCCTCCTCCCTTTGAATCCCACGCCGAAAAAAGATGGGTCAAGGAGAACCGGGTCAGTCCATACGGCCTGCCGGAAAAGTTGCCGGTCAAGGACCTCTTCACGCCGGGAGTAAGCGGCGGACAGTAGGGCTGTCGATCGATGCAAGGCGCCGCTCCGATCCTCGGGCGGCGCCGACGCCTCGTTTTTTCCGAGGGACCGCTTCTGCCTCACGATCCGTTGTCTTGACGGTAAGCGCGGTGTGCATGATCTTTAATTAGGAATGACGACCATCATGTCTTCCGACGCATCGTCGCCTGAAGCGGCCGCGAATGAAACTTCGCCCTGATTTTACTTCCTCGAATACAAGGTTTGGCATGAACCGCCGCGAGATGATGAAGCTAGCTTCTGTGGTTATGCTTCCCGTGATGCCGGAAGCAGCAATGGCAAGTTCGGAGAATAAGACTCCCCGGTTGAGCTACAAGGTATTTACCGCCACGCGTCCCGGCCTCAACCGTGATGTGCCGGCCGGTAAGGAGTCCCTGATGTGGGTCGCCAATTCGTCGACGCTGATCTACGGACAGCGCGACGCGGTTCTCGTCGATACCTTCCTTACGGTGGATCAATCCCAAGGTTTGGCAGACGCGATTGTCGCGAGCGGAAAGACGCTGAAGGCGATTTACGTCACGCACGCCCATGGCGATCATTTTTTTGGGATAAGGGTTTTGCGGGACCGATTCCCGAACGTGAAGGCACTGGCGACGCCCGAGGTCGTTACGAAGATGAAGCTTCAGGTCACGCCGGAGAAATTGGATGGCCGATGGCGCAAGCTGTTCCCAAATCAAATTCCAGACGTGATTGCCGTCGCGGATCCGTTGCAAGGCAATGAGATCGATCTGGAAGGAAACAAACTCGTCGTTGTGAGAGTAGGGCACACCGACACGGATGATACGACGTGCCTTCACGTCCCATCGATCGGATTGGTCCTCGCCGGCGACGCCGTCTACAACGGCATCCATCCATTCCTCAGCGAATCGAACAGGCAAACCCGGCTGGAATGGATCACAGCGCTCGACAAGATCGATGCGCTGAAACCGTCAGCTGTCGTCGCGGGACATAAGATTCCCACCAACGACGACAGTCCGCGAAACGTGGAAGCAACCCGCCAGTACATCCGTGACTTCATTCGGCTGAATGACGCGACGAAAACCGCCCGCGAACTCTATGACCAGATGCTGGAGCTTTATCCTGATCGCGCCAATCCCGGCTCCCTGTGGAGTGCAGCCGCTGTTGCCAAGGCAGAGCCATAACTAACTATGATCAGGCCTTATCGATTGAAGGCGGCGTGAACCGCGGCTCGATCAAAACCGCTGAGGTGCTGGCCACTCTCCCTGCGGAGTGCAGTTCTCAAATGAAAAAGGCGCCCCGCGAGAGGCGCCTTTCTTCACTCTTGGACCGTGACGGTTCGCGGGGCGCTGCTCGCCCGCAACCGATCACTGCGAATAGTACATGTCGAATTCGACCGGGTGCGGGGTCATCTCGAAGCGTTCGACCTCGGTCATCTTCAGTTCGATATAGCTGTCGATGAAGTCGTCATCGAACACGCCGCCGTTCTTCAGGAAGGCGCGGTCCTGGTCGAGATTTTCCAAGGCCTCGCGCAAGCTGCCGCACACGGTCGGGATCGACTTGAGCTCCTCCTTCGGCAGGTCGTAGAGGTCCTTGTCCATTGCAGGTCCCGGATCGAGCTTGTTCTTGACGCCATCGAGGCCTGCCATCAGCATCGCGGCAAAGCCGAGATAGGGATTGGCCATCGGATCGGGGAAACGCACCTCGACGCGCTTGGCCTTCGGATTCGAAGTGTAGGGAATACGGCAGGCGGCCGAGCGGTTGCGCGCGGAATAGGCGAGCAGCACGGGGGCCTCGTAGCCCGGCACCAGACGCTTGTAGGAGTTGGTGGACGGATTGGTGAAGGCGTTGATCGCCTTGGCGTGCTTGATGACGCCGGCAATGTAGGACAGGCAGATCTCCGAGAGGTCGGAATATTTGTTGCCGGCGAACACCGGCTTGCCTTCCTTCCAGATCGACTGGTGGCAGTGCATGCCCGAACCGTTGTCGCCATAGACCGGCTTCGGCATGAAGGTGGCGGTCTTGCCGTAGATGTGCGCGACCTGGTGGATGCAGTATTTGTAGATCTGCATCTGGTCGGCCATCAGCGTCAGCGTGTCGAACTTCATGCCGAGCTCGTGCTGGGCGGAGGCGACCTCGTGGTGATGCTTCTCGACCTTGACGCCCATCTTGGCCATGGCGCCGAGCATTTCCGAACGCATGTCCTGCACCGAGTCCTGCGGCGGCACCGGGAAATAGCCGGCCTTGGTGCGGATGCGGTGGCCGAGATTGCCGCCCTCGTATTCGGTGTCGGAGTTGATCGGCAGCTCGGAGGAGTCGAGCCTGAAGCCGGTGTTGTAAGGCGTGGTCTGGTAGCGAACGTCGTCGAACACGAAGAACTCGGCTTCCGGGCCGAAGGACACGGTGTCGCCCACGCCCATCGACTTGACCATCGCCTCGGCCTTCTTGGCGATGCCGCGCGGGTCGCGGTTGTAGGGCTCGCCGGTGGTCGGCTCCAGCACGTCGCAGACCAGGATCATGGTGGTTTCCGCGAAGAACGGGTCGATCGTCGCGGTGACCGGATCAGGCATCAGGCACATGTCGGATTCATTGATCGCCTTCCAGCCCGCGATCGAGGAACCGTCGAACATCAGGCCTTCGGCGAAGGTGTCCTCTTCGATCATGCCGACGTCGAAGGTCACGTGCTGCCACTTGCCGCGCGGATCGGTGAAACGCAGGTCGACGTATTTGACGTCGTTGTCCTTGATCGATTTCAGGACGTCTTTGGCGGTCTTCATGAATACCCCTCTTGGCTACAGGTCGTCGTGATCCGGCCGCGGGCATCGACCGCGGGTACAGCTCAATAGCGTCGGGTGGGGTTCAATACAATATCGGAAGCGCCGGCAAAATCCGGCTCAGATGGCGTCCAGCCCGGATTCGCCAGTTCGAATACGAATGGCTTCCTCGATGTTGGAAACGAAGATCTTGCCGTCGCCGATCCGCCCGGTCTGGGCGGCGCGGCGGATCGCATCGATCGCCCGCTCGACCAAGTCGTCGCCGATCACGATCTCGATTTTGACCTTGGGCAGAAAGTCGACGATGTATTCCGCGCCGCGATAAAGCTCGGCGTGTCCCTTCTGACGGCCAAAACCCTTGGCTTCGGTCACCGTGATACCTTGCAGCCCGACTTCCTGAAGCGCTTCCTTGACCTCGTCGAGCTTGAACGGCTTGATGATGGCTTCGATCTTCTTCACAGAGCGCCTCCCGGGCATTTCCAAATTCAAATTGCTACGTGGTCGTCAGCTTGCGCAGGATGCGCGGGGTGGTTGGATCGACTGTTCCGGACCTTCTGGAAAGTCCGGGCGCGGCAAACCGCGCTCTTCCAGCCATTAAGCACGACGAACTGAAGCGGCTTCCTCGAAAGCAGGCTCTATGCCAAGTTGCCCAAAGGTCCGATTATCGGAATGTTATCAGACCATTAACGGGCATCTCGTTAACCATTGAATCGCGGGCTCAGAATACCGAAGCCTGCGAAATAGGCAAACAGATCAATCGGCGTGCAACTTTCGGCAGGCGGGGCGGCGGACCACAACGAAAGTGCCTCTGGATAAGGCGTTTTATCGGGGATGTTGGATGGAAGTTCTCACTACCGCTGAGATGGAGCGCGCCGACCGGCTGACGATCGCCGCAGGCACGCCGGGCTTCGCGCTGATGCTGAGTGCCGGTCAGGCGGTCGCTAAGGCTGCGCGCGAACTGGTCGACGAGGGGCCGATCATGGTGGTCGCCGGACCGGGGAATAATGGCGGCGACGGTTTTGTGGCGGCCGCCGAACTCGCGGCACAGGGCCGCGAGGTGTCGGTCATCCTGATGTGCGAGCGCGACGCGCTGCAGGGCGACGCGGCCTCCGCCGCGCGCGGCTGGAAAAATCCGGTGCTGCCGTTCAATCCGCAGGCGATCGGCAGGCCCGCGCTCGTCATCGACGCGCTGTTCGGCGCGGGGCTGAGCCGACCAGTCGAGGGAGACGCGCGTGCGATGATCGAGGCGATCAACGCCAATGGCGCGCCGGTGCTGGCGGTCGATCTTCCGAGCGGCGTCAACGGAACGACCGCTGCCATCATGGGCATCGCGGTGCGCGCCACCGAGACCGTCACCTTCTTCCGCAAGAAGCCGGCCCATCTGTTGTTGCCGGGCCGTCTGCAATGCGGACGGGTGCGGGTCGCCGATATCGGGATCGACGCCAAGGCGCTGGACGAAATCAAGCCGCAGACCTTCGAGAACGTTCCGCCGTTCTGGCGTGACTCATTTCCCGTGCCGCGGATCGCCAGCCATAAATATGCCCGCGGCCATGTGCTCGCCGTCTCCGGCGAGATCGCCTCCACCGGCGCTGCGCGACTATCGGCCCGCGCGGCGCTGCGGGCGGGCGCGGGCCTTGTCACGCTGGCTTCGCCCCGGGATGCGCTCGCCGTCAATGCCGCGGCGCTGACCGCCGTGATGGTTCGGCCCATCGACACCGCGGTCGAGTTCGCCGAACACCTGGCCGACAAACGCTTCAATACCGTCGTGATCGGCCCCGGCGCGGGCGTCGGTCCGCGCACGATCGATTTTGTCCATACCGCGCTCACCGCGCGCCGGCGTCTTGTGCTTGACGCCGATGCGCTGACGAGTTTCGCGGACGCGCCCGATCGCCTGTTTGAATCGATCAAAGCTGTGAGCGATCCCGAGGTCGTGCTGACCCCGCATGAAGGCGAGTTTCCACGGCTGTTCAGCGACATGAGCAACAAGCATCCGGGCCGCTCGAAACTGGAACGGGTGCGCGCGGCGGCCGAGCGCTGCGGCGCCGTCGTGCTGCTCAAGGGGGCGGACACGACGGTGGCGTCGCCGGACGGACGGGCGACGATCGCCGCCAACGCGCCGCCCTGGCTTGCGACCGCGGGCTCCGGCGACGTGTTGGCCGGCATCATCGCGGGGTTGCTGGCGCAGGGGGTGCCGGCGTTCGAGGCCGCGACGATGGGGGTCTGGATGCATGGCGAGGCCGCGCGCGAGGCGGGACCCGGCCTGATCGCGGAAGACCTGACGGAGGTGATGCCCGCTGTGTTCAGGCACATCTACGACGAGTTCGAGATCGATTATTGAGTACGCCTAGATAAGGTACTTCGAAACGGCCGCCTCGCTCCACTCGAGCCCAAGCCCGGGTCCCCGCGCAGTCAAGGTGCCGTCGACGATCTCGATCGGGTTGGCGAGAATGGCGCCGGCGAAATCCAGCACCTCGAGCCAGTGCGCGGTGGGCGTGACTGCGAGCATATGGGCGCTGGCCTCGGCGAACAGGTGGCTCGACATCGGGATGGAGGCCGCTTCGGCTTGCGCGGCGACATTGAGCCAGCCGGTGACGCCGCCGACTTTCATAAGATCGGGCATGATGAAGTCGCTTGCCTTGGCCGCGATCGCCTCAGCGAAGCCGCGCGGAAACCACCAGTTCTCACCGGCCTGAATCGGGATCGGCGAGCTCGCGCGCACTTTGGCGTGCCCTGACAGATTTTCCTGCGGCACCGGCTCCTCGATCCAGGTGAGATCGTAAGGTGCAAGGCGCGCGATGCGGCGTGCGGCCTCGGCAGGATCGAGCGACTGGTTGAAATCCAGCATCAGCGCCACATCTGGGCCGAGCAGCGCGCGGACGCCCTTGACCACGCGCTCGTCGTTGGCCGCATCGCCATCGCCGCCCTTGATCTTGATGCCGCGAAAGCCCTGCTCCAGCGAGCGGCGCAGATCTCTTTCATCGGCTGTGGGATCGACCACGCCATAGCTGTCATAGGCGCGGATCGGCCGCGGCGATCCGCCGAGCAATTCGACCAAAGGCTTGCCGGCGACCTGGCCCAGCGCATCCCAGAACGCCATGTCGAGGCCCGAGACCGCCATGCCGACCAGGCCCTGCCAGCCGAGCAACCGGAATTTGGCGTCCATCGCGGCCATCAGGTCGAACGGCGCGATCGCCTGGCCCAAGAGCTCGCGGCCGATCTCCTCGATCAGGTGCACCAGCGGCTTCAGCGTCATCGTGGCGTAGGCGAAGATGTAGGAACGTCCGGTCACGCCTTGATCGCTCGCGACATCGATCAGCACCAAGGGTGCCGCTTCGAAGACACCGAAGGCGTTTTTCAAGGGCCGCTTGAGCGGCACGACGATCGCGCGGGCGGTGACGCCGCGGATGGCGGGCGTGGTCTTGGGCATGAGCGTTTCCTCAACCGACACCATACCATCGCACGAGCCGCGGCGCCGTCCAGTCGGTGCCGGCGGATTCGAGCAGAAAGCGGCCGGCATATTCGGCAAGAAATGCAATGCGCTGGGTTTGTCCGGGTTCGACCGCCAGCGTGTCCAGCCAGAACGGCTTCCAGCCGTCATCAAGGCGATCGAGCAGCCGGAAATGATGGCCGTGCAAATGGAACACGGTGGCCCGGTCGGCGCGGTTGTTAAGCGCCAGCACCACCGTGCGGCCCGGTTTGGCGGCAAACGCCGGGGCCGCGGATGCCGCAAAATTCGCGGGCAGCACCCATTCAGGGCCGCCAAGCGCGAGTTCGACCCGCTGGGCGTTTCTAAGGTCGAGCTGCGTCGGTAAGCCGGCGGCTGATAGCGCGGGGGCGGGCGGAAGCGGCGCCTGCCGGACCGGCGGCTCGGCCGAGGTCACCAATCGGGCGATCGGGCGGGCCTCCTTGCCGTCATGAAGCAGGACGGACGAGATCGTGCCGGGTGGAGCGGTCGCGTCGATCAAAGTGTCGGCGCGGCCGCCAGGGGCCAGCACCAGCGCGCTGTTGCGCGCCGTGAACGGTTCGGCAGGCCGGCCGTCGAGGGCTATCACCCGGACCTCGAAACCTTCCATTTTCACTGCGATAACAGTGCGCTGGCACCCATTGATGAAACGGAATCTAAGCCTTAGCTGAGACTGCATCGCGATGTCAGGGGCAAGCAGTCCATTGACGGTATAGGCGGTCGCGGCGTCCCCCGGATCGCTCCCCGGCGCGACCGCGGCGGCGCCGGCACGCAACCGCCAGTCCTCGATCAGGAAAACCTCGTCGCGGTCGACGGTCGGCGGTTCGTTCTCCTCGACGACCAGGGCGAGCGGCCGGGATGGCCGTCCCTGAGGATCGCCGATCAGCCTCAGGTCGGCGACAAAGGTGCCGGGGTGGCGCAATGCGACCGCCAGGTCCGCCTTGTGGCCGGGGGCGAGCGGAGCCTGCGCGATCAGCGGCTCGGTGGCCGCAACGCCATCGATGCCGTGCCAGTTAAGGACGCCTGGGACCGGCAGGTCGTTCTGAAACGTGACATCAAGCTGGCCCGGCTTGAAACGGAGCATGGGAGCCGACGGCCGAAGCGACCAGACCGGCGTGTCCGGCTGGCCGGGGCGCAGGCTGATGGTGGTGTCCTTCGCCTGCAACATCAGGCGCTGCGGCGCTTCGGCGCAGGCGACCCGCGGCAGGACGGACACCGTCGCCGCGGCGCCCAATCCGGCCAGAAAGCTGCGTCGGTCAGCCAGGAAAATCCGCTTCGCCATGAGGCCGATGCGGACCATTTTTGGACTATGATGTCCAGCAGGAGTTGGAAGACGGGACGAACTGGGAAGAGGCCATTTTTTTGCTGCGGCCGGGGGCGCCCATGCTATAAGCCGCCGCCCGCGGCATCGCGGCCGGACCTGATGCATTTCACGCGGGCGTGGCGGAACTGGTAGACGCGCTGGATTTAGGTTCCAGTGACGAAAGTTGTGGGGGTTCGAGTCCCTCCGCCCGCACCAAGCGCTCATCAAGCGTTTGCATCGGAGATCACCGGAGGAGCTCGTTTCCCGATTCTCGGGATCGGGTTCGCCGCACGCCGGCGCAAGGCTAGCCGGCGCAAGGCTAGCCGGCGCAAGGCTAACCGGCTCAAGGCTAACCGGCGCAAGGCACTTGGCCACGCGCCGATCATATGAACAAAAGTCCGGACCCATCGGGCCGGACGAACGAGAAGAAGATTGGACGCCATGCAGGTCACCGAAACCCTGTCGCAGGGACTGAAGCACGAATTTCAGATCAACGTTCCCGCAGCGGATCTCGACGCCAAGGCGGGCGCCCGCCTGGTCGATTTGAAGGACAAGGTCCGCCTCAATGGCTTCCGCCCCGGCAAGGTGCCGGTGAGCCATCTGAAAAAGGTCTATGGCCGCTCGGTCATGGCCGAGACCATCGACCAGACCATCCGCGACACCAACGCGCAGCTCTTCACGGAGCGCGGCTTTCGCCTGGCGGCAGAACCGAAGATCACCATGCCGACCGAGGAGAAGGAGGTTGACGAACTCCTGGCCGGTAAGTCCGACCTCACTTACACGGTCGCGATCGAGGTTGTGCCGGCGATCCAACTCGCCGATTTCAAGAGTTTCAATGTCGAGAAGCCGGTCGCCGACGTGACCGACGCCGACGTCGACGAGGCGATCAAGCGGATCGCCGAGCAGAACCGCAATTACGCGCCGAAAGGCGAGGGCGCGAAAGCGGAGTCCGGCGACCGCGTCACGGTCAACTTCAAGGGCACCATCGACGGCACGCCGTTCGAGGGCGGCACCGGCGAGAACATCCAGGTCACGATCGGCTCGAACACCTTCATTCCCGGCTTCGAAGACCAACTGATTGGGATCGCGGCCGGTGAAACCCGTGCGCTGAAGGCGTCTTTCCCCAAGAATTACGCCAGCGAGAAGCTTGCCGGCCAGCCGGCCGAATTCGAGACCACCGCGACCCTGGTCGAGACGCCGCAGGCGGTTGAGATCGATGACGCGTTCGCCAAGACGCTCGGGCTGGAATCGCTCGACAAATTGAAGCAAGCCGCCCGCGAGCGGCTGGCCGCGGAATATGCCGGTGCGACACGACAACGCGTCAAGCGCGCGCTGCTCGATCGTCTCGACGAAACGCACAAATTCGAGGCGCCGCCGTCGCTGGTCGACGAAGAGTTCAGCCTGATGTGGAACTCGATCAAGGCCGAGATGGACAGTAGCGGCAAGACCTTTGCCGACGAGAACACCACGGAAGACGCGGCCAAGGAAGAGTACCGTACCATCGCCGATCGCAGGGTTCGGCTCGGCCTTGTGCTGTCGGAGATCGGCGAGAAGAACAAGATCACGGTGACCGAAGACGAAGTCGGCCGCGCGGTGATCGAGCGCGCGCGCTCGATGCCCGGCCGCGAGAAGGAAGTCTGGGACTATTACCGCAACAATGCCAATGCGCTGGCCCAGCTTCGTGCACCGATTTTCGAAGACAAGGTGGTCGATTTCATCCTCGAACTGGCCAGCGTCACCGAGAAGAAGGTCACGCGCGAGGAGCTTTACAAGGACGATGAGGAAAAGAGCGCGGCCTGATCGAAGTCAGGCCGACCGGACCGGTGCCAGGCCGACATTAACGCCGACATTAACGATCTGCGGCAACGATCTGCGGCAAAAGCGGTGCCGCGCAGGCTACAGCGGCTTGCGAATCAGCGCCCAGGCGGTCCACCAACGCCCTTGACCTGTCCGGTTGGGCAGGCCTTGACAGGGCCGGTCTTGTCGGCGGGAAATTGGCCCATATCTGTGCAGCCGTCCTGGCAGTCCAGCATCATGGGACGGCTTGCTTCCGCGGGCAATTCGCGCTCTGTTTTGTCGATCGAAGTTCGTCTTGTCGGCCTTTATGCCAAAGCCTCTACGCCAACCCTCTACACGCAACCTTTGGGTGACTCATGCGCGATCCCGTTGAAACCTACATGAACCTCGTGCCGATGGTGGTGGAACAGACCAACCGCGGTGAACGCGCCTATGACATCTTCTCGCGCCTTCTGAAGGAGCGCATCATCTTCGTGACGGGGCCGGTCGAGGATGGCATGTCGACCTTGGTCGTGGCCCAGCTTCTGTTTCTCGAGGCCGACAATCCGAAGAAGGAAATCTCGATGTACATCAACTCGCCGGGCGGCGTGGTGACATCGGGCCTTGCGATCTACGACACCATGCAATTCATTCGTCCGGCGGTCTCGACGCTCTGCACGGGGCAGGCGGCGTCGATGGGCTCGCTGTTGCTCGCCGCCGGCGAGAAGGACATGCGCTTTTCGCTGCCGAACTCGCGTATCATGGTGCATCAACCCTCCGGCGGCTTCCAGGGGCAGGCGACCGACATTATGCTGCACGCGCAGGAAATCCTGAACCTGAAGAAGCGGCTCAACGAAATCTACGTGAAGCATACCGGACAAACCTACAAGGCGATCGAGGATGCGCTGGAGCGCGACAAGTTCCTGACCGCCGACGATGCCAAGGCGTTCGGCCTCGTCGACAAGGTGATCGACAAGCGCCCGGAGGATCCGGCAGCGGTGAAGGCGGCATAACACCCCCGGCCTGCCGCCGGCTCAATTTGATGTCGGTCACAGTTCCGGCCATGGGAGGCTGTTATACCTCCCGTTGGACGGAAAGTTCCTCTTTCGTGCCGGTAGTGGAGTGGCAATCGCGCAACGCCCGGCCCGATTTCGCCAGCTTTCCTCGCCAATGCCGTAAATCACGGTATTGTCACGGGGTTGAGTTGGCGCCCGGTTAGCGAATTCTTGATAGTCGGCTGTCAGCATGATTGGCTACGGATGATTAGATATGATCGCGAGGGGATTCGAGTTGACCGTGATTCGGGCGGTATGATGAGGTAAAGGTTCTTTTTTGGTACGGAATTTGCTCTATCTACACTTCCACGACGGCAATACTTTTATGATAGCAAGTGCCCAACTGGGACGATCGAGCGGACGAAGTCGAACGGCGGACGGAGAGAGGAATGAGTAAGGTCGGCACGAGCGACTCCAAGAACACCCTGTATTGCTCGTTCTGCGGCAAGAGCCAGCACGAAGTCCGCAAGCTGATCGCGGGTCCGACTGTCTTCATTTGCGACGAATGCGTCGAGCTCTGCATGGACATCATCCGCGAGGAGAACAAGTCCTCGCTGGTCAAGTCGCGCGACGGTATCCCGACGCCCAAGGAAATCTGCAAGGTCCTCGACGACTACGTGATCGGCCAGAGCCACGCCAAGAAGGTACTCTCGGTCGCCGTGCACAATCACTACAAGCGGCTCAATCACCAGACCAAGCACAACGACGTCGAGCTTGCGAAGTCGAACATCCTGCTGATTGGTCCGACCGGCTCCGGAAAGACGCTGCTGGCGCAGACGCTGGCGC
>WNGJ01002162.1_pt1 | contig 19734 bp, 19 predicted proteins | sample 5400611 | NCBI WGS metagenome assembly WNGJ01 (sample SAMN13153375, study PRJNA577476) | soil metagenome | isolation source: 40 cm soil or saprolite under Garry oak tree replicate 1 | place: USA:California | collected 2016-06-15
GTCAGGTCAAATATCGGCCCCAGGGCAGACCCAGGTAAATGTAAGAGCTCTGGCATCCAATCTTACACCAAGTAGCTACTCAGTTATGCTTACTTTTACGAGCCAGCCAAACAATGTGACCGAATCTTTGCCCGTTTCCTTTGCTGTACAGGCAGGCTGTGTTCGCGGCGCACCAAACACGCTCAATTATAGTGGTGTTGCCAATGTAAGCGACCCCGCAATACAGACAGTGGCAATCACCAACTGCGGTTCACCAGGCGCCTGGTCTGCAAATACGCAAACCAGTGATGGAGCAAACTGGCTCTTTGCCAGCCCTACAGCTAACACCCTGAATGCAGGGGCCACAACCAATGTGACTATCGCCCCCTCAAACCTGAAGGCACAACTGGCAGCCGGCACATATACGGGAACCGTCACCTTCAAGATCGGGACAAGCTCCTTCGCGGTCGGCGTGACACTCACCGTCATGGCCGCTCCCATCTTATCGGGCACGCCCACCAGCATCTTTGCCAACCAGCAATGCACACTTAACCCGGCAGGATACTACATCTGTTATGTCTCGCTCACCAACACCTCTACCTCGCTGAGCTTAAACTGGTCTGCATCCAGCAGCGGACTAAACGGCGTCAACTTCAGTCCAGCCAGCGGCACCCTCTCGCCGGGGCAGACTATCCGCGTGCAAATTAGCGTACCGCAAAGCTATTGTCCGACAAAGGGAACTCTCACCTTTACAGGACCAGCAAATGCTGTTACTGTAGAATGGTACTGTATTGTGGGATGACAGAAGAGGAAAAGGCATGCAGAATGATCCCTTAATTGGACAGCAGTTGGGAGCCTACACCATCCAGTCTAAATTGGGCGAAGGAGGCATGGCGCGTGTTTACAAAGGCTACCATGCACGCCTGCGCCGCGAGGTAGCCGTCAAAGTCATCCTTTCACAGATCGCAGGCCAGGAGGGATTCAAGGCCCGCTTCGAGCGCGAGGCCCAACTGATCGCCAGTTTGCAGCACCCCAACATCGTCGCGGTCTACGACTTTGGCGAAATCGGCAACCTCACCTACCTCGTCATGCAATATGTCGGCGGCGGGGCATTACGCGACCAGTTACGCGGTGGACACGCTCTCGATCCCCGCCAGGCCATCCTCTATTGCCAGCAAATGGCCAGGGCCTTGCACCATGCACACCTGCGCGGCATCGTTCACCGCGACGTCAAGCCACAAAATATGCTCGTTTCGGCCACTGACCGCAATCAACTCCTGCTCTCAGACTTCGGTATCGCCAAGCTCTACGACAGCGGTCATGAACCAACGTTACTCGCTGGGTCAGGAAGCATGCTCAACAATGACCCATCGCTTACTGACGTCAATCAAATCGTGGGTACCGCCGACTACATGTCACCCGAACAGATCAACGGCAAACCTGTCGATGCCCGCACCGATGTCTACGCCCTGGGCGTTGTCCTCTACCAGACGCTGGCGGGAGAGGTACCTTTCCACTCAACCACTATTCAGGGACTACTCTTCCAGCACGTCTACACGCTTCCAAGACCCGTGCGCGAAGTGAACCCGTACGTACCGGAGATACTGGGACAGATCACTGCGAAGGCCATGGCAAAAGCCCCACAAGATCGTTTCCAGTCGGCTGAAGCCATGGCACAGGCCCTGGAAACCGCCAACCAATACGTCACAAATCAGCTTTCATCCTCTTTGCCTGGTAGCCTTGCTACACCTGGACAGGACTTGACCTCGCCATCCCAAAATCGTCCGGCAGTTACACCACCCTCTTACTATGGGCCGCAGTCATCCCCTGCTTCTATCGATGCCGCCGCGCAACCACAACCATCGAATTATGGGATGACACCACCTTACAGCTCTTCTCCTCGTATTACGAATCCTGGTGGAGCAGGCCTGGTAAGACCAGCCTTGCCACGTTCGGCAGGCAGAGTACCAATAACGTATATCGTGATTGCGCTCATTGTACTTTTATCAACAGGTTTACTTTTAGTTAAACAGGGTGTTATTCCGGGGTTTAACTCCAATCAAAACACCACCTCGACAACTGCAACGCCGTTCACAGACAATTTCCAGGATGTTCATCTCGGTTGGACCAATGGGAATCTGAATGGGCTGACTGCTACCATTAAACCAAACAATTACTCTCTCAACATTAGCCAGGCAACACCTGCAAATACGTATTTCCCATATCCATCCAACGTCGGGTCATTGCCGGATAACTTCACCTGGGTGGCTCAGATCTCAAGTAACGAAGCCGATCCAACAGTGTTTTATGGGCTTGCTTTTCGACTGAAACAGGATGGAAATAACGTATCCTGCTATACGTTTGTCATCGATGGTCAAGGCAACTATCAAGTACTGAAATACACTCCTGGCTCTACCACACCCACAAGATTATGGCAAGGACAAAGTGCAGTCATTCATAACGGCCCCAACACGAGTAACAAACTACAAGTCCTCGTCAAGGGCAATAATTTTTTCCTTACCATCAATAACACCCCGATCAATGGCCAAAGTCATCCGATTACAGATAATTCAGGCGCCGCTCCGTACACGAGAGGGCAACCAGCACTTGCTGTGGCTGGCTCAAGTACATCTGAGATGAACTTCTCCGTGACTTCCGTGCAACTTGCCGTTCCATAAAAGCTCACTCTTTTCTTGCTATCGTGACGCGCCCAACGTACAATACTAAACATGCTAACTGCCATCGCCTGGATGTTTCATGTTTGAAAGGACCATATCGCCGCTACGCGATGTATTGAAGTATGAGCGAGACCAATGATGAACATCGAGAAGCTAGCAACCAGGCGTATGCCTCTATACCAAAGGGGCAACAAAAACAGCCACTGACGCGCCAGAAGCTCATTAATCGCTGGTTTGAGGTGGTCACTGCGATCATGTTAGGCGTTGTGGCAGTTGCCACCGCCTGGAGTGGCTATCAGGCAACTCGCTGGGACGGTGAGCAGTCAACCAGGTACGCTCAAGCCAGTGTTCTGCGGGTCGAGTCAATACGGAATTCGACGCTAGCAGGGCAGGTTTCGCTGAATGACACCAGCCTTTTCAATGATTGGCTCAACGCCTATTCCCACGGAAATACCAAACTGGCAAGTACATACGAAAAGCGCTTTCGGCCAGAGTTCCAGCCTGCATTCGAAGCCTGGTTAGCGACCAATCCGTTCAACAATTCGAATTCGCCACCAGGGCCGCTTTTTATGCCACAATACAAGGTCAGCCTGGTAGAGAAAGCAAATCAACTTGCGATCGAGGCTGACAGAAACTTTGAGAAAGGCGAGGTTGCCAACGATCAGAGCGATGAATATGTGCTCAACACCGTCTTTCTGGCCACTGTGCTGTTCCTCACCGCCATTGCCGAACGATTCGATTGGAATTGGGTCAGAGCTGTGATTCTCGTATTTGCCCTGGGAATGCTTCTGTTCGGCATCTACCACCTGGTGACATATCCAATCATTTAAGTCAATCACTCTGAACTGCTTACATCTTGTACTTGAGCTAATAATTAATGTACAATCCTATAAGCACTTAGCTTCCTACCGCCAGATGCATCACTATTGGAAGGAGAAAATCGCCACTGTGCGACGTACTGAAATATGAGTGAGACCAGAGAAGAACAGCAAGACGATCCCACCCTGCAGCCTGCCCCTGTGTCCAATGAGCAACAAAAACAACCTTTGACCAGTCAACAACGCACTGAGCGGTGGTTCGAAGTAGTCACAGCGATCATGTTAGGTGTAGTGGCTGTGGCAACAGCCTGGAGTGGCTATCAGGCAACACGCTGGGCTGGTGAGCAGTCCACCAAATATGCTCAAGCGAGCGCTCTGCGGGTTGAATCAACTCGTGATTCGACACTTGCAGGGCAGTACAGGCTATACGACGTTATCCTCGTCAACAATTGGCTCAACGCTTATACCCAGGGTAATACCAAACTGGCAAACCTATATGAAAATCGCTTCAGGCCTGAGTTCCGGCCGACATTCGCAGCCTGGTTGGCACTCGATCCGTTCAACAATCCGAATGCGCCTCCCGGCCCGCTCTTCATGCCACAATACAAGGTCAGCCTGTCAGATACAGCCGACCAGCTTGATGCTAAGGCATCTAAAACTTTCGATGAAGGACAGGCTGCCAAAGAGCAGGGCGATGCCTACGTGCTGAACACCGTCTTCCTGGCAGTGGTTTTGTTCCTCACCGCTATCGCCGAGAATTTCAAGTGGAATGCAGTCAGAGCAGTAATTTTGGTGGTTGCCCTGGGAATGCTTTTGTTTGGCATTTACCACCTGGTGATATACCCAATTATTTAGGACAAACATGCTCAGTCTCCAACAACAACTCCAAGATGCCGTCGAACTTATGCAGTATGCTAAGCGCATCGCCGCGCTCACAGGTGCAGGCATCAGCACCGAATCAGGCATACCAGATTTTCGTAGTCCCGGCTCCATCTGGCTACAACAGCCACCAATCAGTTACCAGGACTTCATCAGCAAGCCTGAAGCTCGCCAGCAATACTGGCAAACGCGCCGCAACCTCTCAGCTCAAGTAGCTGCCGCGCAACCCAATACTGCCCACCTGGCACTGGCAGATCTGGAACGCAAACACCGCTTGCAGGGCATCATTACCCAGAACTTCGATGGTTTGCACCACGACGCTGGTAACGACGCGCAACGTATCATTGAAATACACGGCACATCACGGGCTGCAGCCTGTGTACTCTGTGGTAAACGCTCATCAATCAAAGAACTTCAGCAGCGCATCGACGCTGGCGAAATCGACCCGCTCTGTCCCGACTGTGGAGGATTTCTCAAAGCCGCAACCATCCTGTTTGGCCAACGTGTGCCAGATGCAGAACTTGCACGAGCCAGGGAACTCGCGCTATCGTGTGACCTGTTCCTGGTCGTCGGCTCCTCTTTAAAAGTTACACCAGCCGCAACACTACCACGCCTGGCGCTTGAAAACGACGTCCCCTTAATTATCATTAACCTGCAACCTACGCCCCTGGATGACTACGCCGAAATTGTTATCAACGAAAAAGCGGGAGTTGCGCTCCCGCCTCTCGTAGCAGCATTGTAAAGCTTTAATAATGGAACACGGCAGAGAACTATGCGAAATCGCCTATCGCGAATCAACTGGACAGGCTACAGAAGCAGAATTAGAGCGTTTCGAAAAGGAGATTATGCTTCTCTACTGGCACCAGGGTTTCAAACCTGAATACATCCACGAACTGTTCGATAACCCGCTTGTGAACATGGACATTGCTACGTATATGATGGGTACACTGAGTAAAGAATATGATCTGCGCCCCCATCTAGCGACGATTCATACGCCGGCATTAATATTGCAGGGACGCTATGATTGGGTGACTCCAATGGCTGGTGCAGTGGAGATGGCAGAAAAACTTCCCTATGCCCAACTACATATTTTTGAACTCTCCGGGCATATGGTGTTTATGGAAGAGCCTGAAGAATTGATCGCTGTGCTGAAAGAGTGGATCACATCGACTGCCAGTCAGCGTAACTGGCGGGAAGACCTTGCGCCGTGGCTGGACCTGCCCTCTCAGGAAGAAGGAAGAACATGAACACCAGACAAGTTACTGTTAAGTCGGGCCGCGTGACGACGGAAGGGGATGACCTTTTCTACGAAGTGCGTGGACAGGGACAGCCGCTGCTGATGATCGCACCCGCTGGCGGTGATGGGTGTCAGTATTCATTCGTTGCGGATATTCTCGCGGATGAATACAAAGTCATCACTTACGACCGCCGCGCCAATTCACGCAGCACGATGAACGTCCCCCAGAACTTCGAGATCAGCCAGCAGAGCCGCGACGCGGTGGCCGTGCTGCGTGCGGTCGGCGAGACATGTGCCCTCGTTTTCGGCAATAGCAGCGGTGCGGTCATTGTGCTTGACATGGCAAAGACTCAGCCTCAGGCGGTCCGAGCAGTTGTGGTGCATGAACCGCCAATTCCGCGTGTACATCCGCAGAACAGGAATATCTTCTTACTCTTTAAACTTCATTTCTCCCGCGCGTATTGGTACCTTCATACGGTTTTCAACTGGAGCTAGCGGGCAAACCCATCTATCATTATACGCGCACGATGGGTTATAAGCGTAATTGAAGTCAAGCAAAATACGTTCGTTTCCCAATGCACCTGGGGCTGGCAGGAAATCACTTCCTTTAATCGTATCAAAAAGATAGCGTCCACCTCCGTAGCTCTCAGCTGGACTGGTCGTATCACGGAAAGGCAGAAAGAGGCCGCCTCCATAAATATTCAACCAGTAGAGCGAGAGCGCTACTACCTCGCCCTCAATTACGAAACGCAGTCGACCGGCCGTTGTCATAGTCATCGATTCTTCCGCATTCATGGCAACAGTCAATTGGACCAGCTCGACGTTGGTATCAATGTCAGCCACTACACACATCGCTGGGTTGTAGGGGAAATAGCGCAGCCCCTGGAAACTCCGCTTCTGCTCTTCATCCAAAGCAGATTGCGGATGCTTTGCGAAAAGTTCATCCCTGGCCACGCGAAAACGCTGTAACACTGTATCAGCATTTTCTCCGGCAAGCGTAGCTCGCATACGTTTACGATACATGTCTGCTACACGGCAACGATAGTCATAGAGGTCCAGATATTCTGACATAGCAATGCTCCTGAATTTTCTCTCATGGAGGTTTCGATTGACAATAACAAGATGTGGCTCTCCAGAGCAATATATTTGCGATCCCTGCTATACTATACGGAAGCTTCTTGAAACCAGTTCATTCTTGAATAGCAAGAAACAATCGTAGATAACAAACAAAGGCGGCCAAACAGGTCGCCTTTGCTACAACTTTTACATTACTCTAATTGCTAGCTCTCCAGGTGAGCATTGACACTAATCGCCACATTGTTGCGCAGCGCATTAGAAATAGGACAGCCCTGACCAGCCGCCTGGGCCGCTTTTTCAAATCCAGCCTGATTTAATCCTGGAACTTTACCACTTACATCAAGTACCATGGTTGATACCTTAAATCCACCTTCAACTTGCTCAAATGTGCAGGTCGCGTTAACTTGTAACCTCTCTGCCGTTGTACCAGCCTGTGCCAGTCCATGTGAGAGAGCCATAGCAAAACATGAAGCGTGCGCGGCAGCTAGTAGTTCTTCCGGACTGGTCTTACCATCTGAACGCTCCGTGCGCGCTGCCCAGGTAATTGGCAGATTCCCAATCGCACCGCTACCAACGCTGACCACTCTCCCACTACCCTGAATCAAGCTGCCTTGCCACTCGACTTCGGCTCGTCGCTCTGCTTTTGCCATCGATTCAAATCCTCCTTAAACTTGCAAATACTGATCACTGATCAGGACAAACTAATCAACAATACATTAAAATACGCGAACATGTTACATCGAGTTAGCCCAAAAAGTAGTATACCACCGCACTCGAAGGCAAACAAGGCGGGATAGGTGCATGCACCTGGATAGCATTGCCTCGCTTGAATTGGGATGTTATTCTTTAGTAATGAATTTTAACTCATACATCGGGATATCGTGAAGGCTTCGAGGGCCGATCAATCGGCGATGTGCGCGATAAATCGGCACCTACGGATATCCTGGCTATTTGGTGAAAATTCATAACAAAAGGAGATATCGACATGCACTCCCTGAACCCAGGCGACCAGCCAGAAAAAAAACATGCACCTATCAAACCCTTACAATTCGCATACGGCCCGCATCCTCTCCAATTTGGCGACCTCTATTTGCCAAACACACCCGGTCCTCACCCGACCGTCATCCTCATCCACGGCGGCTACTGGCGTGCGCGTTACGGCCTCGACCTCATGAATGGCCTCGCCGGAGACCTCGCAAAACGTGGCTACGCCGCGTGGAATATCGAGTACCGGCGAGTGGGCAACGCTGGAGGAGGCTGGCCTGGAACATTGCTGGACGTAGCCCTCGCCACCGATTACCTACGCGTACTTGCGCCAACCTATGCCCTCGACTTGCAGCACGTCATACCCATCGGACACTCTGCAGGTGGCCACCTGGCATTCTGGCTGGCAGCCCGTCCTCGTATCCCGCTTTTCACTCAAAACAGCCCACTTATAGGCTCACGACAGCCCAACGACAACCAGGCAACAGCCACCCCGTTAGCAGTAACCGGAGTGATCAGTCTCGCAGGCGTCGTTGATCTCGAAATGGCCTGGCGCCTGAACCTGAGTAACGGCGCCGTCGTTGAACTACTTGGAGGCAGCTTCACAGTTGTACCTGAACGCTATACAGCCGCCTCACCTGCCGCCATGCTACCCTTGGGAGTCCCGCAAGTGCTCATTCATGGCACACACGATGAAAACGTGCCCATCCAGGTCAGCCGGACATATGCAAATGCAGCCAGAGCCGTCAACGACCCGGTAACCTGCATCGGACTGGATGGAGTCGATCACTTTGACGTCATCAACCCACAATCAAACGCCTGGACTATTACGATCAAGGAATTGCAGAAACTTGTCAGCTAATTGAAAGGACCAAACAAAAATGGCAGCAAACCCTACCACAGAACAGAGAGCGGCAGATCAACCTGCCAAAAAACTGACAGCCTATGATTTAGTCATAGGAATACTGGCTATTTTCTCTTTGGTTATTCTGATTATACCCATCGTCGTACAACTGCCCCCAACAGCAGCAGATACCTTATTCACTTTAGAGAATGCCCTTTGCGTCATTTTTTTCGCTGATTTCTTACGCAGCCTTGTCCGTGCACCAAACAAATGGGGATATTTTCTCAAAGGCGGAGGATGGCTAGATCTGCTGGGTAGTATTCCTTTTGGCAAATTAGCAATTTTTCGCTTTGCGCGATTGTTCCGCATCGCCCGCGTGCTGCGGACATTAAAAGGCAACGACTTTAGAAAAATGCTGACAGGCCGTCTCGCCCAAAATACCCTGCTCTTTACCCTTGCACTTGCTCTCATCCTTGTTTTCACTATCGCCTGGTTGGTTCTTGCTGCTGAACAGAATGCTCCTGGTGCAAACATCACTAAGTATCAAAATGCCGTCTGGTGGGCTTTCGTCACCATTACAACAGTTGGCTATGGTGATTACTATCCCGTTACAAACTTGGGACGATTCTGGGCACTCATTCTGATGTTTGCTGGCCTTGGCATCATTGGCGTTTTATCAAGCTTTCTCGCATCTACGTTTATTTCCCTTCAGAGAAGGAGGGAAGCCAGGAGAGGTGGAGGAAATGAAAGCAGCGAAAACAATGACGAGAATGAGGAACATGAGGGAAATGATGAAGACGAAACGAGCAACCTGGAAGCTGAACTGGCCGCAATGAAAGAAGAACTGGCCGCAATCAAACAGCTACTTGAACAGCATTACCAGCCACAATAAGGTCTCATCTTGTGTCACCCCGCCTGACAAGGATTACTCTATTTCCTGCTACCTATGATGCAGGCCGGGCAATAAGGGCGTCTTGCGATACAAAGATATCAAATGTTCCAGGCGCTTGAAACACAGCATTGCCATACGAAGCATCTACAAACCAGGAAAACCAATATCGTTGTGTATACGCGGTTCTGAAAAAATTGTCGTCACCACCATTGAGCGCAATAGCAGTATGGTGGGAAGTATTCTCGAGGTTGATATCATCATAGCGACCCTCTAATCGGGTCAGCTTGTACCCCGAATGCAAACCTATAACATTGAGCCAGGTTGGGAACTTCACGATATCGCCTTGAAGCATCCATTCATCACCCGCAAGAAGATAGGTGTTATCTGAGGCTGTATGACCATTAATATCGTAAAGGGTGAGTTCAACACTCATCTCATGCGGAGCATTTAATAGTGTCGTTGCATGAATATGCGCTACTTTTATTTCTCCTGTTGTCCCCACGTAAGTCTGTACCAGGAACGTCAGCCACAAGAGCGAGATAGCAACGGCCAGTAGCAAGATACCGCCCAGTCCCCGTCCTAACCGCAAGCGGCGATGATACCATCTGCGGGGAAATCCATATCCCTCTTTTTCTTTCCATTCGTGTGTTTCATATCGTCGCAGTAAATCTACTGCCGCAGTAATAAACAACCCGAGTCCTGCGAGAGCAATGAGCAGCAGAATTATTTGAGGTAAGCCAAATTGAAAAAGGTAATGCATGGCCTTCTCCTTGCCTTTGGCAACGCCAGACGAAGACTTTCTCTTATCCTAACACGCATTATATTGCTGTAAAGGATACTAACTTCGCATCGCCTCGCACATACAAAGGATGTCGCGGCTGCCCATCTTTCGTAATACCCAGGCAATACACATCCTTCCTACCAGCAAGCAACTGCATAACCTCCCGATCTCTACCAAGCAAAATCCCTTTGGTACCCCAACCAACGACCACAGTTGAGCAGCGTTCAACGGCCTGCACGAGGAAGCTATTATTTTCCTCCCCAACCGGATCACTTATCCTGAGAATCTCTCTCGCATACGTCGCTCTATAGGCAAACAGGTTCACCACCTCCACAGACCCGAACTGCCATGCGCGTGCAAACTCTATACACCGCCGGATTGTCGGATCATTCTTCCGATCATCAGCAGTGCTCGGATTGAGCAACATGAACGCAATTCGTGGATAGTCATCCGACCATGCACGCCATAATGAGTACCGGTATCTGCCACTCGCATCAAATACCGCCCCGTACTCTATTCCGTCCACATTCTTTTGCCTATGATGAAACCGCTTCACAAAAACCTCGAATATATCTTAGGTTGAATGTCCTGCTCTAATCGCCTTTGCCCTTTCTTCAAGCGGTACAGCCTCCTCAATTCGATTCGTCTTCCGCAATAGGCTGGCATAGTTTTCCAACGTTGTTTTCGTATCGGGATGGTCAGGCGAAAGCACTTTCTCTCTAATCGTCAGGGCACGCTGGTACAGCGGCTCTGCTTGCTCGTACTTCTCTTGCTCGTCGTAGAGCCATGCCAAGGCATGCAGTGCGTTCGCTGTGTCGGAATGCTGAGGCCCTTGTACTTGTTCGCGGATGCTCAGAGCCTCGTTTAAGAATAGTTCAGCCTGCTCATAATGACCTTGCTCTTTGTAGAGCCATGCCAGGGCATGCAGTGTGCTTGCTGTATCGGGATGCCTGGCTCCCAGTACCTGCTTGCGGATCTTCAAGGCTTTTTCGAAGAGTGGCTCGGCCTGATCATACTTACGTTGATCCTGATAGAGCCATGCTAAGTCATGCAGTGTGCTTGCTGTATCGGCATCTTCGGCTTCCAGTACCTGCTCGCGGATCTTCAAGGCTTCTTTGAAGAGCAGTTCAGATTGCGCGTACTGCCTTATATCCCTATAGAACCATGCCAAGTAGCGCAATATGCTTGCAGCGTTTGCGTCCTTGGCTCCCGACACCTGCTCGCGGATCTCCAGCGCGTCTTTGAGGAGCGGTTCAGCCTGCTCATACTGACCTTGATTACTATAGAGCCTTGCCAGGCATTGCAGTGAGTACGCTGTATGAGGATCTTTGGTTCCCAGTACCTGCTTACGAATGTTAAAAGCTCGCTGATAGAGCGGTTCAGCCTCCTTATACCGACCTTGATCTAGATAGAGCCATGCTAAGTCATGCAGTGTGCTTGCTGTGTCGGCATCCCTGGCTCCCGGTATCTGCTCGCGGATCTGCAAGGCTTTTTGGAAGAGTGGCTCGGCTTGTGCGTTCTGAGCACGAGCGCGCAAGTAATGTCCAGTTTCATAAAGCAATCGACCTGCTTCTAAGAAAACGAGTTTATGGTGGTCAATCAGCTTCTCGCAATTTTGCGCATGGGGTAGATATCGTTCACAACGAAGCAATGTATTCACGTCCACCTTATTCATGTCAACCTCAGGAAAAATGCGGTTGACAGCACGCACCGTCCGTTCTACCCACAGGCGTTGTGTCTCCTCGTCCATCTGAACTTTGAGCACCTCCTGCACCAGGCGATGAATCGAAAGCGTGTTGGTCTCAGGATCACGATGCACGAGCGAATACTTGAGGAGTTCTCTGATAGCGGCATTGAGTATTGTTAGATCTGACGCAACCTGCTCAAGTATTGGTCCCAGTTCGGCTGCGTTTTCACTAAACAGTTCTTCGGGGATAGCATCGGGTGCGAGAAAGGCACAGAACCGCAATAGCTCGGCTGCGGCGGCATTGGCCTGTTCCACCTTCTCAAAAGAGAGTGACCAGGTAGTGGCGACCGGTTGGGGGTGGTCAAGGACGAACTCACCATGCTCTTTGAGGAGTTGCACTCCGTGCGCCCGATACAGTCGCAAGTATCGCTGCAACCCGCATTCGGTTTCTTCGATGTAGGCTCCGACCTGTTCCAGCGCCAGGGGTAATCCGTCCATGAACTGTACGATCTCACGGGCTGTGTCTTGATCAGTTCTCGATGCAGCCTCAAGGGGAGCATCGGCATCAATTATCGTCGCGCGATGCAGTAGAAAGAGTGCACCTTCGTCTGGTTCCATCTTTTCTACCTCAATACGCTGGGCGATACGTCCTGTTGCGTGCGCGCGGGTGGTCAGCAGGATATGCCCCTTGCCTCCTGAGGGCAAGAAGTCTCGCACCATCACCAGGTCATCGGCATTATCGAAGATCAGCAACCACCCGCTATGCTCCTGGAACCAGCGTTTGACCGCCTCAACGATGCGGTATTGCTCTTGCTCCTGCTTTTCAGCAAGATTCAGCAGATTAGCAATGGTCACAAAATCCGCATTGATTGACCCATCCGTCTCTGCCCTGACCCACAATACAGCCTCGTAGTCATCCCTGTAGCGGTAGGCATATTCCACTGCTGTCTGCGTCTTGCCGATACCACCCAGGCCGCTGATCGCCTGGGGTTGTGTCAAGGCAGCCCTATTGCCCGATCTCAGAGCCTCATAGAGTCGTTTGAGCACATCTTCGCGTCCCGTGAAAAGGGGGTTGCGTTGATACGGGACATTCCATGCCGACACCTGCGCTATGCCCATCGATATGGTGCCCGAAGCAATCGATGGGCCAACTAAGGGTTTGCGGTTTTCCCTTTCCTGGTCAGATCATCGATAGCCTTGCGAATACCCTGCACTACATCTAAAAATGCATCGTCATGTGTAGGCCACCTGGTTACAGGCTTGCTACCTGTGGGCAGCGCCTGGAGTTTCGCGAATGGTGCTCCCTTCCAATCAACGGGGCGAAGAATGATCGGAATGACTCGCGCTTGATCGGCATCCTGCCTGGCAAGTGCCTGGTTCATCTCGATACTATAGCAGAAATCCGAATTGATGAAGTCTGCGCTCACAAGTAAGAGTATAATCTGAGCGCTGTTCAGTCGCCCCATGATCTGGGATTTCCACTCCTCCCCCGGTGTGATATCTCCATCATACCAGGAGGCGATGATATTTTGCCTCTTGAGATTAGCCAGGTGTTTTTCTAGTTCTTTGAGAAACGCCTGATCCTCGTGCGCATACGAGATAAAGACCTCAAATGCCATGACATCCTCCTTGCTCGGCCCCAACAGACACATATAATCTGAACAAATGATTGATAATTGTTTCTTCCGAGTGCATCCACTCTCTTCGTGTTCTGCTTCTCAGCTATTGCAAGTATACAAGAGCGCACCTTGCGATGCAATGTGCTCGCGCTTTCAGCCGGCAATCTCGTTCTACATGTAGGGGCAAGGGGTGCTGTGGCGCGGGGTGGGGCCTTGCGCTTGCCCGGTGGGTGGGTCTTGCCCCCAAGGGTAGGATGATATAATAGCGTCAAGTAACGTTTATCCATTCATTAGAATACTGGTGAATAACATAATGGCAACAGCAAACAAAACCAAAAAATGATCCACAATACTATCGCCAAAACGCTTCAAGAACCGGCAAAGCCTCGGCAACCCAGCGGCATTCCTCTGCGCATTGGTGCGCTTTGCCTGACCTCGGTTGTGACTGCCATTAACTACACCAACTACGGTCCGCTCATCCCCATCATGCGCACCGATCTCCACATTAACAGCGGCCAGGCTGGTCTTATGTCAACGCTCTTATTTCTGGGATTGGCTGTAGCCTATATTCCCGCTGGCGCGTTAGCAGACCGCTATGGACCACGCCCTGTACTTATTGGCTCCAGCACCCTACTCGTAATAGGTGGAGTGCTGCTTCCACTCATTCCAAATTTCACCTGGATACTTTTCTGTCGTACTATCACAGGCTTCGGGGCTGGAGGAACCTTCGTTGCAGGAGCAGGCGTCGCCGCCAGCATGGGCAAACACTCATCACTCGCACAGGGCCTGTACGGTGGTTCCGTACAGATCGGCTCCGGACTTGGTTTGCTACTCACTCCCGTCTTGTACGATTGGTTTGGCTGGCGTGGCGCATTCCTTTTCTGGGGACTGCTCGCCATATCAGTCTTCATTACCTGGTTAATCGTCAATGATGGTCAGGTGGCGCACACACCAACGAAGGTGGACGTACGGGCTGGCCTACGCTCGCCAGCCGTCTGGACGCTTGGCCTCTCACACATGGGCACATTCGGCCTGGGCAATGCCATTGCAGCCTGGATCGCCGTGTATCTTGCCCATCAATACGGGTTGACTCTAGGACTGGCTGCCACACTCGGCTCAATCGCACTCCTGACCGGCATGTTCTTTCGACCCTTAGGCGGCATCTTAATCGGTCGTGGAATCATAGGAGCTATTCCATTGTTACGGTTGGGCACGATCATGGGCTTCACTGGTGTAGCCCTCCTCGCTATTCCCCTACACTTACCCCTCCTGGTCATTGCAGGTATGGGATTAATTGCCATTGGAGCCACGATCCCCTACACATCTGTCTTCAACGAGGCTGCGCGCCTGCGTGACGTCGGCAAGGGCATAGCTCAAGGGTTAGTAAGTGTAATCTCCGTTCCAACCGTGATTTTAGGGCCTCCCATCATTGGCTTTCTTTTCGAGAACACCGGAAATTTTACCTTTGCCTTCGGCTCAATTCTAATTTTTAGCAGTATCGCTGTCACTGCCTCATTCCTGGCTGGGACAGCCGTAAAACGCGAAACGACCTCAAGCTCTCAAGGCTATTGACAAAGAGAGAACAGGCGCGTTATGATAAGGTCACCGGTAAAGGCATGGCGCATTCGTCTAGCGGCCTAGGACATCGCCCTCTCAAGGCGGAGATCACGGGTTCGAATCCCGTATGCGCTACCATTTGTCATGTCGCAAACGCCTCAAGCCCCTTTAGAAGGGGCTTGAGGCGTTCTCATTTTAAAGCCTTCCTCCTAAATGTAGCAACCGTGTAGCAACTGGATTTTGGGCTCACTCTTTTCATCATCTTGTAGCAATCCTTCCCACTGACTTCGTATTGCATCTCCGGCATTTTCAAGGGTACGAAAGCATGTCAATCGCTGAGGTTGGTCTACTCAGCTTCTTTTTCATGCCTTTCTTGCTTGATGAGTGCAGCATCTAATTGTCTCATTGCATTCTGTTGCATCCCTGGAAGGACATGAGAGTACACATCCATCGTCATACTGATTTGTGTATGACCCAACAACTCTTGTACGACTTTTGGATGGATGCCAAGGCTCAGGAGAAGTGTCGCTGCACTATGACGTAGATCATGGAAGCGGATATCTGGTAACCCGGCCCGAACGAGTACTTTCTTAAATTCTTCAACGACATGATTGGGGTTGAGATGAGTGCCGTGTAAGGTGCAAAACACATAATCATACTCCTGCCAAAATACGCCAGCTTTCAACTTTGCTTCCAGTTGGCTCACACGATGCTTTTTGAGAGCATCTAGTGCAAAAGGCGCAATCATCACACTTCGGCGGCTCTTCTGTGTCTTTGGTTCCGCTTCTACATAGACATGCTCTCGCTCTGGCATATTTGTAGTGACCCGTGATAAAACACGGCCTACTTGTAGTAGCCCCGCCTCAAAGTTGATATCTTGCCATTTGAGGCCCAACAGTTCTCCTCGCCTCATTCCCGTTGCCAGCGCCAGGGTGAACAGCGCTTCCCACTTATGCCCACGCACGGTCGCAAGCAATTGTTGCATCTGCTCCGTTGTTAAGGGCTGTATTTCGAACTGTTGCTTGCGGGGAGGCGTAACCAGGTCACAGACATTTCGAAATACCAGCCCCCACTTTACTGCCGTGTCTAACGCGTTATGGAGTACACTGTGGTAGTAGATGATGGTAGCCGGTGCCAGGCCCTCATCGGCTTTCTTTGTATAGAACGCCTGCACTTGCCGTGCCGTCAACTTCTGCAACTGGACATGCCCGATACTGGGAACGATATGCAAGTAGACGGCCTCCCTGTAGCGTTCATAAGTGCAGGGGCGTAAGCGCCGCCTATGGGTATTCTCAAGCCAGTCTGTTAAGAATTGCGCTACTGTCTGTGGTACGGCTGTAATCAGCGTTCCCTGTTGCTGCTCGTGTAACACGATCTTCAATTTCTCTTGTACTTCTTTTCATGTTTTGCCGTAGAATACTTTTCGTTTGCCTGTACCTAGAGTAACACTACCCACCCACTTTCCATCTGAGTTCCGGTAATAAATTGATCCCTCACCGTTACCTCGTTTCGCCATAGAACCTTCCTTTCCAGAGTTATGTGTCGACATATCAGAACACTGACATACTGTATTGAGCATATCGTAATACTATTCTTTCTTATAGTATTAAGGAAAGCCAGTTTATGAACACATGTACTAGTTAAAAGGAAAGCAATTTCACATTACCCTACATATACAGATGCTATACTTCATCAGAGAGATCGGATACCCTCAAAGCCTCGGCGATGGCTTGTCGTGTCACAATAAGCACTACGAAGGGATCTCATCCATTATCGCTTGCAATATGCGTGATAGGCCTCTACATCAAAGCAATACATCTACCATCGTGTGCTGCCCCTCAGGCCTCATCGCGCCCATGAAGCAAGAGCATGGCTCCGGCATGGGTTAGCTGCAGGGCAACCGCTTTTCCAGTCCATCGGTCGCCCTGGTAATCAAAATGACTTGTTCGGCCAGTGATCTCATCGGTTTCTCCCTGTCTTGGAATCACTGTTCAGTCGGACACGCAGCTTTTGCTACGACCTGTTACTTCTTGCCTTGACTGTGATACAGTTCGATGAGTTCCTGTACCGTCGTCGCATCCTCCGGCTTCTTGTCTGCTTCCCGGAAGGTGACGAGTCGTGGAAAGCGCAGCGCATAACCCGGCTCTGCCCCGACTTTCCCCGCTGTGTGAGTTGGCGAGCGCGTGATTTCGTCAGCCAGCACTTCAATGACGAGCTGCGGTTCGACCCACACGCTCGGCTCGATGAGCGAGGAGACGCGAGCCGGTCGGTGATCGACTTCTAACCCCTGGGTGCGCTCCCGGATACTGCGCCATTGCTCATCGCTCAATCCCGTACCGATTTTGGTCACCGTGACGAACAGGTCCTGTTCGGGATCATACACCCCCACCAGGAGGGAACCCGCACCAAGCGCCGCGCGCCTGCCACGGCCAAACAGGTAGCCCAGTAGAACGCAGTCGATGGTGTCGTTCAGGGATCCGGCAGAGTGCCGCTTGAGCTTTACCCAGTTGAAATTCCTCGCGCCGGCCTCGTACCGGCTCTCCAGCTTTTTCACCACCAGGCCCTCCAATCCCTTGCTGATCGCTTCATCAAAGAGGCGTGTGAGCGTGTGGGCATCCCTCATGGTATGGCTGGCGGTGAGCATCAGGGTGTCGTCAGCCGGGCGCATGGTCTCCTCGAGCATCTTCAGGCGTTCCACCAGCGGAGTATCCAGCAGCGATACTCCGTCTTTGTAGAGGATGTCAAACACGAAAGCTTTCAGCGGCAGTTGCTCGGCCATGGCCTCGATCTGATGCTTGCGCCGCCTGCGGGTCGTTTCCTGAAAAGGCAGGAATTCCTCGGAGGTGGCGTTATAGGCCAGAGCCTCCGTGTCCAGGATGGCACTCTCCGCTCGTACTTGCATGAGGGTTCCCTCAACGAGTTCGGGGAACATGTGCGATTGGTCTTCCAGGTTGCGCGAGAAGATGGTGACCTGCTGCCCATCCTTGTGGATCTGTGCGCGCAAGCCGTCGTACTTGTACTGGGCCACCACGGTCCCCATTTTGGCGATGATAGCCTCGGCGGTGGGAAGCCGTTCAGCCAGTTGCGAGTGGATCGGCTTGCCGACCTGGACGGAGAGGGTTACAACCGCGTGCTGCGCCTCTTCTTCTGTGGGATGTTCCCAGAGGGTCCTGGCGATCAGGCCCAGATCCGAGGTTTTGTGGTAGGCCCCCTCCAGCAGCTTGCGCTTCTTGGCATCGTTCCACCTGGCCTTTGCCAACGCATCGAGCACCGTCGCGTCGCCGATGCCCAGTCGCAGGTTCCCCAGCAGGATGCGCACCACATATTTGGCAGATACGTCGTCTACGCGTGTGAGCAAGCTGACAAGTCGCGCACTCTTTTGTTCGACCGCTCCTTTCCCCGACGTCTGCGCAATGGCCCTCAACTCCTCAAAAACTTCGTCGACACTCAGGGCAGAGGGGGCACTCTTCTTCTCCCTCTTCACCTGGTCTGCGACCGCTCCCAGATCACCGAGCGTCGCATACAGTGCCGCAATATGCTCTGGCGTAGTATGAGAGGCCAGAGCAATGGACCTCGTCACGCTTTTCTCGGCCATCCCCATCTCCATTGCCTCAAAGAACGGCGCGACTCTCCCCTGAACCAGGTAGCAGACCTGTTCGATTTCCTCTAGCCGTTCGATCGAGCGAAACAGCTGGGTTAACAGTTCGATCAACGTCAGACGGGAGCTGGTGCGTTCCAGTTCTTCAAATGTGTGTGCAAGTTTGGCAAATTCCACGGAATACTCCTCCTTCTTCTCACGCGAGTTGACACTAAGCGTTGTATGATTCAGCCGGTGCGGCTACCTGCGTATTCAGAAAACCTCTTCTGAGGCAGTTCCTCCTGGCACCTGGAGCAGCTCGCCTCTCGTAATAGTATAGCGTACCGCAAAAAGACACCAGGGAATCATCACGACCAATAGTGCATTCCTTGTGAGCAGGTGCAATGAGGACGATGCCAGTCTCCATCTCTCACCTCGTCTCATGAGAAAGGATCGGGCGAGCCAATGGTACAATAAGCAAGGGTGACATATGTACTCGCGTGAGTGAGCCCTTTGAGTCACTGGCGGAAGAAGAGTGCAACCAGTCATAGTTAGAACGAGAGGAAGAAGAACACCTGTATGAACGCCTCATCTCAAACTTGGCAACTAGGTAACCAGGCTATCCAGGTCTCGCACCTGGAGAAAGTCTACTGGCCGCAGACAGGGTTCACCAAGGGTGAGCTACTGGGCTATTACCGGCAGATCGCGCCGGTTGCGCTCCCCCATCTCAAAGACCGCCCGGTGACGCTGCGCGTGTACCCGCATGGAGTCGAGGGAAACTCGTACTACCTGCGTGACTGTCCAGATGATGCGCCCAATTGGCTCCGGCGAGTGCAATACCAGCCCAAGACGGTTAGCCACCCGGTACCTTTACCCCTGATCAACACGGCAGCGGGCTTGCTCTGGTTCGCCAACCAGGGAGCCATCGAATTCCACCTGTGGGGTTCGCATACTCCGGACCTCACGCAGCCCGACCTGGCCATCTTCGATCTTGATGCTGGTTCGACAGCCTCTTTCGATGCCGTGCGGGAGGCGGCGCTGCGGCTCCACGATGCACTTGAACAGGCAGGTGTCAGGGGGTATCCCAAGACCAGCGGGGGAGATGGGTTGCACATCTTTGTGCCG
>WNGJ01006270.1_pt1 | contig 19734 bp, 14 predicted proteins | sample 5400611 | NCBI WGS metagenome assembly WNGJ01 (sample SAMN13153375, study PRJNA577476) | soil metagenome | isolation source: 40 cm soil or saprolite under Garry oak tree replicate 1 | place: USA:California | collected 2016-06-15
CGATCAGCGGATGGTTGTCTAGCTGGCGGAAGAAGGCGCTGACTGCCTTCTGGTCACCATGCACGCCCAAGCTGGAGAGCAGGTCGATCGTGTCGGCGTCGGTCAGGCCGGGCAGGCGCACGTGCGACACGCCCGGGATCCGCTGGCCGAACCGGCCCTCTAGGGCGTCCGGCATGAGCCGGGTGCTGATCAGGACCTTCGATGGCCCCGCCGCGGTCAGCGCGCGGAGGGCGTCATGGGCCCGCGGCTCGATCAGCGAGCGCTTCGACGTGACCACATCCTCATCGCGGAGCTTGGACGGGTCGAGGGTGTGATACGCGGTCAGCAGCCGTTCGAACCCGTCAAGCACGAGCAGGTACGGCCGCTCGCGCAGGGCGGTCAGCACGGCCGCGCACAGGTCCCGGTGGCTGAGCTGCCAGATCTCGCTCGAGCGTCGGCGGGTGGTGTATGCCAGCACCTCCTGCAGGAAGCGCGTCATCGAGGCGGAGCCGTCGTAGAAGCTCCACCACAATCCACCGGCGAGGCGATCAATGGCCGCATCTGCTCGTGTTGTCGCCCAGTGCCAGGTCAGCGCGCTCTTCCCGGTCCCGCCGATCGCCTCCACCACCATCACGGCGTCTCGTGAGGCCGCCCAGGCATCCAGCTCCGCCAGTTGCTCGGCTCGCCCGGTGAACGGCGCGCTTCCCACATAGGGCGGCACCGGGTGAAAGGCGGGTGGCTCGGGAATGGGGTTCCGCGCGGAGCGCCCGGCCTTCGATCGCTTGTCGCGCTCGGGCTCGACCTCGAAGGGCCGCAGCGCCACGATCAGGTCTTCCCGGAACTGGCTAACATCGCCAAATGACCGGGTGGTGTTCTGTCTCTTAACCGTCTCGATGAAGCCCTTGAGTGACTTCTCGTCCGCGTCGCGATCGATATCACTTGGCGGCCACGGAAAGTGGGGATCGATGACGAACGGCAATACCTCGATGTTCTTGTTGGCATGCGCCCACTGATACTCAAGCTCGGTATACGACGCGTCGTGGCGGACTGGGCGGGAACCATAGCGATGGCCCAGCAGCAGGACCATGACGTTGGAGTTGGCCACCTTCTCACGGCACAGTTCAATCGGAGGCTGGCCCTCCGGGCTGAAGTCCTCCATGCAGACAGCGATCATGCCCAGCCGGCGGACCACCTCGATGGCGGCGGCCCGGTACGGCGCGAGGCCCTCGCCGCGCGCACTGCTGATGAACACCCTGGCCGGGCTCAACCTCCACAGTCCGGTCACTTGTCACCTCGCATGGGATATTGCCCTGCCGGCAGCCAAAGTGTACCGAGTAACGCCTGTACTGGATAACGGCGAATAGCCGAGTGTAACCGGAGCGTACGCGACATAGGCTCGGACGCCTCGCTCCGCGCCACCCACTAGCGGGAATGGTGCACCCACCTGCGTCGTTGAGTGTCGCCAGGCAGCACCGATCGTGCAGATGGGCCCGCAGCGCAGTGGGCGCGTCCAGGGCGAGGTGCTCGGCCTAGGGCACCGGGTGGGGGAGAGGACGATCCGCCGGATTCTGGCTACCGCCGGTCTCGGCCCCGCGCCGCGGCGGGCGTCGCCGACATGGCGGCAGTTCCTGAAAGCCCAGGCGTCCGGCATCCTTGCGTGCGACTTCCTGCACGTCGACGCCGTGCTGCTGCAGCGCCTTTATGTATTAGTTACGTGGAATCAAGCCTGTGCCGCTCGAATACTCGACATCTCCTGTCTTCAACTTTCCCAGTTCCCATGGTCCTTGTTCTTGCCGTAGCCGGTGTAGGTTCTCAGGTTTGATGTCGCCTGAAGCTGCGTTGAGCTGCGGTCCTGCCGGTTTTCTCATCGATTTGTCGGCTGGGTTTTTCTCACCGTTGTGTCATTCTCCTCGGTTGGCTGCTGCCCGGCCGTGGCGAGCAGCTGCCCGGCAGCTTGCAGCAGGGCGCCGAGTTCGGGCCGGGTGAGGCGGTAGTAGACCGCGCGGCCTTGCGTCCGGCTGGTGATCAGGCCGGATTTCCTCAGCTTGATCAGGTGGACGGAGATGTTGGCCTGGGAGCCGCCGAGCTGGGCGGCCAGGTCGGTGATGCGCTGTTCTCCAGCTTGGAGGGTGAGCAGGATGGCCACCCGGGTGGGACTGGCCAGGACGCGGAACAGGGTGGCGGCCTGCCGGGCGTCCGCGGCGTCGGGTCCCAGGCTGATCGGCATGCGGTCACGGTAACGGCTGCGGCTGCCGGTGGGGCCGGAGACGTCCGGGGCGTGCGCGGCGGCGAGGGCCTGGACGTCTGGCCGGGCCAGGGCGGTCAGCAGCGCGGCGCCGCGAGGCGTCGGCCGCCACGGCCGGCGGGAGGTGGCGGGCTGGTAGAGCCTGGCGCCGATGTCGCGTTCGAGCCTGTGGAGCTGGTGGCTCAGCGCAGACGGGCAGATGCGCAGGACGGCGGCCGCGGCGGCAATGGTGGGGGAGGTCATGGCGATCTGGAAACGGCGCAGCCGGAGCCAGCCGGCCGGGCTGTCCTGGACTGCGCGGCGGATGTCGCCGGGGCTGTGGGCGGCAGGCTCGGCGGGGCTGCCGGAGCCGGCTGGATCCTGCCCGGACAGCGGCGGCGGGCTGGCCGGGGCGGGACCGAGCTGGCCGGTCATGGGGATGCCGTGCTCGCGGGCGACCTGGGTGAGGAACCGGCGGGGGATGCCGGTCTCGGCTTCCAGCTGCCGGAGGCTCTTGCCTGCGGTGATGTACTCGCGGTCGAAGAACTCGCGGGTCAAGGTGCCGCGGGCGTGCTGCCGCCGCTGCCATGTCGGGGGCGCGGCGGACCGGCCCCACAGCCGCGCGGGCCGGGGGAGGTGGTCGAGCGCGAGCCGGACGTGGCCGGTAGTGGTGCCCAGCCGGGCGGCGGCGTCGGCGACGGGGAGCCTGCCGGTGATGACCAGGCGCCCGACGGCGTCCAGGTCGATGTCGTCCGGCTCGGACCCGGGCAGGTCCAGGCCGGCGCAGCAGCCGGGCGGCGGTGACCAGGTCAGCGGCTCGCCGATGCCCAGGTCGTGCAGGAGCGCGGCGGCGTGGTGGTGCAGCGCGTCGCGCAGCCCGGTGGGGAGTGCGCCGGCGAAGGCGTGGTAGTGGCTGTAGTCGCTGGTGCTGGTGAACGCGAGGGCATGCCGGGGGTCGTGCAGGTCGGCGCCGGTGAGCAGCTGGAACAGGTAGCGCTGGGCGTCGCGGTGCCGGCGGGTCTCGCCGGGGTGCGCGGCGGCGCCGTAGCACAGGTCGCGCCACTGGCCGGCGGTGATCGTCTCGGCGGGGATCAGGTCGCGGCGGCGCTGGTAGTTGATGGGGCTGCCGCTGGTGTCCAGGTAGCCGGCCAGGCAGCTGATCGCGGTGAGCACGCTGTCGTGGCTGCCGCCGGCCAGCGCCCGCAGCACCGCGCCGGCCGCCTGGGCGCCGCGGTAGGCGTGCAGTGCTGTAATGGCCGTGCGGGTGGCGCGGCCGGGCTGCCCGGGCAGCAGCAGGCACGCGGCGATGGTGCTGCGGAACGGGCCGGTCGCGAACCCGCGGGCGGGCGTCAGCCGGATCGCCCATTCTGGCCAGAGCAGCTGCGGGATCGCCCGGGCGCGGGCGGCGAGCAGCTCGGGCGGGTCGGCCGGGATGGCCGCCTGGGGGGTGCCGGTGCGGTAGCGGATCCGGTCGGCGGGGCCGAGGTCTGGGTCCAGGGCGCGCAGGAACCGGCCGCGGGTTCTTTCTGATAGCTGCCGCCAGCGCGGGGCGGGCAGCCCGGCGGGCCGGGCCTGCCGCGGGCCCGCCCGGGGCGGCAGCAGCGCCCGGATCTGCTCGATGGCCTGCTCGTCGCTGCCGGTGAGCATGGTCATGGCGGTGGCGGCCAGGGCGGCGGTCAGCGCGGCGCTGGCGGGCGGGAACCGGCTGGGCTGGCGCCGGGCAGCAGGTGGCTGCTGGTCCTGGGCGCGCCAGGCGGCCAGCGCCTGCGGGCCGAAGCCGGCGAACTGGCCAGCCGGTGCCTGGCGCAGTAGCCAGGAGCCGACGATGCCCAGGTCGATGAGCGCGTTCTGGGCCATGGCGCCGTCTGCGTCGGCGACGGCGGTCAAGGTGGCGGTCCAGTGCTGGGCGGCCAGCACCGGACTGCCGGGCGCGAGCAGGCTCGAGATCACCTGGCGCAGGTCTGCGCCGCAGTGCTCGCGCCGCTTGATGGTGTTGGCGCAGGTGCCGGGCGGGTTGAGCCCTGAGGTGCGGCCGGCGCGGCCGCGGGGGGCCTGCCCGCAGGCCGGGCAGGTGTCACATAGCAGGACACCGTGGGTGGTGCAGGCGAAGGTCCAGCCCAGCCGCCAGGCCAGCAGCCACCGGCCGTCCCGCTCGGCCAGGCACGACGGGCAGTACCGGGACCCGCGCCGCCGCGCCGCCCCCAGCAGCGGGTAGCGGTCCAGGACCGCGTCATCAAGACGCCCGGCGGGCAGTCCGGCCTGGTCCTCCAGGCGGCGCAGCACCCCGGCCGGGATGCCGGCCACCAGGCCGCCGGGACTAGCAGGGACTGGCCAGCCCAGCGCCGCCGCCAACGTGCCGACGGTGACCTGGCTGCGGCGGGCAAGGGCCTCCAGCCAGCTGTCGAGGGCCTCGCCCGGGACGGGCGGGACCCGCAGCGGCAGCGTCCGGCCCGGGCTCACGAGGCGGCGGCCCGCGGTTTGCCGCGCCGGGCCGGGGCGGCCGACAGCCGCCCGGCAGCGAACGCGGCGGCCAGCTGGCGGCGCGCCTGTTCGGAGGCCTCATCGATGCGCACCCGGTCCAGCAGCGCGGCGGTCAGCTCTTCTTCCCCGGACCGGATCGCCGTCACGCAGCCGCGGGTGATCAGCGTGATGAACGAGCCGATGTGCCCGGTGGTCCGCTCGAACAGGTAGTCCGCCAGCCCGGTCAGCATCCCCGGCCGGGTGCGGGCCAGGACGAGCTGGCGTTCGGCGGCCTTCAGCAGCCCCTGCCAGTCGCGCCGGCCGTGCTCGGAGACGATCTCGAACGGTGGCAGCTCCAGCCGGGTCCACCGCCGGCCGGTCTGGGCCAGCGCGGCGTTCTGGCCGGTCAGGCCCTCGGCGAACAGGCCCCGCCCGGCCAGGCCGACCCCGGCGTAGATGAATGTCACCGGCAGCTCGCTGGCCAGCCATTTGAGATGGTTGGACACGTCCAGGCCGTCCTTGCGCCGCGGGTCGATGAAATGCAGGTCATCGATGATCCCGACCCGGGTCTCGCACGACAGCACGCAGTCCACCGCCTGGCTGGCCAGCTGGGCCGCGCTGGCCCGGCCGGCGCCGGGATGGCCGTAGAACTCGCAGATCATCCGGTTCAGCGTGCGCAGCGTGGTGTTCGAGGTCAGCCCGGCCCGGAACACCGGGATCCGCTCGTGACCCTCGCCGGTCAGCGGCCCGTGCCGGCGGATCTGGTCGCGGTCGAACCCGCGGGCGAAGCTGTTCGCGGCGGTGGTCTTGCCCAGCCCGGGCAGCGCGTCGATCACCGCGGCGCCGCGCACCCGGTCCGGGTCGCACCGCCCGGCGGCCACGATGACTTTCAGCTCGTCATGCACGGCGGCCAGCTGCGGGGTGCGCAAGATCCCGAAGTTGGCATGCCAGTCGTGCCGGGCCTCGTCGTACTCCTCCCGGGCGGCACCGCCCAGCCGTTTCAGCTGCCCGGCGGTCAGCGGCTCTGGCCGCTGGCGGGCCGGCGCGTCCACGTAGCGGCGCCAGCCTTCCTTGCGGGACAGGCTATAGAGCATCGCTCACTCAAGGACCTCGAACGCGTCGGCGTAGAAGTCGCCGCCGGCGGGATCATCGAAGATCTCCTCAGCGTCTTCGTCGTCACCGTGCACGTCCGGGACCGCGTGCAGCGCGGCCTCGGCGGGCGGTGGCTGCGTGCCGGGGGCGGTGGTGCCAGGCAGGCAGGCGACCTGCGCTGCCGCCTGCATGTCCGCCGGGTCTGGCAGGGCGGCGCGCTCGGCGGCCAGCCGGACCGCCATCCGGCGTTCCCGCCGCCCGGTGACCATGCCCTGATCCCACCGGGCCAGCAGCTCGCCCAGCGCCTGCCCGGCATCGGGCCAGCGGCCGGAGCGGGCGGCGAGCTGGCGCGCGTAGCGGGCGGCCTCACCGCTGAACGGCGTCCCCAGCCCGGCGGCGTGTTCCCACTCCAGCCGGTGCCAGCAATCATCGGCCGGGTCCTGGAAATAAGCCCAGCGGACGTCGTCGGGATTGATCCGGATCGGCCACTTGCCGGCGTGCCGGCCGCCGTAGGGACTGGCGGCGTTGCGGTGGGCATCCAGCGCCGGGCCGTTGTAGCGCAGCCCGCCCACCTCGACGCCGTAATGCTGGATGGTCCGCGGGTGCACCTCGAGGAACTCATACGCCAGCTGCGGGGTGGCCGGGATGCGCAGCAGACCGGCTTTGGCGATCCCGGTCTCATACATCTCGTTCGGCGAGAGCTTCAGGTGCGGCCATTCCGGCACGGCCAGCCCGTCTTGGCGGGACCGGTGATACACCACTTTTCCGGCCTTCTCAAGATCAACATACGCCTTGACCTGCTAGTTCGCGTCGCTGACATGTCCGCGACGTGACGCCTGGGCGGCGGGGCTTCCCGTGGTGACCGCCGCCATCCGCGGGCGGGAGCGCTGGACCTCACTCGCCCCGCGGCGCCGTTTTGTCAGTGTGCCCGTGGATTATGGAAGACATCCGGATGACCGCCGGAGCGGAGGAGAAGCTCTGGCCAATAAGGAGCGTCGGGTGCGGTTGCGGGATGTTGAGCTGGGCGACCTCGATGCCTATGTGCGGATGCGTTGCGATCCGGCGATGATGGCCGAACTGGGTGGCCCGCTGCCCCGCGAGGGCGTCGAGGACAAGGTCGCCCGCGACGTCCGGGAGGCTGCGGCGGGTACCGAGTGGATCAAGATGATCGTCCCTGACGAGGCCGCGCCTGACGTGGTGGCGGGAAACGTGGCGTTGTGGACCCACGACGAGGGCGGCGAGCAGATGTCTGAGATCGGCTGGATGGTGCTGCCGGAGTTCCAGGGTCGTGGGCTGGGGAAGCGGGCCGTCCGGATGCTGCTCGAGCTGGCCCGTGACGATGGCCGCTGGGGGCTCGTGCACGCGTTCCCGGCGACAACGAACGCCCCGTCGAACGGCATCTGCCGCTCCCTCGGCTTCCGGTTCGCTGGTGAGCGGGACGTAACCTTCGCCGACCGTGTTCTGCGGACCAACCACTGGATAATCAACCCTGCTGCTGACCTGGCGTAAGTGCTGCCAGGCCGGATAACTACGAACTCGCACGTTCAGCGCTGCGGGGCTTGCTCGGTGAGCTGAGCTTCGAGCTGGGCGATGCGCCGGTCGGCGAACCGGTTGTTGGAGCGGGCGGCCTCCAGCCGTTCCCCGAGGGTACGGTTGTCGGCGGTGAGCTGGCGGACACGCTGCTTGAGCGTGGTGTTCTCAGTGGTGATCCGCTGCGTGGCTTCCCGGGACCATTCGTGTTCCAGCTCGCGGATCTGGCCGAGCAGCTGTCCGATGCGGGCACGCTGGGTGCGGATCTCGGCGTGGGCGGCCTTGAGGGCGTCTTCGGCGTTGAGCGCCCGCTCCCGCCATGACGCCTCAGCTTCGGAGTCCTGTCCGGCCTGGTCACGCCGTTGCTGGGCCGTGTGCGCCGTGGCAGCGGCCTCCATCAGCGCGCGGGCGTCGGGGTTTTCGTAGAGGAATGTCCGTGATACCGCCGCACGCCTGGCGACGGCGGGGTAGGTGATCGGTGTCTTGCTGCGTCGCAGCCAGGCGATGGCGTCGCGGACCTGGTGCAGTTTCTGCTCGGCGGCGCGGCGGCGCGCCGCGATCGCGGCGGCGGTGCGATCCGGGGTCATGCTGTCGCCTCCAGTTGGCCGTGTGCCTTACCCGGCTCGCCGCAGGGAGGGGCTTTTGCGTCGTCGCTGGCCTTGGCGAGCTCGGATGCGCGGAACCCGGTGTTCCAGATGCGCTGGAAGTAGTCCTGGGGCCGGCGCAGGTCCAGCGCAAGGGCGTCGTCGAGCAGGCCGACCCCGGCCAGCGCGGCCTCCAGCCCGTCGATCGCGGCGGCGGTGGGGGCGAACACCTGGTGCAGCCAGGCGGCGGTGGCCTCATCAGGGGACCGCTCGGCCAGCGAGTACCACTGCTCGCGCTTGCGCCGCCAATAGAGCAGGTCGGCGCCCGACAGGACGAACTTGTCACAGTTGTGGCAGTCCAGGTTCCACGGGCAGGCGCCGCCGTCGACGACGGGCTGGAAGGTGCAGAACCCGCCCTCGGCCGGGGTGCTGCGCCGCGACAGGTCGATCGCCAGCGCCTGCGCTTGCCCGGCCGGCAGCGGGGCGGCGGGGCCGGAGATCAGCTCGCCGGGGCGGGCGGCGCCGGGTCCGGCGACCCAGACGTGCTGGAGCACGTCTTCCAGGTCGGTCTGGGTCAGGTGGACGTAGTGCTCGGCCATCTTCTCCGACACCTGGCCGAGGTAGCGGCGGATATGGGTCAGGCTGGCGCCGGCCCGCAGCAGGCTGGTGGCCAGCGAATGCCGGGCCTGGTGCGGAACCCACCGGCCGATGTCCAGATTGTCGATCCAGCGTTTGAAGCCCGTGTGGAACCAGTTGTAGGTCAGCGCCTGCCGCCCGCTTGTGTTGCCCCGGTTGGTGGGGAACAGCGCCAGCCGGGCCCGCTCCTCGGTGCTGGGCGGCCGGTTGTGCCGGGTGGTGAACAGGGCGACCGTCTTGCCCTGGCGGGCCTCCAGCAGCTGGTAGACCTGTTCGGGGATGCGGATCGCGGCGTCGTAGTTGCCGACCTTGGTCTGGTCGTGCCACAGCATCGGCAGCCCGCCGTAGCGGCCCAGGCAGTCCAGCCGCAGGCCGAGCACCTCGCTGCAGCGCCGCCCGGTGACGATGATGGTCTCCCAGGCATCGCGCAGGCCGCGGTCGCACGGGTCGTAGACAGCCGCCAGGCTGCGCAGGTTGGCCTCGTCGGCCAGCGCGCGTGCCACGCCGTCGGGAAACGGGTGCCGGGCGCGGCGGATGATCGTCCCCGGCTGCGGCATGGCGGTGATGAAGCCCCGGTCCAGGCCGAGCCGCTCGGCCTGGCCGGATTCCAGCGCATCGCGGAACAGCCGCCGGGTGCGGTGGAACACCGCCTGCCGGGTGTTGCCGGTCACGATCGACGGCTTGCCATGACGGCCCCGGAACCCCAGCGATGGCAGGCCGTCTCGTTCCCGCTGCCGCTGGTCGGCGGCGAACTGGTGCATGTGCTGCGCGGTCAGCACCACGGGGTCGTGCCCGCCGCCGGGAGCGCGGACTTCCAGGAACGCGCTCAGCTCCAGCACCGCCCGGCGCATGTCGTCGAACGTGCGGGCGCTGCGCGGGCAGCGCGGCGAGCGGAACACGCCGGCGAAGTGGTCCCACAGCAAGTCACGCAGCCACCGCTGGGACACCCCGGTCAGGTCGATCCGGCCGGGGCGGCCGGGCAGCCGCCGGCCGAAGTGCTCGGTGAGGATGTATCCCTGCTCCCGCGTCTCCTCCGGCGTCACGTAAAGAGGCTGCAGGCCGCGCACGATCTCGCGGATGATCGGCGGAGCCTCCCGGCCGGCCGCGCGGGACAAGGCCACGTCATCGCCGGTATCCAGCTCGGTCAGCGAGCGGATGCCGAGCTGGCGGCAGCGGTTCGCCAGCACCTGCAGCCACGGCAGTTCCCAGCTGGCGTGCGCCGTCTGGGCGTGAGCGTGCATGCCCCACTGGATCTCCGCGCGCAGCAGCGGATGCAGCCCGCGCAGGTTGACCTGCGAAGACCGGAGCACCGGATCAGCCGTCGCGCACCACCGCCGGAACGCTGCCTCATCGCCGTAGAGGACCGGCACCGGCTGCCCGCGGCGCTCGTAGCGGTTAGCCCACTGCGACGGCAAGGCCGCCGTTCCCGGCCTGCCCTGGGCCTGGTACCGCCGTTCGTGCCCGGCGCACAGCCCCAGCGGCGAGTTCGCCAGTTCCGGGCAGACCCGGACCCGGCAGCAGCCGTAGCCCGGATACGGCTCCTGCCCGGCGAGCCAGGCGGCGAAGCCCGCGCCGTCGCCCTGGTGTTCACGGTGCCGGAACCAGCGGAACTGGTGCTTGTCGCACAACACCAGGGCGACGTGGCGCGCCGGGCGCTGCGGGCAGATCCGGCATGGCCGCTCGCAGGTCCAGGCGGCCAGCCCGGCCGGGCGGGCGGCGCGGAGGAAGTCAGCCTTCAGCTCGCCGTTCGGCCTGGCCTCGCGCCACTGCTCCAGGTGAGCCGAGCACAGATCGCCGTGGCCCATCTTCGGCCGCTCGCAGTCTGTGACCAGGCAGTTCCAGCGGTAGACGGGATGGCCGGGCGGGACCGTGATGATCTCCGCGCGGAACAGCGGGTCGAACGACGGCGCGCTGATCAGCGCGGCCAGGATCTCCAGCCGGTCCCGGCCCGGCCGGTCATCCCGCACCGGCAGCAGCGAGGCCACGGTCACGTCGCCTCCCCCCAGACCGCGCGCAGCGCCGCATCGAAGGCCGGGTCGCGCAGGTCGGCGTGCCCGTAAACCTCGTCCACGGTCGCGGCCGAGGCCCAGCCGCCCGCGTCCCGGGCGATCAGCAGGTTGCCGCCCGCGGCGTCGAGCACCGCGGAGGCGAACGAGTGCCGGAACGCGTGGGGTTTGACGACCCCGATCCCGGCACGCCTGCCCGCCCGGGCGAGCATCCGGCGGGCCGCATCCGGCGCCCACGGCTGGCCCGCCCGCTCGCCGTGCAACTGGACCAGCAGCATCTGGTGCCCCGGCTGCCGGGGGTACTCGGTGGTCATGTACTCGAAGTAGGCGTGAATCATCGCCGGGCTGACCCGGCGGATCAGCCCGCCGGTGACCGTCCCCTGCTCGGCCCGCCACGGATGCCTGGCCTTGGCCGCAGCCCGGTTCGGGTTGCCGGGCCGGTGGCAGATATGCAGATGCGGGGCGCGGCACTGGCCGCAGGCCGCGTCCTCGCGCAGGTGCAGGTCGGCCAAGTGCAGCCCGCACAGCTCGCCGACCCGCAGGCCCCCGTCGGCCAGCCAGGTCACCACCAGCCGGTCCCGGGCCGTGCTCACCACGGCGAGCAGCCGCTGCCGGGCACCATCGGGCAGCATCTTCGGATGCCGGCGGTGCGGTCCGCGCGGTGCCAGCGGGTTGGCCGGCATCACCGGCTTGACGTGCCCGAGAAAGGCGCGGCGCCGGTCCTGCCGCGACGGCAGCCGGGTCCGGTCGAGCCGCTCACCCAGCCCGGCATTGACCCCCAGCGACGCTTGGTGCAGATAGAAGCCCTTCAGGCAGGCCGCCGCGGCCGACAGCGCCGAGCGGCCAAAGGGCCGCTTGCCGGCCCGCCACGGCTCCCCGAGCGGCATGCGCACGTCAGCACCAACAAGGCCCATATAGCGTTCCAGGTCGCGCAGCGTCACCCCGTCAAGCGGAAGGCACTCGCGGTCCAGCCAGCGCAGGTGGTCAACCAGCAGGTAGGAGTACGTGCGCTGCGTGCCGGACCCCTCATGCCCGCGAAGGAAATCATCGGCTTCGGCATGCACCGCGCCATCCGGCCAGACGATCGTGAACGACCAGCCGCCGTCTGAGCGCTCGATCCGCTGAACCCGCAGATCACCGACAACAGGCCCCCGCCCCATGTGAACCCCCCGGTCAGGCGACGTGACGAACGCCGCATCCCCGGAAGGTTAAAGGACCCGTCACGCGGTCAGCGGGAGGCGCGCCGGACGTCCCGGACAGACGGCTGGCCGGTCGGAAAACACCACCGCGACCCACTCGCGGATTACGTCTTCCAGTTCACCGAGGAACAAGAACGCGGCATCTTCTACGTGCTCGCCGCGGCTGTAGATGTCCGGGCCCTTATAGGCGGGCAGGTGCTGGATCAGCCCCTCGCGCAGGGTCTTGAAAAATCTCTCGCAAGTGGGCTTATCCGTCGGCTTTTTCGGCTGGGCCGGCTGGATCGAGATGCCCAGCCGGGTGCACACGCTGATCACGTGCGCCGACACGAACGCCTTGCCGTGATCGACCACCAGCGTCTCCGGCGGGCAGGCCGGCACCCCGGGCAGCCGCCCGGCCTCGGTGAACACCAGCTGCTGCGGCACCCCGTGATAGGCCCAGCACGCCTCCTCCGGCCAGTCCGCCGGGGCGGGCCGCGGCACGATCGCCTGGTAAAGGACGCCCGCCACGTCCACCGCCTTGGTCGACACCGGGGTGACCCGCAGCCCGGCGATGCACCGGGTGAACAGGTCCTGGACCACCGTCAGCTGGGTGCGCACCCACCGGCAGGTGACCGGCTCCATCGCGAACACGTCCAGATCTTGGGTGTCCAAGATCGCGTACTCGCCCGGCCGCACCGCCCGCAGCCGCCCGTAGACCCCCTTGGGCCGGTCTGCGATCGACCGGCGGCCCTTCGCGCTCCCGGCCACCGCGTTGGTGCCCCGGGCCAGCCCGGCCAGCCGCCGGTAGGCGGTCGCGGCCGACGGCCGGGGCACGGCGTCCGCGCCGTGCAGCTCATCAAGCCGCGCCTCGGCCTTGCGCAGCACCGCCGACCGGGTCGGCGTCGAGTCGCTGACCATCTCGGCCAGCACCAGCCGCACCGCCTCATCCCAGCGGGGATCCACCGTCGTGCCCCGCCCGCGCACCGCGCTGATGCCGGCCAGGCCCGCCTCACCGGATTCGCGATAGGCCGCCACCCACCGCTCCACCGTCCTGCTGGCGATCCCGAGTTCGTCCGCCTTGGCCCGGTAACGGGCCTTCAGCGGCTGCCCCGGCCGGTATCCCGGACGCGGCTCGCCGGGACGGGCCTGATCCGGATAACCGGACCTGTATCCGGTCAGGACCTCACGCACGTGCCCGGCCTGTTCCGCGAGCTGGTCCAGCTGCTCACCGGTCAAGCTGCCGAGCACCAGCCCAGGTGAAACGCTAGCGTCAGCGGCCGGAAGGGTCCCGCCCGCCGGACGGGCCGATGCCGCCAGCCGGGAAATCTGCACGGCGGTGAACCGGCGGGTGCGGTCGTTGCGGAGCGTCGCCCGCACCCCGTCGATCGCCACCACCTCGACCACCTCGCCGTCGAAGACCAGCCGGCTCCCCGGCGCCAGCGACAGCACCTGGCCGCTCATCACCCAGCTCCCGCGGCGGGCTGGACCGGCGTGGCCGCGCCCAGCGGCCTGCGCAGATCCGCTCGCAACCGCCCCGTCCACAGCAGGTGCAGCACCGCCGGGCGGACCAGCTGAACCGGGTACTGGCTGGCCAGCGCCTGCTCGACCGAGCCGATGGTGGCCCGTTCGCCCATGGCATCCAGCACCACCGGGAGCAGCCCCGCGTCGATGACCAGGCCACGGCGATATCCGGCCAGGAACCGGACATTGTCCAGCAGCCGCCTGTCCGCGCCGGACCAGGCCTCGAACCCCCATCCCCGGCTCGCCGCAACGGCGCGCGTCCACGAGAACTGCGCCCGGACCTGCGGGTCCCGCAGCCGTGACGCGGCCTTGACATCGACCACCGTCACCGCGCCGTCGCCGGCCACCAGCAGCAGATCCGGGACATGGCGCCGGTCCCTGCCGCCGTCCGGGCCGGTCAGCAGGAACGGCTGCGCCGCCAGCCCGGCCACCGCCGGGTCGAAGTCGGCCAGCATGATCCTGGCCAGCTCCAGCCGGCTCTCATACACCACGTGCCCGTTCATCGTCGCTGACCAGTACCAGCCCGAATAATGCTGCCGGCCCCTATACCAGCGGAACTCGCGAACCGGCAGGCCCGCCACCACGTCAGCAGGCACCACGCGATCCAGGGTCGTCTCGGCGAACTCGCCATCGGCCCTGCGATACCGCACGCGGACCCGGCCAGGACTGCGCTCATGCCCCGAAGGCACAGTCGCGATACTGTCACCAGCCCAGCCGGTCAAATTCTCACAAACATGTCGCAAGCGACATTTAGGCGACAAGCGATATGAGAAAGCGACATCGGTGATGAGAACCTACACCAGCTTCCGTTTCTGATCTTGATCGCCCGTTTTGCGACCATGGGTTCATGATCAGTTTCAAGAGCGTCACACCCATGCACCATCTGATGATCATGGGCAGTTCCGCCACGCCCGTGTCGTGGAGGCACCGGGCGTAGTGGCGGTTGTGGCGACGTTGAAGCAAGGGCCATCATGAGCGGGAAGTTCCAGGGCGTGATCAGCGCCGTGACGCCGACTGGCTCGCGCCGGGTGTAGTGGAGGACATCGGGCGTCGTAACCGGGCCCGCGGTGCTCTCGATCTTGGTGCACCAGCCGGCGTAGTAACGGAAGACCTCGGCCGCCATCGGCACGCTGAACCCGGCGGAGATGCTCAGCGGCTGGCCCTGGTCACGGGTCTCCAGGCGCGCCAGCTCGTCGGCATGCTCCTCGATCAGGTCAGCGACCCGCCAGAGGATCCTAGCCCGCTGCGCGCCCGGCATGCCGGGCCAGGCCCCGCCGTCGAACACCGCCCGGGCCTGGGCCACCGCACCGTCGACGTCTGCCCGGGAGGCGTCGGCGACCTGAGCGATCACCTCTCCCGACGCCGGGTCCAGGACATCGCGGACGGAACCCGCGATCGCCGGCGCCCACGTCTCGCCGATCAGCAGCAGCTCTTGCTCGCTCGTCGCCGTCATGTTCGCTCCTCGCCTGCCAGCCGCGGCTATCTGCCCTCGGTATGCCAGCAAGCCTGCAAACCCCGGCGGCGGGGGTCTTGACGGCCGCCGAACTGTTTCTGTCGTGGCGCGCACTCTTCGATCGGCATAATCCGCGCTCGGATGTGCGTCCTGGGACAACAGGCCGTTCGGCCACGTGCAAGACGGCCGAGTGCGCGGAGTCTAGTCTGGCTGTAGCAGCCCGCGCTGCCGCTCACGTCGGTCCGTCGATCGGCACGTTCACCGAGGAGCAGGGATGGTCGAGGCCACTACGAATCAGGCGACCACGAACCGGGGATGGCGACTTCGCCGCAACCCGGCCGGCGCTCTGGCCACCGGCGATCTGGAACTGATCACCGATCCCATCGCGCCGTTGCGGGATGGCCAGGCCCTGGTCCGTACGCTGGTGCTGTCGGTGGAGGCGGCCAGCCGGATCTGGCTAGGGCACCAGCGAGCATTCATGCCATCGGTCCCGGTCGGGGAGGTGATGCGCGGTATCGGCGTCGGCGAAGTGATCGCCTCCAGGCGCGCCGACCTCCGCCCTGGTGACGTGGTCGCCGGATTCCTCGGCTGGCAGGAGTTCTGCGTCGCCGACGACAAGCTGCTCGAGGCCCCGCTGACCACGCTTCCCTCGCCGCTTCCGGCGCCGGCGTCGGCGTTTGTCGGCGTGCTCGGGCACATCGGCATCAGCGCCTACCTGGGCGTCGACTACCTGGACCCGGGCCCGGGGCAGACCGTGGTGATCTCTGCCGCGGCCGGCGGCGTGGGGTCGATCGCCGGCCAGCTGGCTAAGCTGCGCGGCGCCCGGGTCGTCGGCATCGCGGGGGGACCGGCCAAGTGCCGCTACGTAGTCGACGACCTCGGCCTCGATGCCTGCGTTGATCACCGCGACCCAGCCTGGCGCGACCTGCTCGACGCCGCTGTCCCGGACGGTGTCGATCTCGATTTCGAGAACGTCGGCGGCCCGATCATGGACCACCTGCTCATGAGGCTGAACCTCAACGCCAGGATCTTCCTGTGCGGCATGGTGTCGCAGTACGACGACTCGGGCGAGCGCACCGCGTGGCGCGGCCTGGTCAACGTCGACCAGATCCACATGCAGCGCGCGACGATGCGCGGGTTCATCGTCACCGACCACCTCGACCGCTGGCCGGAGGCCCTCGAGGCGCTGGGAGTGCTGTGGATGGCGGGCCGCCTGAAGTACCGGGAGAGCGTCGTCGCCGGGCTCGAGCACGCTCCAGCCGCGCTCGCCCGGCTGCTGGCTGGCGACACCGTCGGGAAACTGGTCGTTGCCGTCGCCGAGCCCGAACTCTGCCGTGGCGTGCAGATCGTGACGACGTCGCCGCATTGATATGGCGATCGAGTTCACTCTCGACCCCGACCAGCGTCGCCTGCGGGCTGCCGCCCGGGAGATCGCCCACGACGTCCTCGCCGGCGTCAGCGCAGGCACCGCCCGGCTCGCCTCGCCCGAGGAGCGTTTCGCCGCGACCCGGCCGGCCTACCAGCGGCTGGTCGAGGCCGGATACCTCCGCAAGGTCCTGCCTGAATCGGCCGGTGGCGAGCTGCGCAGCACGCTCGACCTGGCCCTGATCGCCGAGGAACTGACCGCCGTCGACGCCAGCGTGGCACTGACCCTGTTCGCGGTCACGCTCGGGCTCGCTCCGCTCGTCCACGCCGGAACTGCGGCGCAGCAGCGCGCCCACCTGGCAAAGTTCCTCACCCCCTCCGGGACCCCGCTGGCCGCGTTCGCGCTCAGCGAGCCGGGCGGCAGCGCCAACTTCGACGCGCCGCCCCCGGCCGAGGGCGTGCGCACTACCGCGGTGCATGAGGCCGATCACTGGGTGATCACGGGCGCCAAGAAGTGGGTGTCGAACTCCGCGGGCTGGGACGGCACCGGTCCGGACCTGATGTCCGTCGTGGCCCGGACCGATCCGGCTGCGGCCGCGAGCACGGCTCTGTCGGTGTTCCTCGTCACCGGGCCTGTCTCCGGGCTGAGCGTCACCGGCACCCCGGACACGATCGGGCACCGGGCGCACTCGACGCCGACGATTACCCTCGCCGACGTGCGCGTGCCCGAAGACAGCGTCGTCGGCGTCGTCGGCGGCGGGATGGTGATCGTGGGGTCCGCGTTCGCCCCGGCTGCTGCCCAGGTTGGCGTGTTCGGGCTCGCCTTGATGCGCGCCGCGTTCGATCACGCGCTGCGGTTCGCCCAGGCCGAGAAGCGCGGCGGCCCGGTGCCGATCATCGATCATCAGGCCGTCGGCTACGCGCTGGCCAGCGCGAAGACCCGGATCGAAGCGGTCCGGTCGCTGACGTGGCGGGCCTGTCACGCGCTCGACACGGGCGCTCCGGCCGGCCGCGAGCTTGCGCTGCACGCCAAGGTCTTCGGTTCTGAGACCGCGGTCACCGTCATTACTGACCTGATGCAGGTCGTGGGCGTGGACAGCTACGCACACGAGCAGCCGCTCGGGCGGCTGTTGCAGGACGCACTGGCGTTGCCGTTGTTCGGCGGCAGCAACCTCGGGCTGCGCCGGCGGCAGCTGCACGCCATGCTGCGCGAGCCCGGCTACGACGCGGACGCCACGGTGTCTGCCGATCACACCGCTGCGCGCTCGCCTGCGAACCCATAGCGCCGTCCCGCGGGGACGCGCCCGCCGTGGGCGGCAGCGTCCTGCTGCCGAGCTCCGCCGAGCGATCCGCGGGCCAGGGCCGCTGCCTGGTAGATCAACGGCCGAAGGAGTAAAACGGTGACTGTGGTAGAGCACACATCCTGAGGTGATGCGGTGAACACCGTCGTGACGTTTAGCTCGCTGCCGCCATCCGACCAGTTCGACGCGTGGCACGACGCGGTGTCGAAGGCCTTCGTGCCGCTCGACGCGACGAGCCGGACCGACGGCGCGTTCGGCGGGGTCCTCGCCAACCGCGCGGTCGGGCCCGTGCAGATCAGTGACGTCGCAGGTGGCGCCGTCGACGTCTACCGCTCCGCTCGGGCCATCCGGCGATTCGATCCGGGCTACCTCAAACTCGGCATGCAACTCCGCGGCTACTGCCTGGTGACGCAGGATGACCGCGAGGCACCGCTGACACCGGGCGATTTCGCTCTCTACGACACTCGCCGTCCCTACCAGCTCAGCTTCAACAGTGAGTTCCGCATGCTCGTCGTCATGTTCCCCCACGAGCTGCTGAACCTGCGATCGGACGACCTGGCCAAGATCACCGCCCGCCGGGTCTCGGGCCGCCGGGGTGTCGGCGGCCTGGTTTCCCCGTTCTTGGTGAAACTGGCCAACGAGCTCCGTAGCGACCAGATCGCGCCCACGTTCGAGCTCTCCAGCGCAGTGCTCGACCTGTTCGCTGCAGCCTTCTCGGAGCAACTCGACTGCGAGTCGTCGGTACGGCCTGAGACACGGCGGCACGCCCTCATCCTGCAGATCAAGGCATTCATCGACGCCCGCCTGGATGATCCCGAGCTGACGACCGCGACGATCGCCGCCGCCCATTACATCTCGCCGCGCTACCTGCAGAAGCTCTTCGAAGCCGAAGGCAGCACCGTGACCGACTGGATCCGCCGCCGGCGGCTGGACCACTGCAAGCGCGAGCTGCTAGATCCCCGCAATGCCGGCGAGCCCATCAGCAGGATCGCCGCCCGCTGGGGTCTGGCGGACTCGTCGCACTTCTCCCGGCTCTTCCGTGCGACCTACGGCATGTCACCGCGGGAGTTCCGGTCGGAAAAGATCACCTTGGCCTGACCGCCTACCCCGCCACGGTAGCCGGGAGCACCCGCAGCAGGCCGGTGCCGGGGTGACAGCCGAGGTACTCGAAGTGCTGATCATCCGCTGCGGCGACGGTGACCTCGTGGTAAAGACGCAGCCGGGCGGCGGGACCCATGGTGGAGAGGTACCTCATCGCCTGCCCGAAGATGGCCTTGTGGGTGGGGTGATCCTTCGCCCAGCGGTCGAGGTCGGCGAGGCTGCGCCACCAGCTCATGCCGAAGCTCTTGTCGACGGGATCACCGCGGTCGTCGATCACCCGCAGGTAGCGGTTCGCGTAGCAGCCGACCGTTCGGCCTTCGTCCCGCAGGAAATCCATGCCGGCCCGCAGTACCGGTTCGACCTCGTCGAGGTACATGCGGCGTTCGCCGCCGTCGGTGTCGCTCCAGTCCTGGCCGGAACGGATCAGGCAGAGGTTGTCCTGGCCCCGGACCACCTGCCGCATGCCGTCGCGGGTCACCGCGGGGGGATCCCCCGGTGCCAGCGGGTCGGTCTGGGCGAGCGGCAGACGATCGCGGGCGCCGCCCCAGTACGCGTGCTCGGCCACCTCCCCGCTGAGGGTTCCGGCGAGACGGGCGACGCCTTCGAGCCGGTCGTTCGAGAACAGCGTCTCGAACCGGGCGGTCGAGGGCCGTACCGACTCCAGGAAGAATCCCGCGTCGCCGGACGCGTGCTGATCGCCGAGCCACATGGCCCTGGCGTCGGCGGACCAGCGCTCGTAGCGGCCCGGGTCATCCCAGTAGGCAATGGTGATGACCGTGTCGTAGCCGGCCTCGTCCACGTATGCCGCCCGGTCAGCCCGTCCCGGCCCGTCCGGGCCCGAGCATGCCGCCGCGAGGTCGTCCAGCGCGGCGCGGGCGATCGCAGGCGGCTCGCTTCCGGAACGGTACTGCACGCCGAAATAGGCCATGGCCACGCGCGCCACCGAGGGTGCGAACCGGGCCACGAACGACGGGTAAGGCGGCTGCCAGTCCGGCTTCATCCGGGCCGGCTGAGTGCGGCGCGACACCAGGTGCTGGGGAATCGCTGATTCCATCGTGGCCTCGTCTCTTCAGGCCGGTGTCATGGTGGGCGGGAAGTCGGCCACGGCCGGCTGTTCTGTCACAGGCGCCTCGACCACAGGCGCCTCGACCACAGGCGGGGCCGGGTTGCGGTTGACGAGCAACCGCAGCACGTCCGGCCGTGAGTAGTGGCCGACCGGATCGGCGGCGGACTTCGCGATCGCGATCAGGTCCGGATTCAGGTCCGCGAACAGGATGCCTTCGGCGGTCTCGGGCAGTGGTTCC
>WNGJ01006350.1_pt1 | contig 19730 bp, 14 predicted proteins | sample 5400611 | NCBI WGS metagenome assembly WNGJ01 (sample SAMN13153375, study PRJNA577476) | soil metagenome | isolation source: 40 cm soil or saprolite under Garry oak tree replicate 1 | place: USA:California | collected 2016-06-15
GTCTCAGTAGGAGCGCTCAGACTCCACAGGTGCAGCACGGCTTTGGGCAACAAGCCAGCACTGCGCAAGGCATCCACCAGGGCCAGGTAATCCGCTGGTTCCTGCGGTCCAATGGTAAAGTGCTGTTCATCGCGTTGAGTAAACTGCTCTCCTGGCTGCACGCTAATACAGGTATGGCCTTCCTGCGTCAACCGCTCGACTACCTGTTCGCCAAGCCCAAAGCTATCCAGGAAGACCAGGTAGGGAGAGCGAAGTTTCCGCATGTCGTCTGAGCTATCGATCGATAGCGGCCCCTGCTCCCAGGCAGGCAGGTAGAACCAATCGGCCATATCCGGCTTCTTGCCCTTATGGACACGAGGCGCTGACTTCTCAACGGTTTGCAGGCGAGGTGGGTCGATCCAGTAGCGCTGGCGCTCAAAGGGATAGGTGGGCAAGGGCACGCGCTGACGCCGCTGCTGGGCGTAGAACCCCTGCCAATCGGGAGTCACCCCCGCCAGCCACAGCTTGCCCAACGCCGTGAGCAGGCAGGCCTGCTCGGACTGTCGCTCATAGACCGAGGGCAGGGTGGGCACGACCAGGGAGAAGCGCTGCTGGCCACAGGCCGGGTGCTGCTTGACCAACGCACTCAAGGACTGGCCGGGTCCCACTTCCACCAGCACCGGCTCGTTCTTTTCCAGTAAATGCTCGACCCCCTGGGCAAAGCGTACGGTCTGGCGCATATGCTCGGCCCAGTAGGCGGGATCGGTGGCTTGTTCGGCCGTGATCCACGTCCCGGTTACATTCGAGATATAGGGAATCTGCGGCGCCTGTAGCTCTACCGTGCCTACCAGTTCCTGCAACGATGCACTCAACGGCTCCAGCATCGAGGAGTGAAAGGCATGGGTGGTCTCCACACGTCGCGCGGCGATTTCCTGTTCGCTCAGGTGCTTTTCCAGTTGCTCGATCGCCTCGACCGGTCCGGCCAACACGCAGCTTGCCGGTCCACTGAGGCGCCTGCTGGCAGCTGGGCAATCAATTGGGCACGACGGGCAACCAGCGTCAAGGCGTCTTCTAAGGAGAACACCCCTGCCAGGCAGGCCGCCACATACTCGCCTAAGCTATAGCCCAGCATGGCCTGGGGGCGGATGCCCCACGTGAACAAGAGTTGAGCCAGGGCATACTCGAGCACAAAAGCCGCCGGTTGCGCCAGCGCCGTCTGTTTGAGCTGCTCGGAAGAGGACGAAGCACGGTGTCCGTTACGTCCCAGCAGAGCTCGGAGATCCACTCCTGGTGAACCGGCACTCCCAGTGGACCCATTGGCCTGGGAAGGATGCGCTTCGTCTGGGTAAAGCACCGCGTGCAGGTCCAGGCCGAACTGGAGGTGCAGGAAGCGACAGCAGCGATCCACCGTCTCGCGGAAGGTCGGCTCCTGGGCGTACACTTGCTGGGTCACCCCCACGTAGGACTCTCCCACTCCTGGAAACAGGAAGGCCACCGGCCGCTCTGGCATGCTTTGCGTGCTGCTCGCAACTCGAGTGGCATCCAGGGTTTCCAGGGCTTTCAAAGCCTCTTCGCGGTCGCGACACACAAGTATCCGGCGATGTTCGAATGTTTTGCGCCCCACCTGGAGAGTATAGGCTATATCTGCCAGGTTGGCTTCTGCATGCTGATCCAAATAGGTTCGCAAATTCGTGGTCGCCATCTCAAGAGCGGATTCGGTCCTGGCAGAGAGCAAGAGCAATTTGTGCGTTCGCGAGGCGGGAGAGAATTTGAGGGCAGGCGCCTCCTCCAGGATAACATGGGCATTAGTGCCGCCGATACCAAAGGCGCTGACACCGGCCCGGCGAGGGTTGCCGTTTGTCTTCCACTCCGTGAGCGTTGTATTGACGTAGAAAGGGCTGTCCTGGAGATTGATTTGCGGGTTGGGTTCCTCGTAGTTGAGACTGGGGGGGATCATTCCGTGCTTGAGCGAGAGAGCAGTTTTGATTAATCCGGTGACGCCGGCAGCTCGATCCAGGTGCCCAACGTTGGTCTTTGCGGAACCAATCGCACAGAATCCTTTTTTGTCGGTGCTCTCACTAAATGATTTGATGAGCGCGGTCAGTTCGGCAGCATCACCTAGAGCAGTGCCGGTGCCATGAGCTTCAATGTACCCGATGCTTTCGGCATCTACGCCAGCGTTAGCCTGGGCTTCCACGATCACCCCCGACTGACCTCTGACACCAGGAGCAGTGTAACCGGCTTTCAAAGAACCGTCGTTGTTGATAGCCGAACCTTTAATAACCGCGTGGATGGTATCCCCATCCGCCACGGCATCTTCCAACCGCTTTAGAATTACGACGCCTACGCCGTTACCGAGCGGCGATCCCTTTGCCCTGGCATCGAAGGCCCGGCAGCGCGCGTCAGGGGATGCAATTCCACCTTCTTGATAGTAATACCCCGCTTTTTGAGGAACCGAAACCAAGACACCGCCAGCCAATGCCATATCGCAATCGCCATTGAGCAGGCTTGAACAAGCAATACTCACAGCCACCAGCGAGGTCGAGCAATAGGTTTGGACGCTAAAACAGGGACCCGTCAAGTTGAGCAGGTAAGCGACGCGCGTAGTCAGCGAATCTTTATCGTTGCCAAGCACAACTTGCATAATACCTGCGGAATCCATCACTTCGGCATTGGGATAGAGATTGTTGAGCAGGTAGGTACTGAGTCCTGAGCCGGCGTAAAGACCGATTGATCCTTTGTATGTCTCAGGGTTATACCCTGCGCTCTCAATGGCATTCCAGGCAGTTTCAATAAACAGGCGATGTTGAGGATCCATGATCTGCGCTTCCTTGGGCGTGAATCCGAAGAAGGCCGCGTCAAACTTGTCGATGTCTTCCAGAATGGCTCCAGCTTTGACATAGTTCGGATCGCCCAGCACGGACGGGTCTACACCTGATTGAAGAAGCTCCTCATCAGAAAATAGTGAGATCGATTCCACGCCGTTGCGCAGGTTCTGCCAAAATTCATCTACATTTCGGGCGCCGGGGAAACGACCGGACAGGCCAATAATGGCAATATCCGTGCTATCCCCCAGGATCGTTGCATCAACCATGGTCAACATTCCTCTTCAACTGTCTGGACGTTAGGTTTCTGTTTTCTAAGTCGTTCTCTGCGCAGTTTGCCCCGCGCGTTGTTCTGTTCAAGGTCCGACCTGCCCCGCTGGTTGGGTCGTATCAATTCGAGAAGGGAACTGATCGTCGGGCCTTCAAAGAGGCTCGCTGCAGAAAGCTGGATCTTAAACTCCTTTTGCAAACGCGAGATGATGAGCATACCAACTAAAGAATTGCCGCCCAGTTCAAAGAAATGATCATTGATCCCCACGCGTTCGATTCCCAGGGCCTCTTGCCAGATGTCAGCAATCTTTTGCTCAGCTTCAGTCCGTGGCGCCACATAGATATTCCGCAGATTGGGCCGCGCATAGACGGGTTTAGCCGGGCGGGCCTCATCGATGTTTTCCAGGAAGCTGAGTGAGGATAAAGCCATCGATTGCTCGATAGTGGCCTGGAGTCCTTGCGGCAGCACGAGGATTTGAGCCAGGGAGCTAGACAACACGCGCTGGAATGCCTCTGTCCCCTCCCGGAATGTCACCCCGTATGTCTCGCGTACCTGCTTGATTTTGGCGGCTAGCTCCGGCAGCGATGCAAATAAAGTTCCTTGCCAGGCATCCCATTGCCAGGGACCCCAGTTAATAGACACAGCAGGCAGAGTACGTTGAGAACGAGCATAGAAAGCAAAGGCATCAAGAAAGGCATTGGCTGCACAGTAATCTACCTCACCCAATCCGCCAGTGATCGCGTTGCTTGACGAATAGAAGGCGATGAAATCGAGCTGCTCATCCTTTAATATCGCCTCCAGCACAAGTGTTCCCTGGATTTTGGGAGCAAAAACACGCTCTACTGTTTCAGGGGTTTTGAGCTGCATCAGCCCTTCACCGGGGACACCCGCCGCATGGATCACTCCATGCATCTTGCCAAACTGCGCATGCGTTCTGGCTATGACCCGCCGCATATCGTCCTGGTTAGAAACATCAGCCTTGACGATCAGTACCTCTGCCCCCAATTCTTCTATTGCCCAGATTTTTCTTATCTTCCTACTGACCGGGTCATCAGCGTCGTGATCTGCTAACCATTGTGTCCACTGCTCACGCAAAGGCAGTACAGAACGCCCAATAAGTACCAGCCTGGCCTGCGCAGCTTGGGCCAGGTATTCTGCCAGCGCCAGGCCGATGCCACCCAAACCGCCAGTAATCAAATAGACCCCTTTTGCTCTCAGCGGTGCTATACCTTTGCTGGTATCCCCAAGCGGTACCGATTCGAAAGACTGTACCCAACGGTAATCGCCCCGATAGGCAATAACACTTTCTGTTGTGCTAGCGCTGCACTCAGTCACAAGCTGCTCTACAAGCCTCTCGCTTTGTCTCGTTCCCGCTTCGGGAAGCACAACATCAATGCTGCGACAGGTGATATTCAAATATTCTTTAGGAATCACCTTACAGGGTCCTAGCACAGTCGACTTTCCCGGGCACAGACCTTCGCCTCCTATCACTTCGTGCATATTGTTGGACAACACCAGCATCTGCAAAGGCGTCCCCAAGCGGTGCGTTCCAAGCGCTTGGGCCAGGAAGAGCAGGCTGTAAAAACTCAGATATTGCTCCGTTTCCAGGATAGGCACTGATCCCTTTCGGCCATGACTTGCCCCTACGGGCGTCACACTCCATAGGTGAATGATATACTGCGGTGCCTTATTCACGAGGTGCAGGTGCTTGAGCAGGGCATCGTAGTCATCACGCGCCTGGGGATTGATCGTATAGATACCGTCGCGAACCCTGCGAAACGCATCACCTACGATCACGGTCGTGACATCCTGGCCCAGTTGTTCCAGGTGTGCTGCTAGTTGATTACCGATGCAGCATGCGTCGGCAAATACCAGCCAGCACTGCTTTTGCTTGCGAAGATCACGCAGTTCAGATGCAAGGAATGGTCGAGATTGCTTCCAGATAGGCGTATAGAACCAATCCGTGAGGTCAAGTTTTTTCTTGCCTCCTGAGCTTTGTGGCCGGTTGGTTTGCTTCTTGACTTCTACCCAATAATGCTGGCGCTCAAAGGGATACGTTGGAAGGCTAAGCCGATGACGGCGTTCATTTGCATAATATCCTTTCCAATCTACCCTCACCCCTGCCAACCAGAGTTGCCCCAGCGTTCGCAGCAGGAAGGCCATATCCGGTCGCGGGTCATAAGCATACCGCAGCGTTGGTAACACCACCAGGTCTGTTAACCCATTGTTCGCGGGATGCTGTAATGCCAGGCTGCCCAGTGATTGACCAGGCCCCACTTCCAGGAGTATCCCGTTCGGCTTTTGCGATACCTCGCGAATTCCATCCGCAAACCGTACAGTCTGCCGTAAGTGCTTCACCCAGTATTGAGGGTCCATTGCTTGCCTTGCTGTTATCCATGTCCCAGTCACGTTGGATACATACGGGACCTGCGGCGGATTCAACTTGATGGTCTTAACCAGAGCGGCGAAGGAAGCCTCAATCGGTTCCATCATGCTCGAATGAAATGCATGCGATGTTTGTAGGCATCGACAAGCCACCCCATTCCCGCTGAGAAGGTGCTCTAAATCATTCACCGCGTCCACCGGACCGGCAATCACGCACACCGACGACGCATTGACCGCCGCAAGAGAAAGCTGCTGGTTCAAGAGGGGTCGCACGTCTTGCTCTGATAGAGCAACAGCTAGCATAGCCCCGGCGGGAAGTTCCTGGATCATTTGCGCTCTTTTGGCCACAAGCGCCAGAGCATCTTCCAGCGACATTACCCCGGCCATGCACGCCGCCACATACTCACCAAGACTGTAGCCAATCATCGCCTGTGGGCGAACTCCCCAGGATAACCACAACTGCGCCAGCGCGTACTCGATCATAAAGAGGACTGGTTGGGCCAGAACTGTTTGATTGAGCTTTTGCGCAGCTTCGCCCGCTTCCCCATCGTCCCGCTTCAGTAACTGTCGTAAATCAATCCCCTGAGCTACTGGAGAAGTGGCGTGGCGGGACTTGCCCCTGCCATTTTTATCTCTACCATTGCTCCCTTCACTATGGCCGCCTCCGTCATTGCTCTGTTTTTGCGCATCCTCGCCGTCTCGAGCGCCCTTAGCGTTTCGATTTGGGTACAATACGTCGCGTGGATCAAGTCCCAGGTGAGGTTTGAGCAGGTCGGAGCAGCGATCTATATGCTCACGGAATACCCGCTCAAGTTCGTACAGTTGCCAGGCCATCTTGACATAATGGTCGCCTAAGCCTGAAAACAGGAACGTAATAGGCCGCTGCTCCGCCCTGTGGGTGCCGGTCAAAATTCGCTGTGCATCTCGCGTCTCTAGCGCCGTTAGCGCATCTGCCAGGTCATGACAGACCAGCACACGGCGATGGCTGAGCGCACTGCGACCAACCTGGCAGGTATAGGCAATATCGGCGAGATTTTCATGCGAATGCTGCTTCAGATGAACAACAAGGTTATCGGTCATTCTTTCGAGGGCACTCTCTGTTTTGGCCGAAAGCGTCAATACATGGTAGGGCCTGCACGTTTCAGATGCCTCGACAGCAGGGGCCTCTTCGAGCACAATATGAGCATTGGTTCCCGACCAGCCAAATGAACTGACACCTGCAACACGCGATCCGCTCTTCGTAGACCAGGGTACCGGCCTGGTAGGAATCATCACAGGCATCCGCTCCCAGCAAACATGCGGATTCAATTCTTTTAAGTTGAGGTGCGCTGGGATCTCCTTATGTTGCAGGGCAAGCACCGTTTTAATCAGACCCGCTATACCAGCCGCCCCTGCCAGGTGACCAATGTTCGTCTTTACCGCGCCCATCATTATACGCTGATCCGGCGAACGTCCTTCGCCAAGAGCGGCTACCAGGGCTTCCACCTCGATGGGGTCGCCGAGAGATGTTCCCGAACCGTGGGTCTCGACATAGCTGACCCTGTGAGGCTCTACTCCCGCGTTCGCCAGGGCTTTACGGATAACCGCTTGCTGCGCCAGCTTATTAGGCGCTGTAATGCCGTTGCTGCGTCCATCCTGGTTCACCGCCGTTCCACGAATAATCGCCAGTATGCTATCCCCGTCCGCAATGGCCTCGGAAAGACGTTTGAGCACCACCATGCCGCATCCTTCGCCCAGGACAAAGCCATCGGCGACTGCATCAAAGGTTTTGCAGCGGCCGTCTGCCGCCAGCATACGCATCTTGCAGGCATTCACTACGCTCTCTGGGAGCGTAATGGCATTCACACCGCCAGCCAGTGCCAGTTTGCATTCTTTGTTCCGCAAACTCTGGCAGGCGAGATGGACGGAGACGAGCGATGACGAACAGGCTGTATCGACTGTCATTGTTGGCCCCCGCAAGTCAAATAAATAGGATAGCCGACCCGATGCGATGCTTGAGGAGCTTCCTATACCAAAATAGGGGTCGTCTACATAGGTGGAGTCACCGGTTTTCACCTGAAGCTGGGCATACTCAGAATTGTTCATCATCCCTATGAATACACCCGTCTGGCTGCCGGCCAATTTGTCTGCTGCCTGACCTGCATCTTCAAGTGCCTCCCAGGCTGCTTCCACGAGTAACCGCTGCTGCGGGTCCATTCTCACAGCTTCGCGGGGAGAGATGCCGAAAAATTGAGCGTCGAACCCGCTAATGTTCTCTAAAAATCCGCCGTGCCGCGTGTACATCTTACCGGGTGCATCTGGATCTGGATCGTAGAAGGAATCGATTTCCCAACGCTCGGCAGGAATCTCGGAAATGGCATCCTTCCCACTTTTTAAGAGTTGCCAAAAAGCCTCAGGAGTATTAGCCCCTCCAGGGAAATGACAACTCATCCCAATGATAGCAATTGGCTCTGCGGTCACCTCTTGCCGTCTCTCACCTTCTTTGGTTGCCCCATGTGCATCACAACCCGCGACGAGGTAACGCGTGAGGTTCGCAATGCTCGGGTAATCATAAAGCAGGGTAGGCGCGAGTTCGCGTCCGAGCCATTCCTCAATGTCGCCGGACAAGCCCACCGCGTCCACCGATTCCAGACCGTAGCTGGCGAAAGGCTTGTGAATATCGATATCGGCTGCCTTCACTTCGAGATACTCGGCAAGCTTTGCAGTGAGCCAGGTCTGGATAGATTCGGCGGTTTCGTTCTGAATGCTGGCATGCCCTTGGGCGGGGGCAAATCCATCTGGATGATAATCCGCCCCAACATACGAATCTGAAGACGCGGAGAGCTTCGAATTGCCGAGTTCCATGATTTACTCACCCCATACGCTCAGGCTACCGGCCAGGTAGCTTGCATGGCAGGCTCTCCGCTGAAGTTTACCGCTCGATGTCTTTAAAACACCGCCGGCCTTTAGCAACATCACCTGGTGCACCTGCAATTCGTGTTGTTCTGACACTGCCTGTCGCATAGCCTCGATCACCACTTGCCCATCGAGGAGTTTGCGACGCGGCTCTTTATCCCACTGCATTTCCCCCTCTCCACGATCGGGCTGATAGTGAGGATCTATCTCGGCCAGAACCACAAGCTGCTCTTTACCGTCAACATCGATTGAAAACGCTGCACAACACCCTGACCGGATAGCAGGATGGCATTGCTCCACCGCGAGTTCGATATCCTGGGGATAGTAGTTGCGGCCCCGGATAATAATCAGGTCCTTGAGACGACCGGTGGGAAACAACACGCCGTCCTTAAAGAAGCCCAGATCCCCTGTGCGGAGAAACGGACCCGCCCCTGTATCTGCCAGGTATGCCTGGAAGGTGCTTGCAGTCTCCTCAGGTTTGTTCCAGTACCCTGAAGTAACGCTGGGACCTGCTACCCAGATTTCTCCTACCTGGTCAGGCGCACACTGGATCAGGGTTTCGGGATGAACAATGAGGATCTGTTGATCCGGCGACATTTGCTCGTATCCAATGAGTTTCCGCGCCTCCTCATCCTCAGCGCTGGTCGTAAGCACTCGATTATGCTCAAGTGCCGCTCCTCGAAACGCTCGAACCACTGTTGGAGCAGTCTTTATGCCAGTAGCAGAAATGAGCGTTGCCTCGGCAAGCCCATAGGCAGGGAAAAACGCCTCGCGCCGGAAACCACAGGGCCCAAAGGTTGCAGCGAACTGGCTCAGAGTCTCATGGCGGATAGGCTCAGCTCCATTAGCAGCCACTTCCCATGTGCTGAGATCAAGTGTTGCCCGCTGCTCGGGCGTAATCTTGCGGATACATAGGTCGTAGGCAAAGTTTGGCGCAACACTCATGGTCGCCCTGGTGCGCGAGATGGCTTGCAACCAACGAAAAGGACGCTGCAAGAAGGCGAGCGGTGACATCAGAGTGGCTGGATAACCGATGTGAAAGGGAGATAAGATACCTGCGATGATTCCCATGTCATGGTATGGTGGCGCCCAGCTCACAGTGTGGCTGTCCGCCGTCTGCTCGGAAAACTTGTGAACCATCTCTAAATTGTGGAGCAGGTTACTATGGGAGACCATGACCCCCTTTGGCACAGATGTGGAACCCGAGGTGTATTGGAGAAATGCGAGTGTACCTCCGGTAACTTCAGGCTCTTGCCACTCGTCTGCCAGGCGGCCTGGAATACTATCGGTAGCGACCCATTCCAGGCTTTGCAATTCGGGAACATACGCGAAACAGCGCTGCAAATCAGAAAGAGTATCTGCGGTAGTAAGCACTATACTTGCCTGAGTATCAGCCACAATAGCCTGGATGCGAGGCATGGTTCGGGCGGAGTAAGGTGGATAGGCAGGGACAGCAATTGCTCCCCCGTACAGGCAGCCAAAGAAAGCGGCTATGTACTCCAGACCTGGCGGATGGAGCAGGAGCACGGGCTTTCCGGTGGCTCCTTTGCACTGGAGCAGCGTACCAATAGCCCGAGCCTGTTGGTCCAACTCTGCGTAGGTCAGGCGCGCCTCCTCTACTTCTCCCTGGCGTAAGAAGGTATAGGCATGCCGGTCGGCCTGATGGAGTGCTCTATAGCGAAGCAGCTCAACCAGCGTCATAGTATCAGCAGGTCGGGCAGTCAGGTTGTTACTCATTGATGCAACTCCGAGATTTGATGCTCTTTAGGAAGAAGGATACGCCAGGAACTCTGGCTTGTCTTGCCGTATCGACCGTACTTTTTCTACTTGAGAGAGAGAACCCTCTTTAAGGTGCGATTTCCTCAATGACGGAGAAGAGACCGGTATGATATGCTGCCAGGAGCGCATCACGTTCGCAGTGAACCCCTAACTGCTCGTAAATGTGCTGCCGGTGCTTACCTACCGTTGCTGGAGCAATACAGAGCAACCCGGCAATAGCCTCCTGGTTATAGCCGCGACACATAAGCGCCAGGACTTCTCGCTCGCGCCTCGTCAATGGACCATGCACCTGGTAGTCAAGTTGCTGGCACTGTCCTTGCAAGAACGTTGACTGCTCCAGTGTGTACAAGAGCCAGCTACAGGCCTGGGCTAAGAGTTGAGCTGCGGGGAGGGGGAGAGCAAGCTGCTCGGCGTGAACAGGATCACGCGCTATGCACACTATCCCATAGACAAGGTGGCCAAACTGAACAGGTAATGTGATCAAGGTGCCTGGAGGAAGTTGGACTCTTTTGGATGACAGCTGACGACCGAGAAAGAGTTGGGCGCGTCCCTGCGTGATGAGCTTCACCTCCTGGCAGAGGCGAGCCACCGCGTCATGCATGTGCCCGCACAACACTTGACCCAGGCTGAGAAGATGCGTCACCTGTTGCATATCTTCCAGGATGCCTGAGCCAGGCGCATTGCTTGTATCTGTTGTGTGAGCGTGATTTGAAACAGTCGCAGTCGAAAAAGGCCTCAGTTGTGTCGTCATGGGCGTACCTCCATGCTAGTTACCTCAATTACAAAAAATGCTCGGTGCCCCCTGGTGAATGTATAGCCCTGCTCTTTTCTATAGGAAGAACTTTTACAACATTGTCCGGTTACGTCGGCGATCAGCATGGCGCTCCATCGCCAATTCAATGAGGCGATCCAGCAAATGCGGGTAAGAAAGGCCACTTGCTGCACACAACTTTGGGTACATACACTGAGGAGTAAAGCTTGGTAAGGTATTGACTTCGTTGATGTAAATCTGGCCCGCCTCTTTTTCGAGAAAAAAATCCAGGCGGGCTAGACCACTGAGGCCTAGAGCGAGAAAGGCCCGGATAGCCTGGCGACGAATCTCCTCTGCTAAAACCTGCGGGATATCAGCCGGAACAACGGTATTCGAACCTTTATCGTTGTATTTGGCCTGGTAGTCATAGAATTCTCTACTGGTAATGACCTCGCCCACCACTGAGGCCTTCGGCTCACTGTTACCTAATACTGAGCATTGGAGTTCGCGGCAGTTGATGGCGTGCTCAACAATGATCTTGCTATCGTATTCTGCTGCCGCCTGCATCGCGTCTTTTAATTCACTCCGGTTGTGAGCTTTATTCACACCAATGCTTGAGCCCGAGTTGGCAGGTTTGACGAAACAAGCATAGCCTAAATGCCGCTCGATGGCATCCACAATTATCTCGGGCAAATGTTCCCACTCATAGCGCTGGTACGCTAATGAGTCAACGACGGGCAATCCCGCGGCACGAAATATCATCTTCATCTTTTCTTTGTCCATCCCCAGTGCGGCACCCATCACTCCGCAACCTACATAGGGGATATTGGCCATCTCAAGCAGCCCCTGGATTGTGCCGTCCTCACCATAAGTGCCATGCAATACGGGAAAAGCAACATCGAGTACGTCATTCGAGGATAACCATTCGTTGTTTTGGATGGGAAGGAGTTGACCTGAGGTTTTTGTTGGCGTGCGGACATCAATTTTCTCTCCGCCCGAAGAGTTATCGGTACACCGCTCTACCTCAAGTAACCTGGCTGGCGCTATACCCGGCAGCCAGGTCCCTTCCTTGGTGATACCAATAGGAAAAACCTCGTATTTGCTTCCATCAAGGTGGTCCATCACCGATGTAGCTGAGGCAAGTGAAACTTCGTGCTCGCTAGACCGACCTCCGAAGATGAGGCCGATACGGAGCTTTCTCCGAATCAAGTGTGTATCCTCCTCGAATTGGGAACTGAGTGCGCCTGTAAGATGTACTCAGCCTTGCCGGTTCCAAAAGTTCCATTGGTTTACTTTAGTATCGTAAGTACTCAAAGTATACCTATGCCTTTTATAACTCATAAATATCGTTTTGTCAATATCTGTATAATATATTTTCCTTAGTTTTTATTATCTCCAAAGAGCATGTAAATGTTCAACAATATGGTATAGTATCAACCAGATAATCGAAGGAGCATCAATGGGTAAGCACTACTACACGGCGAGCGAAGCCAGGGCCAAGCTCGGGCTTTCAAAATCATTGTTTTTTCGGAAGGTGAAGCAAGAACTCATTCCCAAAGTGGTGCTTCCCGGTATGACCCATGGAGTCTATCCTAAACGTGATATTGATGCATTAGTCTTATCCCTCCACTCTAAAATAGAGGATTTTGTTTTCTCTCGCTCAACGCCAGCCGATCAAGTAGAGGAAATGAACATAGGCATCCGTTGTTTTGGCTACCAGTTTATTACACCCCTGGCAGAACGTATCGCTTTTCAGCAAAAATGCGACTTTACTTTTCACTCGCTCAAGGTGCGTGGGAAAATTGTAGGTTACGTTTCGATGTTTCGCTTCCCCGAGGATTTTCTGGATGCTCTCCTGATAGGCCGCCGGATCGAGGCAGAGATTACTGTCAAGGAAGTGCTGCCATTTGTGCGGTTAACGCCTTTTAGCATCTACATTGATGTCATAGCTGTTGATCCCACTCTGCCCCCTCATCTGAGACGCCTCTATGCTGGTATCCTGGTTTTTCACTTCCTGGATGTTGTTCACAATTTACTGGCCAACAATTATCAAATCGCGCGAATCTATACGGTGATTGCAAATAATAAGGATGGAGAGAGATTAGCCAGGAAAATAGGTTTTCAGCAAATAGAGGGCAAGTCAATCGTTCCTGGCCGCACTGCCTATGGGTATACCCTTGAGCAGGAAGGCTTACAACGCCTTCAAGCTCATTGGCAGCGCTTCCGCCGACATCTCCGGCTATATTTACAAAAATGACTCCGAAGCTAAAAATCTCATCTGTTTACTTTAGTTTCATCTAGGTAACTAATGGATATTCTATGCATATTGTCTAAATTAGTTTACAGAGTCTAATGAGTATGATATAGTTGCAACTGATAGTGAATTAGATAATATGCATGTCATCGAGGGAATCCAATATTATTGGACCCATATCCCTATCTTGGAGAATCAAATGAAGGTAAGCCAATGATCACGAGTGAACATTTTTATACTGCGCGAGAGGCTCAGACTAGACTTGGATTATCAAAAGCAATGTTTTTTCGTCCTAAAAGAGATATTGATGCATTAGTCTTATCCATGAATATGCTCTTTGAGCAGTATGATAAATTGGTCTTCTCTAAATCAACTCCAGCCGACCAGGTGGAAGAAATGAACATTGGAATTCGTTGCTTTGGGAGCGATTTTATCACTCCCTTGCCAGAACGAATTGCCTTCCAGCAAAAGTCTGACTTCACCTTCCACTCACTTAAAGTAGAGGGTCGCGTCGTGGGATACATTTCGATGTTCCACCTTCCCGAAGAATTTCTCGACGATCTGTTAACGAGTCGCAAGATCGAGCGCGACATCACTCTGAGGGAAGTACTGCCATTTGTGCGATTAGAATCATTCTGTATCTATATTGATGTTGTTGCCATCGATCCCAACTTGCCTAAACATGTGCAACATCTCTATGCTGGCATTCTGATATCCCGCTTCGTAGATCTCCTTATCAACCTCATCGCGAATGGTTACGAAATTACGCGGATTTACACGGTCACTTCTACTATAGAGGGCGACAATTTAGCCCGAAAATTAGGCTTCCGGCTTATGGAGGAAAAATCTATCGCTCCCGGACGCACTGCTTATGAGTATGTTCTAGATCAGGTGGGCTTTGAGCGGTTACGGAACCTTAATAATAAGGGTCTAAGGTAACATAGCCCAAGTTCCAATGCTGACTACAACAGGGCGCAGCTGCTGGCTCCCTCACCTCTTTTTGCTGCCTATTGTATCCTCGCCAGAGCAGATGCCAGGCTAGAAGCACAATGAGAACCCAATCTGTCGATACGCATCCAGAGACCGAGCTGATCATGATCGAGATGATCCGTTGGGATGCGAGATAATGCCCAGTGGAACGACATCGTGGGCATGCTCAAAGTGCAGGGACCGGACCTCGATCTGGTGCTCCTCGAGCAGTGGGCCGGGACGCTCGACGTAGCGGATACCTGGCGACCATCTGCCTCGTCGCGCTCGCGACTACCTGCCTCGTCGCCTTTCGTCGTCCGGTTGTCCGCTCCCACAGAGAAAGGAGATTCCCGCATCACCAGGAGCGACCGCCTGGCCACCGCAGGACCACACCAACTCGGATGACCCGAAGCCGTGCGGGTCACGCTCTCCGTCCTTCTGTGGCGACGGTAGCAATACGTGCCCGGCTTCGAGCACATCACCACCGTGGCCTTGCCCTCCTCGATGACCGAGTCGCCGGTGGTCGTGTTGCCACCGGTAGTCAGGGTCACCGAATGGGCCCAGCGGGGTACGATGCACGCTTTCCAAAGCACGTTGCCGATCATGTTCTGGTCACAACTCCTGGCTCTCCAACACCTCGACGATGCGAACTCGCGGGCTCTCGATGATCGTTCCCTGGACGCCGCGCCACACCTCGCGCATGGCAGCAAGAAGATCTTCCGCCTCATTTATGCTGTCGAATTCGAGATCGATGATGGCGTAGTTTGGATTGTCAATCGGCCGGAAGACCCGGTAGCGGCGGACTCCCGACTGCTTTCGATTGACAGGGTCGCTGTCGAAGGCCTTCTTCCAGGCGTCGAAATTGGGGACTGGGTGCTCAATTTGCAAGATAATCATGCTGGTTCCTTTCTTTTGAGACGAAGCCGTCGGAGAACGAGTGGGCGTCCTGGTTCCTTTCATCTGTGCGGGACCAGTTTCTGCGAACCTGCTTTCTGTACGCAGAGCAAAGCTGGCGCGTCTTTGGAATGACAGCAAAAAAGAGCGATACAAGACGGACGATACATTTGCTCAATGAGCCTGAGAGGCTGCTGGAGAACACCAGCGGACAGGCTACTTCGGATCCAACTGATCCGCAACCGGTTCCGCTCAGCAGAACCACGTTTCGGTCAGGTGAGGTAGTACCTTGCGTGTGCCGTAGCTCTGTATCGCGCAGGAAAGGCACATCTCCTGACTACTGGCTGCCAGAGCCAAAGCTTTGATGGAGAAAAACGTTTCGATAGGGTCTGCCTGCACGCGCTGCGCCTTTTCTACCAGGGCTGTCACCTGCCTGTGAAGATCATCCATACGCTCGTCGGGATGTCGCCAGCGATAGGTATAGGCGGCTGCATCCAGAACTCCCAGCCAGCTTTGCTTATCGGGAGCAGCTAGCAGCGCAGAACCGGGAGGAATAAGCAAGCGAATGGAAAAATGCACGGGATCAACGTGTTCGACCAGGTGGCGCGTTTCAAAGAATGTGAGCAGTTCGATGTAACTCTCCAATGTCTCCCAGGGAGAAAACGGCATCAGTGAGGGACGCAATGCGATGCCAACCTGCTCCATCAAATCAAATACTTCGGCAACGTCTGCGCCGGTATGCCCTTTTTCGAGTCGCTGGAGTACCTCGTCATTCAGTGATTCGACGGCAGAGACGGCGAAGGCACAGCCATTGGCCTTCAATTCTGGCAGCAGGTGGCGATGTTTCAGCAGGTGCTCGATCTTGATAGTGGCATCGAAGGTGACATCAGGAAACTCCTGGTGTAGCGCGCGCGTAATGCGCAGGGCGTGAGTCGGGCCATTGAAGAAGTCGGGATCACCAAAGGTGATGTGCCGCGCCCCTTGCTCGACCTGCGCGCGCATATCTGCCAGCACAATTTCGGCTGGCACCGCGAAGAAACGACCGGAATAGATCGGGGTAATGGGGCAATGCTGGCAGGTGTGTTTGCACCCACGCGTCGTCTCCGTATAGCCAGCCAGCCTTGTCTCTCCGTTCAATTCCAGGCGCGCGTAGCGTTCAAGCGGCGGAAGGGATGCACGCTCGGGTACGACAAACGGTGCGCGCTGTATCCAGGGCTTGCTGTTCTGCTGGCGAGTACTCACACCGGGGATAGAGATAGGCTCTCTATTTTCCAGGGCCGCCAGAAGTTTCAGCAACGGCTCTTCATATTCGCCGCCGATGGCGTAGTCGACGGTTCCTTGCAATAGGTAGTCTGCATTCAACGAGGCGTAGAGACCGTAAAGGCAGAGGTGCGCGGCTGGATTGAGCGAACGCACGCGCTGCGCGATCTGCTCTCCAAGGCGTAAAGCGGTGTGCATTGGCACAGAAATACCGACGAAACACGCACGGGATATAGTTTCGTCGGTCAACGTTTCGACTGCGGTATCAACGGCGACAGGAGCATAACCGGCCTGCCGCAGCAGCGTGAGAAGCAAGGCAAGCTGAAAAGGTTGATGCCCCAATTCATAACATGACAGGAGCAGAATATCGCCGGGTGATCTCATTTTTTACGAGCCGGGCCGCCTCCGCCTTTTGCGCTTGGACCAGCACCAACACCCGCTTCTTCAGGTGTCCAGCCTTCGGGCATCTTGGGCTGCTCGCCGAAGAAAAACTCTTCCATTTGCTCGCGCAGCACCTTGCGCGCTTCCGGGTCGCCCATATTCAGCCCGTAGTGATTGATAATCAGCGTACTTTGCGCGGGCCACAATTCCCAGGCCTGCTGCGAGACATGTTCATAGATGCGCTGTCCCAGTTCGCCGGGGAACGGCGGCTTTTCCAATCCTGGAAGCTCGCGTCCCAGTTTGACACACATAACCATTCGTGGCATGATAGGTACTCCTGATCGATGCAATAATATACTCTATACAGATACTACAGGATTAAGTGACCTATGTCAAATATGGAATCACCGGCATCACCACGCGCACTTTTTCTGGGTATGCAGGGCAATTTTTCGCATCCACCACTGCGCGCCTTGTTAGAAAGTGGCATTGAGGTATGTGCGATAGTGATTCCAGCGCGCGATCAGAACCTCGCGCAAGCAGCCATGCGTCGATTAGAACCTCCTCCGAAAACTCGTTCTTTGCTGCCAGTCCTCCATTCTTCGCTGCACACCTCTATTGCGCACATCGCCTGGGAGCGAGGTATCCCATTATGGGAAGTCCAGCGTATGTCCGATCCCGAAACGCTTGCCGTATTTGCCGCCTATCAACCGGACGTTCTGTGCGTCGCCTGCTTCTCCCTCTATATTCCGCGCAGCATCCTGGATATCCCTCGCCTGGGTTGCCTCAATGTACATCCCTCGCTATTGCCAGCCAATCGCGGCCCCGATCCGCTCTTCTGGACATTCCGCGAGGGAACCCAGCAAACAGGTGTCACCATCCACTTGATGGACGAGGGGCTGGATAGCGGCCCGATTGTGGCTCAAGAACATGTTGAGGTTCCCAACGGCATTCGCTATGCCCAGTTGGAAGCCCAATATGCTGCGCTGGGTGGAAAATTGCTCGTGCGTTCGGTGTGGGAACTCTATCAAGGGACGGCTGATCCCAGACCCCAGGATAAATCACAAAGCAGCTATCTTCCTCTGCCCTCAAGCGAAGATTTTGTGGTGCCAGTAGCTCAATGGAATGCTCGACATGTCTACAACTTTATTCGAGGTGTGGCTTCCAGAGGTGAGCCAGTTCAACTGCTGGTTGACGGCCAGCATATGTTGGTAACAGACGCTATTTCTTATAGCCATAGAAATACAGACAATGATCCGAAAGCCATCCGAAAGCCATCACTGAGAAGGCAGATAGAGAGGTATCGGTGAAATGTAGGGACGAGTGGATAAAAGTAAAACTTTCAGGCTCGAACTAATCCCATTTTCTCGACTGATTGACCTGTTCTTTCTCACGGAAAGCCTTTTCCAGGTCAACCTGAAAGCAATTGGCCAGGTCCAGGAGATAGCTCAGCACATCTGCGAACTCCTCTTCAAGTTCCAGCTTCTTCTCTCTGGCCTGCTCCTGGTACAGTCCTTTGGTTTTACGAATGGCCTTTGCTAATTCACCGATTTCCTCGGTAAACAGTAAAAACTTCTCCGCGTAAGTATCCTTTGTCCATCCACGCTCCAGGCACACTTCGTCCAGGTAGCGTTGTAGGTCTTTCAGGGTTGGATTTTCTGGTAAGGAAGCCATAAATTCCTCGCTACAATAATTCGTTACAGTTCGTTTGATCTCAATCACCTATTCTGCGGCGGATAATCATTGGGATTTGCAAGCTGAGTACGCTCGTACTGGCCTGCTTGGGGAGGATATGCCGGATATTGCGGTTGTTGCGGGTACTGCGGCTGTTGAGGAGCAGGATACGGTGGGTATTGCTCAGCAGGTGGCGCATACGGTGGGTACTGTTGCTGTGGCTGGTATTGCGGTGGCTGCTGTGGATATTGCCCGTATCCTGGGTATTGCACCGGGTTGGTATAGGGCTGCGCATACTGGTTTGCTTGACCTGGAATGACCGATGGCGCAGCTTGCAATGTGGTTTGCCCTTTTCTACGTGCGCGGATAGCCGGCCAGAAGAGTACAAGAGCCAGGAGAGCTGCGCCGAGCAGGAAGATAATCATGCCTCCCAACCAGTTATTCTGATAGAAGCCGTTAGGATTCTGCAGTTCCTCGGATGAACTAAAAGTATGCGGATTCTGGCCATTGGTGTCGTACACGGTAATTTGCTCTACGGTATAGGCTGGACCTTTAAGGTGTGTACTCGAATTGGTTGAGGTCACATCGATATCCGTCGTTTGGTCAGGCCGGTAAACAAAATCGATAAGGCCGTTACTATTATTGAATGCATTGGAACTGAAGGTAGGCGTGAAATCTGTTTCGTTCACTATGTAAAGATCTGCGCTTCCCTGCAATTGCATATAGCCTTTATTATCCCCATTACCAGAGAGATAATGCACAAGAGTCTGCTGCTTAAGGCTTTGATAGGTGACATTATGCGAACTGATACCATAAATGAGTCCTGAGAGTGCGAGGATTGCACCGACGATGATTAACCCCCAACGCCTTGAAAGCAGGTAAATTGCTAAACGAATCAAGATAAAACTCCTTAAATGAGAGACGATTTACTAGACCTTACTATACTCGACGGATGAGCTGCACTGTGGTATCAAGATGCCGGGATTCTACCAATATTTGTGGGGTTTATTACAATTCCTGGCCTTTCCGCAAGTTCGCTGATGGCCCTGCCTTTGCCGAGCGAGAAGGCGTGGCAACACCTTACTGTACCGGGTCATCGCTCGCGTGGGTGCGGCGGCCGCTGGCCACGCAGCTTCGCCGATTCCTGCGCACGCAGTTCACCTCGCAAGATTTCACCGGTCTCACTCTTCGGAAGGTCGTCGACGATCTCCACTTGCCGTGGGTACTGGTGCCTGGGCATCCGCTCCTTGCAGAAGGCGATGATCTCCTTCGGTGTGGCAGAAGCTCCGGGCTTGAGCGAGACAAAGGCCTTAATCGCCTGGCCGAGGTAAGCATCGGGCACACCAATCACGGCAGCTTCCGCAATAGCTGGATGGAGCAGCAGGCCTTCCTCGACCTCCATCGGCGAGACCT
>WNGJ01011094.1_pt1 | contig 19730 bp, 17 predicted proteins | sample 5400611 | NCBI WGS metagenome assembly WNGJ01 (sample SAMN13153375, study PRJNA577476) | soil metagenome | isolation source: 40 cm soil or saprolite under Garry oak tree replicate 1 | place: USA:California | collected 2016-06-15
TAATCGGTGGTGGTGACGAGGTTGTCGTCGCCAAAGGCCTCGACGACGTGCTTCACGAACTCCTCGTCGCACTCCACCGCGCAGTAGCCCTGGCGACGGAAGTATTCCGACGGCGGCATCGTGAGATGCGTCATCTCGCCGTAGGGCTCGCGCCACTCGTGGTGCTCGTCCATGCGATGCAGCCAGAAGGGCAGCCAGCCGCACTGCGCCTCCAGGAAGGCGAAGCGCAGGCGCGGAAAGCGCTCCATCACGCCGCCCATGATGATGTCCATGCAGGCGAGCATCTGCTCGACGGAGTGTGAGGCGATGTGCACGATGCCGAGCTGCTTGAAGCGATCGGCGCCGGCGGCGCGCATCCGGGAGCCGGTCGTTTCGTGGAAACCGACGGGGACGTTCAGTTCCTGACAGGCCGACCAGAGCGGGTCATAATACCGGTCGTGCCACGGCCGATTGTTGAAGATGTTGGGTCGGAGGAAGATCGCCTTCATCCCGAGCTGCCGCACCGCGCGTCGCGTCTCCGCCACCGCGCTCGTCACGTCGTGGGCCGAGACGGCGGCGGCGCCGAAGAGACGCTTGGGGTCGGCGGCCTCGATGTAGTCGTGCAGCCAGTCGTTGTAGGCGCGGCACGCGGCGTCCGCGAAGCGCGCGTCCATGGTCTCGAAGGCCGTGATGTACATGGCCGACGTGGGGAAGAGGATCGCGAGGTCGAGGCCCTCCTTGTCCATGGCCCGAACCTGCGATTCGGGATCGAAGTCGCGCGCGATCTCTTCGGCGTAGCGATCACCCAACGTCTTCTCTTCGACGTCGGTGAGCGCCGGCCAGTCACCGCCGGGCATGGCCGCCATGACCTCGCCTTCCACCATCGTGCGGATGTCCCAACGGCGCTCGTTCAACCGCCGGGGCGCGCGGGCCTTGAACTCGGGGTCGATGTAGCGGTTCCAGAGGTCCACGGGCTCCATCACGTGCATCTCGGCGTCGATCATCTTGAAACCGTTCTTGGCCATGGCTCACTCTCCCACCGGCCGCCTCTCGGACCGGCGCAGGCACGATAACACGATCTACTACGAGCACGTCCTCGTGATCTGTCTCGTCTACGTCGTCCTCGGCCAGGCCTGGAACCTGGTGGGCGGCTACGCCGGACAGTGGTCGCTCGGCCACGCGGCGTTCTTCGGCCTCGGCGCCTACACCTCGACGCTGCTCCTGCTGCGCTTCAACGTCACGCCCTGGCTCGGCATGATCGCGGGCGGGTTCGTGGCGGCCGCCGTGGCGTGCGCCATCGCCTTTCCATGCTTCAAGCTGCGCACCCATTACTTCGCCATGGCCACGCTGGCGATCGGCGAGACGGTGCGCGTGCTCTTCCTGGCCTTCGACTGGACGGGTGGGGCCAACGGGCTCGTGCTGCCCGTGCAGCGCATCCCGAGCACGCGCGACATGCTGTGGGCGGGCAAAGAACCGTATCTGGTGATCATCCTCGTCATGGCCATCGCGATGACGCTCGTGATCGTCCAGGTCGAGCGCTCGCGCCTCGGCATCTACCTGCGCGCGATCAATCAGGACGAGGAAGCGGCGGCGCGGCTCGGCATCGACCTGCGGCGCTACAAGCTGGCCGCGCTGGCCGGCAGCGCGTTCGTCACCGGGATGACCGGGACGTTCTACGCGCAGTACACGACGTACATCGATCCGTTCAGCGTGATGCCGCCCATGCTCTCGGTGCGTATGGTGCTCGTGCCCGTCTTCGGCGGGCTCGGCACGGTGGCGGGGCCGATCATCGGCGCGTTCGTGCTGATCCCGCTCTCCGAAACGGTGCGCGTCGTCTGGGGTGGCCGCGGAATCGGCATCGACCAGGTGGTGTACGGCGCGATCATCGTGTCGCTCACGCTCTGGATGCCGGGCGGCGTGGTCGCGCTCTGGCGGCGCCGGCGTCGAGCCCGGCTCGTGCCGCAACCGGCATGAGACATCCTGCGGCAAGCCCGAGGCGCGCCCCGGGTTTGGTCCAAGCCGAGAGGGCTAACGCCCCCTCGGACTCCCCGGCGGGGCGCGTCCGAGCGTGGGGGGTCTGGGGGCCATGTCGGGGCCCCCAGCAAGACAGGTGAGCCTCCTCGAGGTCAGCGGCGTCGCCAAGCACTTCGGCGGGCTCACGGCGCTGGCCGGCGTTGACATCACCGTCGAGGCGGGGGAGATCGTCGGGCTGATCGGGCCGAACGGCTCGGGCAAGACCACGCTCTTCCACTGTATCGCGGGCGCGCTCGCGCCGGACGCGGGTGACATCCGGCTGCGCGGCCAGAGCCTCGTCGGCGTGAGACCGGACGGTGTCTGCGCGCGCGGGGTGGGCCGGACGTTCCAGCTCGTCCGCGTCTTTCCCCAGCTCTCGGCCTTCGACAACGTGCTCGCCGGACAATCGCATCGTGCCGAGAGCGTGGTGGCCGCGTTCGCGAGCGCGAGCACGTCGGCGGTCAAGGCGCGCGCTCGCGCGCTGCTCCAGTTCATGGGCCTCGCCGATCATGCCGCAACGCCCGCGAGCGAGCTTTCGTACGGACAGCAGCGGCTGCTCGAGCTGGCCACGGTCCTGATGGGTGAGCCCGACCTGCTCCTGCTCGACGAGCCCACGGCGGGCGTGAACCCCGTGCTGATCGAGCGGCTGCTCGCGTGGCTCCGCGAGATCAACGAGCGCGGCACCACCATCGTGCTCATCGAGCACAACATGGAAGCGGTGATGGGCCTGTCGAGCCGCATGTACGCGCTGGCCATGGGCCGGATCATCGCCGAAGGCACGCCGGAGACGCTCCGCAATGACCCGGCCGTGCTCGAGTCGTACTTCGGTCCGCCACGCGCGACGGGACGCCGGTGACGTCGGTCCTCGTGGTCGACGACGTGCACGCGAGCTACGGCCGGTTCGATGTGCTGCGTGGGGTGTCGCTCCGCGTCGCGTCGGGCGAGCTGGTGGCGGTGCTCGGCCCGAACGGGGCGGGGAAGTCGACGCTGCTCAAGACCATCGCCGGCTTCCTGGCGCCGCGTCAGGGATCGATCACGCTCGACGGTGAAGCGATCGGCGGCCTACGCCCGCCGGCGCTTCTGCGCAAGGGCATCGCCTACGTCATGCAGCGATCGAGTCTCTTCCCCAAGATGACGATCCAGGAAAACCTCGAGCTGGGAGCGTACGTCCGGGAGACGACGGACGAAGTGCGCACCGACATCGAGCGTGTGCTCGCGCTGTTTCCTCGGCTCGCCGAACGACGGCGCCAGCGCGCCGAAGGCCTGAGCGGTGGCGAGCGACGCATGCTCGAGATCGGGCGCGGGCTCCTGCTCCGGCCCCGGCTCCTGCTCCTCGACGAGCCCACCATGGGCCTGGCCCCTCTGGTGATGGACCTGATCTTCGACAAGATCCTGGAGGTCCGCGCCACCGGGACCACGGTGGTGATGGTCGAGCAGAACGCGCGCCGCGCTCTGGAAGTGAGTGATCGCGCGTACGTGCTCGAGCAGGGCCAGACGCGCGTCGAAGGCCGTGGCGAAGAGCTGCTGAGGAGCGAGGCGGTGCGCCGCGCCTACCTCGGCTCGGGCACGGCGGGGCGATGACCGCGGAGATCGTGCTGCAGTCGGTGGTGAGCGGGTTGATGTTCGGCGGCATCATCGCGCTCGTCGCGGTCGGCATCAGCCTGATCTGGGGCGTCATGGACGTCATCAACTTCGCCTACGGTGAGTATCTGATGTGGGCGATGTACCTGACCTTCTTCCTCTACGCGGGCGCCGGCCTCGACCCGCTGGTGAGCGTGCCCGTCAACGCGCTCGTGCTCTTCGGGGCCGGTGTGCTGACCTACCGTCTGGTGATCGCGCGCGTGATGCGAGGCCCGATCTTCGCCCAGCTCCTGTCGACCTTCGGGTTGTTCGTCCTCTTGCGCTACGCGGCCTGGCTCCTCTTCCGTCCCGACGATCGCCAGGCGCAGAGCCTGGTGTCGAACGGCGTCGTGAAGCTGGGCGAGCTCCGCGTGAGCACCGGCGAACTCGTGGCGTTCGTCGGCAGCGTGCTGGCCACCACCGCGCTGTTCTGGTTCCTCACCTGGACGAAGACGGGAAAAGCGCTGCGCGCGGTCGCCCAGGACCGCGAAGCGGCGCTGGCGCTCGGCATCGAGCCCGACCGCCTTTACGCGATCGCGTGGGGGATCAGCGCGGCGGCCGCCGGCGTGGCGGGGAGCCTCGTCTCCTCCTTCATGTACGTGAACCCGCTCGTGGGCGACGTCTTCCTGCTGCCCGGATTCGCCGCCGTCGCCCTTGGCGGCTTCGGCAACGTCTACGGCGCGTTCGCGGGCGGCCTGGTGATCGGCGTCGTCAACGTGACGGGAGGCACGCTCACCATGCCCAAGGTGAAGCTCGCGCTGGTCTACCTGGTGTTCCTGGCTGTGCTATTCATGCGGCCCAGAGGTCTGTTTGGAGGGAGGCGGCAATGAGAGGACGCGTGCTCGGCCTGGTGCTCGCGATCATCGGTGTGGTGGCGCTCGGGGTCTTCGCGCTCGACGCCCAGACGCCCAAGGAAGTCGTCGTCGGTGTCATCATCCCGCTCACCGGCTCGGCGCCGGGCACGGGCCAGGACTGCAAGGTCGGCGCGGAATTCGCCGCCGACATGATCAACGGCGGCGTGAAGGCCGCCGCCGGCAGCGCGCTCCTCGGCGCGGGCTGGAACGGCATCCCCTCGCTCGGCGGTGCCAAGGTCAAGCTCGTCTTCGCCGACAGCCAGGCGAGCCCCGAGGTCGGGCGCGCCGAGGCCGAGCGTCTCATCACGACGATGAAGCCCTCGGCCACGATGGGCGCCTGGCACAGCGGCGTCACCGTGGCCATCGCGCCGGTCATCGAGCGCTATCGCATCCCGCACACGACCGTCTCGACGGCGACCGAGCTGACCCAGCGTGGCTTCCAGTACCTCTTCCGCGTCGGCGTGAACGCGCATCAGGGCGGCGAGGTGCTCTTCCAGTACCTCGACTGGGTCGCCCGGGACGGCAAGAAGTGGAACAAGCTCGGCCAGCTCCACGCGTGGGATCACGCCGGCCCTGCGCGTCCCCTACAGCCGCGAGCAGGCCAACATGGACAGCGAGATCTTGAAGCTGAAGTCCGCGGGCATCGACGTGCTCGTGCAGACCTCGTACACCTCGGACGGCATCATCATCAGGAAGACGATGCGCAAGCTCGACTACGCCCCCGCCTTGATCTTCAGCCAGGGCGGGTTCGACGACGATCCGAAGTTCTACGAGGCGATGGGCGACGACGCCAACTTCGGCTCCAAGCGCCAGCTCTGGAGTCCCGCGCTGTCGACGAGCAAGCCGATCCTCAAGGCGATCAACGACGAGTTCAGGCGGCGCAACGGCCGCGACATGAACGACAACTCCGTCCGCTACTTCACCAACGTCCAGGTGATCGCCGACGCGATCAACCGGGCGCGCTCCGCCGAGCCGTCGGCGATCCAGAAGGCGATGGTGGGGACCGATCTCAAGGCCGAGCAGGTGCTGCTCGTGCACGGGGTGAAGTTCGACGAGAAGCACGACAACGTCCTGGCCAAGGCGATGGTGGCCCAGGTCCTCGATCGTCAGTTGAAGATCGTGTTCCCGGCGGAGGCGGCGACGGCCAAGCCCGTCTGGCCGATCCCCGCCTGGAGCACTCGCTGAGGCTGATTCGTGTCGCGGGCGCTCCTCACCCGGCCACGCGTCGGGGGAGGAGCGCGGCGGTCGCGCCGCGGACGACGATGCCGACGAAGGCCCGGACGTCCCGGGCGCCGGCCTCCTGGATGCGCAGGGTCAGGATGGAGGCGGCGAGCCGCGCCAGCGCCGAGAGCATGAACAGCACGTGCAGGTTGGTCCACGTTTCTGCGAGATCGAAGCGCGTCGGCAACTGCGAGGCCAGCAGCCCGGCCAGCATCGACGCGACCGCGAAGCCCAGACCACCGGCGGTGGCGAAGACGGCCAGGTAGAACGGCCGCTCGGCGCGCGGCGAGAGCTGGAAGGTGAGGTCCATCGCGGCGATGCCGTGGCCGCCCCAGAGCGTACCGGACAGCACCGCTTCCAGCGCGAGCGGCCACAGGAAGGCCGGCGTGGGCAGCAGCCACATCGCCGGCACCGCGGCGATGCCGAAGGAACAGAGGACGAGCACCGGCCGCGCGCCGAATCGATCGACCGCGCGTCCCCAGAACGGCGCCGAGATGATACGCACCGCCGCCACCGCCACGCCGTGCAGCGCGGCGATCGCGAAGCCGGTGCGCAGGTTGCTCAGCATGTGGAACGAGAAGAAGCTCGCCGACAGCGCCACGGCGCCGTTCCAGGCGAGCAGGTACCAGAGGAAGGGGCGCGCCGGCGCCGCACGCATCACGACGATCAGCACACGCCAGTCGCGCCGCTCGCGTGCGCGCACGGGCTGCGGGTCGTGCTGGTAGCGGAGCAGGTAGACGCTCACGACACCGGCGAGGCACGCGACGGCGGCCAGCGCGCCGAGGCTGGGGCCCTTGAAGCCGCGGGCGCTCAGCGCGTCGAGCGCAATGCCGGCGGCGAGCGAGGCGACGGTGCCGGCGATCGTGATGTACACGGTGCGGCGGCTGAAGAACCGGCCGCGGATCGCGCTGGGCACGAGCTCGCCCATCCACGCCGTCCACGCGTTGTTGCCGACGACGCCGAAGACGGCCGCCAGCGCCACGACGGCGACGAAGACGTGAAGCGCCGTCCCGGCCGACAGCGGCACGAACGGGAGCGCGATCATCGGAAGCCACACCAACCGCGACGCGGCGATCGCGCTGACGGCCACGATCTTCGGGCCGAAGGCCTGGGTCAGCCAGGCGCCGGGGAGCTGGAGAACCTGCGCCGCGAAGGGCAGTGCGCCGATGAGGCCGATGGCGAGAGGGCTCGCTCCGAGGTGCAACGCCCACGCGATGAGGATTGCGCCGCCGGCGCAGGCGCCGAAAAACTCGGAGACCACACCCTCGGCATAGGATGCGCGAAACGAGGTCCGGAGAGCCGACGGATCAGAGGCCACCGACGCCAGGGAGACAGTAGCAATGTCAGTACCAAACCGAACTGGGCTCCGTTGCGTTGTTCTGACGTGTGTTCCGGCTGGCGGGGATCGCGCCGAGAGACGGCTCGCGGGCGCGATGGCACGAGAGGGATAGGGCCGCGCGCCAAGCTGGCCGCGGCGGAGCCTGGTGGAGTGCGTGACGACGACGTCACGCGTTACTCGCTGTCGGTCCGGGCTTCTCGTCTCCTCGCGTACTGGTGCTCGAAGAACTCGTTTCGTCGCTGGAGCCGCGCCTTGCGACGCTGACGTCTCACGCCGAGAGGGCCGGCGGTGAGCAGCCACCACCCGACCGTCACCCCCATGACGCCGAGCACGATGCCGAGAACGGGCGTGTCCATAACAGACGTGTTATCGGCTGCCCCAAGGCCGAAGCGGAGCCCATGACCGTCGGCCTGCGCTAGCGGCTGACGACCGGCGGCTCCGTCCATCCGCGCCGGCGTCGGATCTCGTCGCGCCGCGGGCGCGCGACGACATCGCGCAGCACCCAACGGCGTCGAGGACATTACGGCCTCCCGGCTTCGAGGAGGCCGCCCTCGACCCTCGCCACACCACTAGGGTGCTTGGATGGCGTCCGGCCCCGTCACGGGCGTGTCGGGGCGATCGGCCCACGAAACACCGATACCTCTGGCGGCCACGAGGGCCAGCAGCAACGCGATCGTCAGCTTCTTCATCTCCTCACCTCTTTGTTGAGCCCTGTGTGCTCACTCTTGCCAACGCTGAAACCCTTCTCGCGTTCCGATCTCGGCGGAAGTGCCAATCGGGGAACTCGTCGCGTGTTCGTTCGCACGCGATGGAACGAAGAGCGATACACGACGTTGACACGAGCGAGCGATACCGCCGCTCGATGTCGGTGCGGCGATGAAAGGAGTGCGCAACGTGAGAACACGCATTCAGTCCACAGTCGCCGGGGCCGCGATCGTGCTGGCCGTGATGCTGTTCGGCGCCGCGGCCGAGGCTCGAACATGCGTCCCGACGAGACCGGCGTTGCATGTGGAGTCGGTCCTGCGAACGTTGGGGCCGGCCCCCGCCGTCGAAGGTTTCGTCTCCAACGAAGAGATCCTCCGACTGAGTAACGTCCGTCTCAGGGGTGGATGTGGTCGACGTCGCGCGTGTGGCGACAGAGGAGGCGTTCGGCTGGATCTTCGGCGATCTGGCCCCCGGCGGGCGAGGATACTTCGTCGTGTCTATCGAGAGATGCGGAGCGGACTACCGAGTGAGTGTCCTGTCGTTCGACGTGGACTCACGAGGTGGCGCGACCGGGGAACGAATCGCCCGAGCAGGCGTTGGCACAGGTGAACCATGTGAATGCTTCTCGGAGGTGACGCCATGCTGAAGCGCGTGATGACAGGGTTGTATGCGCTGGTCGTGATGAGCGGGTGGGTGGTCGGGACGGGTTCTCTCTCGGCCGCCGGAGCGCCCAAGGTCTATGTGGGTCTCTTCAAGGACGATGCGGTGGCCGTCATCGACACCGCCCAGAACAAGGTGGTCAGCACCATCTCGGTCCCGAAGGGGCCGCATGGACTCGTGATGACGCCGGACGGCCGGAAGGTCTACGTCAGCAGTGACGGCGCCTCCACGGTGAGCGTCATCGACACGGCAACGGATCGTGTGGTCTCCAGCATCGACGTGGGCACGAATCCCCACGGACTCGCCATCTCGGCCGACGGCAGCCGAGTCCTCGTCTCGGGCTGGGGCTCGAACCGCGCTCTAGTTCTCGACACGGCTACGGACCGTGTGATCGGCGAGGTGCCGGTTGCCCAGCCCCACAACGGCACGCTGAGCCGGGACGGCCGCACTGGATGGGTGGCCTCGCAACAGCAGGGCGCCATGGCGCTCGTCCGGCTCGACCTGACTACGTGGAAGGAAGTGGCGCGGGTCCCGCTCGACAAGACACCGCGCGGCCTCGAGCTGAGCCCGGACGGTCGACGGGTCTTCTTCACGCTGGCTGGCGTCAACGCGATCGAGGTACTGGACACGACCACCAACCGGGTCATCACGCAGGTCCCGGTAGGCGCATCGCCGCACTATGCACCCTTCACGCCCGACGGTCGCTGGGCGCTGGCCGTTGTGCAGGGCCCCGGTGAGCTGAGCATTCTGGACACTGCGAGCAACACGCTGGCCGGCAGCGTTGCGGTGGGCAAAGCCCCCCACTGGAGCACGTCAACCTCCGACGGCCGCACGGCGTACGTGACCGACGAAGGCTCTAACGACGTCGCGGTCGTGAAATTGGCGAGCCGCATGGTCACCGCCACCATCCCCGTCGGCAACGCCCCGCGCAAGATCGCCGTCCAGCCGGTCCCGAGCGCGGCCGTCATAGCCCCGGCACCGGTGCAGCCCGCCGCAGCGCCCTCCGGAAAGAACACGTCGATCACGCTGGGCGGCGTCACCTACGCCAACCACGGCACCAAGGACGTGCGGAACCTGTCGAAGCTCGAGCTGGAGGCCGACGACTACTATTTCTCGCCGACGTTCCTGCGGGGCAGGCCGGGGCAAAAGCTCACCCTGCTCGTGGAGAGCGAGGCGAGCACGCTGCACAACATCAGCATTCCCGCGCTCGGCATCGACCGGAACATCCCGCCCAAGGGCAAGGTAGAGGTGAACGTCACCTTCCCATCGTCGGGCGTCCTCGCCTTCTTCTGCAAGTTCCACGGGGCGCTCGGGATGAACGGCCAGCTGTTGACCAGCGACGCCGCGTTCAGCGGGGCGCGCTAGCCGCCGACGAAAATGCGCGACTCGACTGGTGGCCGCGCGTGTGGGTCGGCACTATGATGCGTCATGGCCTGGAGGAGCGAGGGGTTGGACGCCGGAGCGGCGCTGGGCAGGGAGGCTCTCGCCTACGCCGACGCGCTCCACAATCTGGCGCACTATCTTACCGGCAACGCCGCGGATGCCGAGGATCTCGTCCAGGAGACCTACGCCCGTGCCCTCAAGGCGGCCAGCCAGTTCACACCCGGAACCAATCTCAAAGCGTGGCTGTTCCGCATTCTCCGCAACACCTTCATCAGTCTCTATCGCCGGCGTCGCAACGACCCGACGGTCGGAGGCCTCGACACCGTGATGCCAGCGATTGCCGCACCGACCGACGAGGCCTGGCTTCGTGGCGACCTCGAGCTGGATCGATTGCGAAAGATCGTGGGCGAGGAGATCGAGAGAGCGTTGATGGCTCTCTCGGAGGAGGCCCGGACGGTCATTCTGCTCGATCTCGAGGGTCTGACCGAGATCGAGGTGGCCGAGGTCGTCGGCTGTGCGGTGGGCACCGTGAAGTCCCGCTTGTCCCGGGCGCGGACCGTGCTGCGTCAGCAACTCCGAGACTACGCCTGATAATGATGCGATGAACTGCGAGGACGCCCGCTCCCAGCTCCTCCAGTACCAGCAAGGCCGGCTCGAGCTCGACGCAGCCGATGCTCTGCGCGCCCATCTGGCCGCGTGCGCAACCTGTGGCCACGAGGACGCCGCCGAGCGAATGGTGACCGAATTGCTCGAACACCGCTTGCCGCAGCATCCCGCCTCTCTTGCGCTGAAGCGGCGGCTCGCCGCGGGGTGGCCTGCGTCGGTGCCCCAGCGTGTGCCCTGGTGGCGTCAGTGGGCGCGCCCACTCGTCCCGGCGTTAGCCGTGGCCACGGTTCTGCTGGTGGCGCTCCCGGTCGTCTACTATCAGCGCACGACGGTGCGTGACACAAATGGGACGAGCCGGATGGTAGGCGAAGCGATCAACGATTACTTGCGAGTGCTTTCCAGTCAGCACCCGGTGGAGATCCAGAGTGGGGGCATCCACCAGGTGAAGCCGTGGTTCGAGGGCCGATTGGATTTCGCTCCGGTGGTCTCGTTCGCTGGCGACCAGGACTTCCCACTCGAAGGCGGTGCGGTCGGCTACTTCCTCGATCGCAAGGCGGCGGTCTTCGTGTACCGGCGCCGGCTGCACGTGATTTCTCTCTTCGTCTTTCGCGCCGACGGGTTGCCCTGGCCGACCCAGGGGCTCACGCCGCTCGGGAGGGTCCGCGCTTACACGGAGGTCGCCCGGGGAATCAACACGATCCTCTGGCGGGATGGAGACCTCGGGTACGCACTGGTCTCCGACGTCGACTCATCGGAATTGCATGCGCTGGCGTCAAAGCTCGCCGGCAACACGTAGAAGTTCCACCCACGCTCGCGGCCTCCTGTTCTTCCTCCGGTCAGGTGCGCATTCCGGGAGGGCTTCCTGTTTGTGACGGAACGAGGCGTGTGACGAGACACTAACGGAGCTGAGCAGGAACAACGAAGGCCAGAGAGCGACATTCTCGGAGATCGCGTGCTGCGGATCAGGAGAGTTGCCGAGAGCCGTCAGAGACGACGCTAGGAGTTGAGGGTCGCATCGTGGCCGAATGCGTGCCGCGGTGTGGCGGCGTTGAGGCGAGTCGGCACGAATAACCTCGAGATCATCAACTGCCCGGGGTTCATCGTGGCGTTGTTGCGCACACCGTGACCAATCTGAGACAGGAAGCCCTGGCCTACGTCGACGCGCGGCACAACCTCGTCCGCTCCCTCACCAGTGGGAGCTGACCGCGTCTCGTCGCCATCACATTTCACGAAGATCGCCAGCCGCCAGCCATCACTTCGTCGCTGGAATCCTTTCGCGCGCTCCGATTCTCAGGGGAAACAGTCAATCCCGGGGAAGGATTCGACTCGTCGCGCGTTTTCTTGCGTCCTCGAGGAACACGTTCGAACTGGAACGAACGGCGAGGCAGCGCGTTGGCAGAGGTGAAGGACAGCAGAAGGAGGCACGAGATGAGCCGTTACAGCAGGACACCGATCTGGAGTTGGCGGGCGGCGCTCGCGTTCGGCGGGTTGGCCACCGCGCTGCTGGCCGCCGGCCATGCGCCCGCATCGACCACGAGGGACGTCGGCATCAACGGCTTCAAATATGCACCACCGGTATTGACCGTGCCGACCGGCACGACCGTCCGGTGGACGAATCACGACGAGGAATCGCACACGGTCACCTCCGCGACAGGCGCATTTACGTCCGCCGGGCTCAGCAACGAAGAGACGTTCGCGGAGACCTTCACGCGCCCCGGCCGCTATCAGTACTTCTGCGCACTTCACCCCCACATGCGGGCCACGGTGGTCGTCGAATAGCATCGCGCCCCGCACCCACGGAGGACACATGGATCGGATCGATCGTCGCGGATTTCTCGAATGCATGGCCTGGGTCGGCACTGGGCTGGTCTGGACGGCAACCGGCGGCGTGCTCTCGTCGCGCCTCATCACGGAAGCGTCAGCGTCAGCCGCCGCTGCGGGCAGCTTCAACTTCGTCCAGATCAGCGACACTCACATCGGCTTCAAGGGCGAAGCCAACAAGGATGCTGCGGCGACGTTGCAGCAGGTCGTCGACCGCGTCAACGCGTTGCGGCCGGCGCCCGCCTTCGTCCTGCACACGGGCGATCAGACGCACGGTCAGAAGGCCGGGGCCTTCGACACCGTCGCGGAAATCCTCAAGGGCGTGAAGACCGAGCGCATCTTCTATGTGCCCGGCGAGCATGACGTGTTTCTCGACGGCGGCAAGGAGTACCTCGCTCGCTACGGCAAAGGGACCGTCGAGGGCCGTGGCTGGCAGAGCTTCGACTACAAGGGCACCCACTTCCTCGGGCTCGTGAACGTGCTCAAGTACAAGGGTGAGGGCATGGGCTCGCTGGGCGACGAGCAAATCGGGTGGCTGGAGCAAAACGTAGCGCCGCTCTCCAGCAGCACGCCCGTCGTCGTGTTCGCGCACGTGCCACTGTGGGCGGTCTATCCGCAGTGGGGCTGGACGACTGAGGATGCCGAGCACGCGCTCGCCTCGCTCCGCCGCTTTGGCTCGGTGACGGTGTTGAACGGCCACATCCACCAGGTGCTTCGGAAGGTGGAAGGCAACGTGTCGTTCCACACGGCGATGTCAACGGCATTTCCGCAACCGGCGCCGGGCAGTGCGCCCGCGCCGGGGCCGATGAAGATCCCGGAGGCTGAGGCGCGGCGACTGCTCGGTGTCACTGAGGTGGCGTATGTGCCGAGCACGCAGCCGCTGACGGTTGTCGACTCGACGCTTGGCTAGAACAACGACTTGGCCGACATGGGAGGCACGAACATGCGTGGTGTAAGGAATGTCCTCGTTCTCGCGGCCCTGGTGCTGGTCATCGGGGGCTGCGCGTCCGAAGCAACCACGACGGAGGGATCCTCCTCCACCGATCTCCGTCCGTTGGCTTTCGGCGGGGAACGGTACTTCAAGATCGATTGGCAAGCGGGGCAGCGGGATGGCACATCGATCGTGAGCGGTAGCGTGGAGAACATGTATGGCGCCAGCGCGTGGCGCGTTCAGCTTCTCGTGGAAGGCCTCGACGAGAAGGGACGGCTCGTCAATCAGAAGGTCGCCTGGCTCGGCGGCGATATTGCCCCGTTCGGAAGCGGGTACTTCGAAGTCCCGGTGCAGAAGCTGCCCCACTACCGCGTGAGGGTCTTCGCCTACGACTGGATCCAGTCGGCGGACCTGCTGTTCTAGGGTGATGTTCACGGAGATGCAAATGAGCGGGAGGCGCAGTCTCAAGGAGGCCAGTGGTGCAAATCCGGCTTGGTTGGCGGTTCCGCTGGTGCTCGTCGCGCTCATCACTCTCACTGTCGGCCTTGCCGCCGGGCAGGTGAGTCATGGGCCCTCCGCGATCCACTTCTTCCATCTCTTCCTCACGCACACGCTTCAGATGAAGGCGTGGCTGGCGACGGTCGTGGTGCTGCTGGCGTGTGGGCAGTTACTGACGGCGGCACAGATCTACCGGGTGTTTCGCTTCCCACCCTCGGGGCGCTTCTATCAGAGTGTCCATCGCTGGTCAGGACGGATGGCGATCCTGCTCACGCTTCCGGTCGCCTACCACTGTATCTTCCTGCTCGGATTCGACACCCACAGCCCACGCGTCTTGATTCACTCTCTGCTCGGGTCGACCCTCTACGGCGTCATCGTCGCGAAGGTGCTCGTCGTTCGGTCGAGCAGGTTCGCGAACTGGGTGTTGCCCGTCGTCGGAGGTCTCCTGTTCTTAGTTCTTCTGGGGCTGTGGCTCACGTCCGCGCTCTGGTTCTTCACCGGCGCCCCTCTGCAATATCAATGAGACCCGGCTCAGCCCGACGCAACACCGTGGACATCGACACGGAGCTTCGGCTCGTCGAGGGCCTGCAGGCAGGCGATGCCACCGCTCTCGAAGCGCTCATGGAGCGGTACTCCTCTCGCCTCTATCGGCTCGCCTACGGCATCACGCGAAGTTCCCGCGACGCCGAGGAGGTCTTGCAGGACGTCTTTCTGACGGTCTTTCGCAAGATCGGTTCGTTCGAGGGGCGCGCCACGCTGGGAACGTGGCTCTACCGCGTGACGACCAACGCCGCGCTGAACCGGCGGCGCGGCCTGGCCGCGCGTGGCTACCGACATTCCTCGCCGACGGCCACCGCGCTGGCGATCGTTCCTTCCTGCTTGCCGACTGGTCGGGAACGCCGGAGGAGGAGCTGCTGGGCGGGGAAGCGCGAGCGGTGCTCGAGCGCGCCCTGGCCGCTCTGCCCGACGGCTACCGCGCCGTGCTCGTCCTACGGGACGTCGATGGGCTCTCGAGCGAGGAAACCGCCGACGTACTCCGCGAGTCGGTGCCCTCGGTGAAGTCGCGGCTGCATCGAGCCCGCATGGCGCTGCGCGAATCCATCACCCGGTCGCTGGCGCCGAGGCACGCGACGGCGTGAATGTCGGTCGGCTCAGCGGCTCACCATCGGCGGCTCCGTCCACCCGCGCTTCCGCCTGAGCGTTTCGCGCAGCGCGGTGGTGCCCGCCTCGTCGACGTCGAGGCTCTCGCCCTTGAAGACGACGCCGTAGTCCTCGCGGGCGCGGGCGCGCGACACGAACTCGTTCTTCACGTCACGCGCGACCCGGGCGGGATCGCGCTCGAGCGGATCGCCCCAGCCGCCCGGTCCCGCCGAGCGGTGACTGAACACGTCACCGCGTTTCATCGTCATCGTGAGCTTGCCGGGAAGCGGCCGGTTCTCGGTGTCGGGGTTCATCACGTTCTGGGACGGCTGGCCGGGGCTGCCGCCATAGAGCCCGTACGGCCTGAAGTCGTGACGGTCCGAGCGAACTTGCAGCACGGCCTCAGCCTCGAGCATCTCGTAGTCGCGCCGGATCGACGCGCCGCCGCGATACTTGCCGGCGCCGCCGACGTCCTGGATGAATTCGGTGCGATGGATACGCAGCGGCTGCTCCGCCTCGGTGATCTCGACGGGCGGCATCGACATGTTCGCCATGAGGTTCGCATTGCCGTCGAGGCCGTCCGACCAGGCGCGGCCGCCCCACGCCGAGCAGAAGAACTCGACGAAGATGAACGGGCTCCGGTCCGGGTAATAGCCGCCGATCGAGACGCCGGTGTTGCCGCCCTCGGAGGAGGCGATCGATCGCGCGGGGAGCATCTTCGCGAGCGCACCGAAGCAGGTGTCGATCATCCGGAATCCGGTGAGCCCGCGAGCGGCGGAGGCCGCCGGCAGCACGCCGTTGGCGATCGTGCCGGGCGGCGCGATCACGTCGATCGCGCGGTAGAAGCCGGCGTTGCAGGGAATGTCGTGCGAGAGCACCGACTTCAGACAGGTGTAGGTGGCGGCCTTCGTGAACGACAGCGTGTTGGTGATCGCGCCCTTCGGCTGGGGCGAGGTGCCTGTCCAGTCGGCGACCAGGGAGTCGCCCCGCTTGCGGAAGGTGACGAAGAGCCGGATCGGCTTGCCGTAGTCGACGCCGTCGTCGTCGATCCAGTCCTCGAACGACCACTCGCCGTCCGGCAGCTCGCGCAGCACCGCGCGGGTCAGCCGCTCGGTGTGCTCGATCACTTCCTCCATGTACGCCTTGACCTGCTTGGCGCCCTGTCGGTGCACGAGCCGGAGGAATGCTTCCTCCGCGATGTGGCAGGCCGAGAGCTGGGCGCGGATGTCGCCGAGCACGCGCACCGGCACGCGCACGTTCTTCTCGAACAGGCGGAAGAGCGTCTCGTTCGGCTCGCCCTGGTCGTACATCTTCACGGGCGGGATGCGCAGCCCCTCCTGATAGATCTCCGTCGAGTCGGACGCATTCGATCCGGCGACGCGCCCGCCCATGTCGGTCTGGTGGCAGATGGTCGCCGCGAAGGCGAGGCGCTCGCCCTCGAAGAAGATCGGCTTCAGCACGAAGACGTCGGGGATGTGCATGCCGCCTTCGAAGGGATCGTTGAGGCAGTACACGTCGCCCGGCTTCATGCGATCCCCGTAGCGCGCGATCGTTGCGGCCAGGGCGTCGGGGAACGACGAGAGGTGGGCGGGCAGGGTAAGTCCCTGCGCGACCGTCCGGCCGCTGCCGTCGCAGAAGGCCGTCGAGTAGTCCATGTTGTCGCGCAGCACGCCCGAGTACGCCGTGCGGAGGATGGTCAGCGCCATCTCGTCGGCGATGGACAGCAGCGTGTTGCGGAACAGCTCGAACGCGATCGGATCTCGCACGGGCTCCATCAGATCACCGCTCCCTCGGGCGCCAGCTCGATGACGATGTTGCCATGCCCGTCCAGCGTGGCCCGCGCGCCCGGCGGCACCACGCACGTCGCATCGTACTCTTCGACGATGCACGGGCCGATTATCCCGTGGGGGGCCATGTCGGGGCCCCCCACGGGAAGATCTCCACGGTCGATGATCGGCGTCTCGCGCCAGCCGAGATCGGGGCCGAAGTACACGCGGCGCGACCCGCCCGCGCTGCCCGGGCCCGAGCGATCGACGCGCAGCACGTCGGGAACGCGCGGCCGATCGGGAATGCCCTGACCGACGACGCGCAGGCTCACGATCTCGACCGGTTCGTCGGGGCCGGCGCGATGGCCGTACGTCCGCTCGTGCTCGCGGCCGAACGCTTCGTCCAGCCCGGCCAGCGTGCTGGGTTCGACCGGGCCGCCGGCCACGGGCACGGTCAGCTCGAACGACTGGCCTTCGTAGCGGCAATCCGCCGAGCGCCTGATCCTCACGGCGGCGCCGGTGAATCCCTCGGCCGCGAGTTGAGTGCGCGCCTCGGCCTCCATCCGCGCGAGCACGTCGGCGAGCGCCGACGGCTCGACGCTGCGCGCCCGCCGCCGCCACGTCCGAACGTAGTGGTGCTCGACGTCGGCGAAGAGGAGGCCGAACGACGAGAAGAGTCCCGGGGCCGGCGGCACGACGATGCGGCGCATCTCGAGCTGGCGCGCCATGCCCGCCGCGAAGACCGGCCCGTTGCCGCCGAACGCGAACAGCGCGTACTCGCGGGGATCGCGGCCGCGCTCGCTCGAGACGGCTCGGATCGCGCGCATCATGTTCGACGCCGCGATCACGTGAGCGCCGTAGGCGGCTTCGGCCAGCGGCAGCCCGAGTCGGCGCGCGATCTTGGCCTCGAAGATCTCGTGGGCCCGCGCGGCGTTGAGCTTCACCGCGCCGCCCGCGAGCTGGGTGGGATTCACGAACCCGAGGATCACGTTGGCGTCGGTGACCGTCGGCTCGGCGCCGCCGAGGTCGTAGCAGAGCGGGCCGGGGAAGGCGCCCGCGCTCTGCGGCCCGACCTGGAGGCCACCGCCCGGATCGATCCACACCAGCGAGCCGCCGCCCGCGCCCACCTCGGCGAGGTCGATGGCGGGAACGCGCAGCAGATAGCCGGCGCCGGTGAGCAGTCGCGAGCCGGCCATGATGCCGCCGCCCACCTGATATTCGGTCGCGCGCGACACCTCGCCGTCCTCCACGAGCGACGCCTTCGCCGTCGTGCCGCCCATGTCGAACGTCACGATCTTGCCGAGCCCGATCTTCCGAGCGAGCGCCTGGGCCCCGACGACGCCGGCCGCCGGTCCCGACTCGATGATGTGGACCGGCCTCGTCGCCGCCGCCTCGTCGGTCATGAGGCCGCCGTTCGACTGCATGATCATGAGCGGCGCCTTGGCTCCGACGCCATCGAGGCCTGAGCGCAGCGTGCCGAGGTAGCGTTTGACGATCGGCATGACGTACGCGTTGATGACGGTCGTCGACGTGCGCTCGTACTCGCGGATCTCGGGCAGCACGTGCGAGCTCACCGAGAGCGTGAGATCGGGCGCCCGCTTGCGCACGATCTCGGCGATGTGCTCTTCGTGAGCGGGATTGGCGTACGAGTGCAGGAGGCAGACGGCCAGGGCCTCGATCTTCTCGGCGAGGAGGCGGTCGAGCGCTCGCTCCACCTGGGCCGTGTCGAGCGGCTCGAGCACCGTGCCGTGGGCATCGACGCGCTCGTCGACCTCCATGCGGAGATAGCGCTCCACCAGCGGCACGGGCTTCTCCCACGAGAGATCGTAGAGCTTGGGCATCCGGATCCGCCGGATCTCGAGGACGTCGCGGAATCCGGTGGTCGTGATAAGGCCGGTCCGCGCGCCCTTGAGCTCGAGGATCGCGTTGGAGGCGACCGTGGTGCCGTGCAGCACCTCGGCGAGATCGCCTCCGCCGAGGCCGGTCTCGCCGAACAGCTCGCCCAGGCCGTCGACGATGGCGCGCGCGTAGTCGTCGACGCTCGACGAGACCTTCTTCGTGTGAATGCGGCCGCCGGCGTCGAGCAGCACGATGTCGGTGAAGGTGCCGCCGATGTCGACGCCGACGCGGAAGCGCGCGGTCATGGTCACTCTCCGATCCTTATTTGAGGATTCGCGGCAGCCACAGCGCGATGTCGGGGAAGAGCATCATCAGAAAGACCCCGACGATGTAGATCAGCACGAACGGGGTCACTCCGATGAAGACGTCGGTGATCGGCCCGGGCCGGATCCGCATGCCCTGCAGCACGTACATGACGGTGCCGTCGGGCGGGCTGATCATCGCGATCTCGATCAGCATCGTGATGACGACGCCGAACCAGATCGGATCGTAACCGAGCGCCATCACCACCGGGAACACGACGGGGAGCGTCGTGATGATCATGGAGAAGCCTTCCATGAACGTGCCGAGCGCCATGTAGAACCCGATGATGATCAGCATGATGCCCCACGGAGGCAGCGCAAAGCCCTTCACCATCTGGGCGAGGGCCTGGGGCAGGCGCAGGCTCGACAGGACGTAGTTCAGCACGAAGCCGGACAGGATGATGAGGCCGATGAGGCTCGTCGTCCGCGCGGTGGACCGGGCGGAGGCGTGCACGACGTCGAAGGTGAGCTTCCTCGCGAAGGCGGCGAAGACGAGCGAGCCGAGCACGCCGAGCGCGGCCGCCTCGGTCGGCGTCGCCACGCCCAGATAGATGGTCCCGAGCACGAGGAGGATCAGCACCGCCGTGGGCACGAGGTCGCCCAGGCTCGCGAAGCGCGCGCGCCAGGTGACGGCCTCGGGCAGGGGCGGCGTGCCCGCGATGAGACTGTAGACGAGGATCACGAGCATGAAGAGCCCGGCCATGAGGAAGCCGGGGATGAAGGCGGCGAGATAGAGCTTGCCGACGGACGTCTCGGTGATCAGCCCGTACACGATGAAGGTGATCCCGGGGGGGATGAGGTTTCCCAGCGCGCCCCCGGCGGCGAGCGAGCCCAGCACCATGCGCGGGTTGTAGCGCGTCCGCTCGAAATAGGGCAGGGCGACGGAGCCGATCGTCGCCGCCGTGGCCACGCTCGAGCCGGCGATCGCCGAGAACACGGCGCACGAGACGATGTTCGTGTGCAGGAGGCCGCCGGGGAGACGGCCGAACCAGA
>WNGJ01002167.1_pt1 | contig 19723 bp, 14 predicted proteins | sample 5400611 | NCBI WGS metagenome assembly WNGJ01 (sample SAMN13153375, study PRJNA577476) | soil metagenome | isolation source: 40 cm soil or saprolite under Garry oak tree replicate 1 | place: USA:California | collected 2016-06-15
CATTGAGGTCATTGTCACGATGGTTCCATGTGACTTCAAAAACCCAATTGCGGCTGCCGCGAATGGCTTCCTGACGAACGACCTGACTGAAAAACATCCGGCGGGACCAACGCCAGACCTCTTGCCCGGTAGATGCATCGATTACTTCGAAGTCATACGTCTGGCCCGACCTGAAATTGAACGGCAACAGCTTGTCCGAAGTATTGATGACCGTGAAGACGAATCTCGTACCGCCTGGGACTTCCGAGACCTGAACATCAAGAGCCGGATTTTCTTCCGACACCTTCGCAACATTATCCGTAAGCGTTTTACTCCTTTGCTCGGGAGTGGCTGGTTGCCCCGGTTGCGGAAGCGCCGGCGCGCCTTGAGCCGCGGCCTGCGCGGCCTGCCGCTCTCCGACATGGACGCTTGTGAGTTTTGCGATCTGGACTCCGCTGCCCGCGTGCAGACGAGCCTCAACAATGCCAAGCCCCCGCTGGAAGGTGAGGTCCATGAGGTCCATCTTCAGAATGAATTTCTGAGGCAAACCGGATTCGTCGGCTTGGACGACCTCCGCCTTTGCTCCGTCAGCTAGAAAGAGCGGCGTCTCTTCGTTATTTCCCATTTTCATATACTGCCGCTCTTGCCGGTCGTAGCGAATTAACCTTGTCGGAGTCGTATCCTCGGTAACGAACGGAAAGCTCGTGAGCAGGTAGAAGCTACGGCCGCCGACAATCCGGTATTCTTGAACCGCAACATCGAGGGCACCCAGCTTCTGGCCATTCTCGCTCAAGAGGTCGTAGACCCAGCGATTACCGACTTCCAGCGGAAGAAAATCGGCGGACATCCTCACACCAGGCTGAGCAAACAACGAGGCGGGAAGTAAGAAAAAGACGACCGCAATCTTGAAAAAAATTTTCATCGCTTCTTATTTCGGGGACAGACCCCGAATTCTGAAGTACAAGAATTCGGGGTCTGTCCCCGAAATACACCGCCGCTACAGTAGCCACTTTCGCTGCGTTTAAGTGTAGCATGCAGGCATGTACCTGGATGTGGACGAGCAATTCATGGATTTGGCTCTTGCCGAAGCAAAGAAAGCGGAGGCGTCGGGCGAAGTTCCCGTCGGAGCCGTGATTGTCGTAGACGGAGTCGTTATCGCGAAAAGCTTTAACCGGCCGCTTTCTCTGAATGATCCTACAGCGCATGCCGAAATCGGCGCCCTTCGCGATGCATGTCGAGAGCAACGTAATTACAGACTGTCCAACGCGACGATGTACTCGACCGTGGAACCGTGCATGATGTGCGCCGGCGCAATGATCCACGCGCGCCTGGCACGTCTCGTCTTCGGAACTCCCGATCCCAAAGCCGGCTCGGCAGGATCGATTTATAACGTCCTGACCGATCCGCGGCTGAATCATCGCGTCGAAGTGATCTCGGGTATTCGTGAGGATGAATGCGCATCCCTGCTTCGGGATTTCTTTCAGCGGCGGCGAGGCGGCCAATGTCTGTAGAGATTCCAGCCGCACCGCCTGCCCTGACGTACAATGGCAAATATGAAGGACAAAATTCAAAAGACCGAAGAAGAATGGAAGAGGGAACTTTCGCCAGAACAGTATCAGGTGTGCCGTATGAAAGCCACGGAGCCTCCCTTCACCGGAAGATATTACAACTTGAAGCAGTCGGGCATGTACCAATGTGTTGCCTGCGGGAACGAATTGTTTGATTCGGCCACCAAATTCGATTCCGGCACGGGTTGGCCCAGCTTTTACAAACCAATTTCGGAAGAAAATATCGAGGAGGAAGAAGATTCAAGCTACGGAATGAGCCGGACCGAAGTCATGTGTAGCCGATGCGGAGCGCATCTCGGCCACGTCTTTCCCGACGGACCTCGCCCTACCGGCCTTCGTTACTGTATTAATTCCGTCGCGCTGAAGTTGGAACCCAAAGAAAAACATTAGCGGCGCTCCGCAAAGCGCAAGCGCGACAGCGCGCAGCCTCAAGAGACGAGCGCCAGTTTTTCCTAGAGTCAACGAAATACCAGCGGTCATAGACCGCCGCTACAATCATTTCTTCGGAAGGATCTGAATTTCAAAAATTTTCGGCCAGAGTTTTCCGGTAACGAACAAGCGATCGGCTGCGGCGTCATATGCAATACCGTTGAGGACCGCGTCGGGTTCGGGCCGGTCGGTTTTTGAAAGAATTCCGCTGAGATCGATCCAGCCCAGCACTTTACCGTCCATCGGCGCGATACGCGCGATGCGATCGGTTTGCCAAACATTTGCCAAAATTTCTCCACGAACAAATTCCAATTCGTTGAGGGCCGTAACTTCGCGGGAACCGTCCTTGACTGTAATCCGGCGGATTTCTTTGAGTGTTGCGGGATCCCAAACTCGGAGCTGAGACGTACCGTCACTCATATAGATCTGCTTGCCGTCGTTCGTCATGCCCCAACCCTCACCGGAATAGTTGAAACTGCCCATCAGCCGGAAACTGGATTTGTCGTAGATAAAGCCGGTCTGGGACTGCCAGGTGAGTTGAACGATCCGCTGGTTCAAGACCGTAATGCCTTCGCCGAAAAACGGCTGGGGTACATCAAAGCGCTGCACAACCTGGCCGGTCTCCAGATTAACCTTCCTCAGCGATGACCGGCCGACGAGCCCGGTGCCCTCGTAAAGAAACCCGTCGCGAAATTCCAGCCCTTGCGTGAAAGCGTTTCGGTCATGAGGATAACTTTTAACAACGCGATAGCCGTATTGCTGCGGAGAAAAAGCAGCCACAAAAAGGCACAAAAGGGTAATTCGGGGACAGACACCGAATTTCTTGTACTTCAGAAATTCGGTGTCTGTCCCCTTTTTGTGGCTACTTTCCATTTTCAGTATCGGAGAAGCTTCGTCACTTCGCGCCGCAGATCTTCCACGGATGGCAGCACCTCGTCCTCAAGCGAGACAGCTGAAGCCACGAAAGAATCCTTTGCCCCGACGCGCAGGACTGGCGCATCGAGGTAATTGAAGCAATTCGCTGCAATGCGGGCGACGACCTCCGCACCCCAGCCGATCGTGACTGCGTCCTCGTGCAGGACAAGCACGCGATTCGTTTTCTTGACGCTATTGAAAACGATCTCCTCATCCATAGGGACGATCGTTCGGAGGTCGATCACTTCAAGGTCGAATTCGTCGGCAAGTTCTAAAGCCGTGTAAACGGTCGCGCCCCATGTTACAACAGTCGCAGCAGTGCCTTGCCGCTTGATCTTCCCCTTCCCGAACGGAATAAGGTAATCCGCGTCCGGTTCCCGCGTTTTCGCAGAAATGTGCCGGTAGAGCCGCTTGTGTTCGAGAAACAAAACGGGATCGTCCGAGCGGGCTGCGGTCTTCAGCAGACCCTTTGCATCGGACGCATTGCTCGGGAAGACAATGTACCACCCTGGCGTATGCGCATAGATGGCCTCGACGCACTGGGAATGAAATGGACCCCCTTTGATTCTTCCGCCGCAGGCCATGCGGACAACCACGGGATCGGACCACGTTCCGTTGCTGCGCCAGCGCAGCGTCGGAATTTCATTCCGCATTTGCATGAAACCCGGCCACGAATAATCCGCAAACTGGATTTCAACAATCGGCTTATAACCCGCGATGGCCATGCCTCCAGCCACCCCGACGATGCTAGCCTCCGCCAACGGAGAATTCTGTACTCGATCGGGGTACAGATTCGTCAACCCGCGCGTGACACCGAATACGCCGCCCTTCGGATCCGCAATGTCCTCGCCCCACATAACGATCTTCGGATTGCGCTCCATTTCTTCCCGCAATGCGCGGTTCAAAGCCTCGACCATAGAGATCGTATCTTCGGAAACATAGACTGGTGATTTCTCTTCAAAGAAAGGTGTCTTGTCGCTGTAAATGTGAGTCATGATGCGTCCCCGCTCAGGCTGAGGCGCGGCATCAGCTTCATCGGCAGCCGAATTCACTTCGGCTTGGATTTCGTTGCGCATACGTTCAATCTCGTCTTGAGACAGGAGCCGATGTTTAAGAATGTATTTCTCCGTAAGCACGATCGGATCACGCCCGCGGGCGCGCTTCAATTCCTCTTCGCTTCGGTACTTGGTCTGATCGTCGGACGACGAATGCGCATCCAACCGCACGACCTCAGCTTCGATCAGAGCGGGCCCCCTGCCCTCGCGCATGCGCTGGATAACGCCCGGCATCGTCTTATACATCGACTCGTACCAGGTCCCGTCCACGTGATAGCTGGGCAGCCCGAAGCCCTCAGCGATTCGATGGATTTCTGAAGTAGTCTGAGCATTCTGCGGCACGCTGATGGCATAACCGTTGTTTTGAATCAGGAAGAGAACCGGCAATTCCTCACGAGTGGCCCAATTGATAGCTTCAGCGAATTCACCCTCGCTCGCAGCACCCTCGCCGGAGGAGACATACACGATGGCATCGCTGCCGTCCTTCTTGAGCGCTTTCGCCAAGCCGACAGCAGGAAGAAACTGAGTGCCGGTGCAAGCGGTTTGTGAAACCAGGTTCAATTCGCGCGAAGAGAAATGCTCGGGCATATTGCGGCCGTGGGAGCTGGGATCACCCTCGCGGCTGAGCATGTGCAGAAAAATGTCTTTCACCGGCATTCCCAGCGCATAAGCAATAGCTTTTTCGCGGTAGTATGAGAAGAACCAGTCGTGGCGGGGCTTCAACATCATCACGGTGCCGACCTGCGCCTTCTCATGCCCACGCGAGGAAGCCAAAAACGAAATTTTTCCCTGGCGCGTGAGGATCTTCAGCCGCTCTTCGATGTAATAGACACCCAACATCTTCCGGTAGAGCTCCAGAATAATGGCATCGGGCACAATCCTCCGTTCCGGTTCGCTGCGGAGGTTTGTCGGAGTATCCATAGATCTTAGGCTCATGCCACTCGCCTCATCTCTAGAATAAACCCAATATATGTTCGGATGACCGCTCGGCAACTTCTCGGTAGCGATGGACCGACAAGTGCATTGAATTTCGGAGGAGAATGTCGTTAAGGCAGGGGGTGCGTAGTGGCTTCCAACAGAATTTCGCCAGAAGAGGTGAACGCTCGCGTTTTGGCTCTTCGGGGAGGTTTTGACGCGTGGGTGAAGGCAGGATATCCCCTCCAGACTAAATCAAAAGCGGCTTAAGCTGAGCCGCTCGTCCTCGCGCGTTTTGCGGTCTTCTAACGCGATTTGCTTGACGGCAGTGACCCGGAGTAATGCCCCCGTTTACTTCCTCCGCGGTTCCGGCGAGAAGAACGGTTCTGTTTCTCCATGATGCGGTCGACACCGTTGGCCGTGATTGCGAGCAGCCCGTTCTCCAACCGTTCGACCCATCCCTTCTCGCGCAAATACCACAAATGAAACTCGAGATCGTCCGACGAGAGGCCGAGAACCTCTTCCAACTGAACGAGACCCATACCACTGCGCTTCAGATTCTTTCGTCTTTTCGCGTACAAGAGCGACAGAATGCGATCGAAGAGTCGTTGGTCACCTTCATATCCGGCCTGTTCAGACCTTTCATCGAGGGGCATCAGTGCGTTCGTGTGGGCGTCTTCGCAGCCGCGGTCATGGGATGCTCGCGCCGGATCCGAAAGAATCTTGCCGGCTCTGAAGATCTGGACAAAACGCGCGGGATCACCTGTCTCCCGATTATCGGGATGATACTGGCCAGCGAGAATTTTGCAGGCGCGGTCGAAGGACTCTCCAACATTGGAGGTGAGCTGAAGAATTTCGTAAAAGTCCTGCGCGTATCGGGCGTCTTTCTCTGTGATCATCGCATCTCAAGAAATAACACAACACAGGACTGAAGACACTGCGCAAGACGTGCCATGACACCGGCACGATTCGGCAATGGAGACGGCACCTCTCTGATCGGCTTGCGGTGGACTAGTACCTTGAACGAGCGCGCAAAGCGGCGAACCGATCAGGCAAGGCCGCCGCCACTAACCTGAGCGGCCGATCCCAGCTCAGGTCTATCAAAAACCCCGACACGATGCCGGCACCTTCGGATGTACACACCATCGAACCATACCTGTGTTTTGAGGTCTGTTTCCAGGGGGTTCAAGTGTAACCGTGCAGGTCATCGGTTTTGCCTCAATCTTCCTTGAGGGTGTTCAGGGGAGCGATGTGGTCGCCCGGATAATTAGCACTTCCTCTTGCGACACCTCCGGCGGTGGGCCCGGCGGTGCGGGTGGAGGAGGAACCAGCGAAACGGGGGGAACAGTTCTCTCCGTTCCGTTACGGCTCGTCCGCACACAGTAACAATAGGGGATCTTCTTCTTGCCGGAATCAAAAGCGGTTGAGCTAAGCTGCGGTCTTCTTTGCCGCCGTCTTACGCGTTCTTGCGCGGCTGGGCGGCCCTTGTTGCGCGCCCTGTTTGGCCGCACTGACCCGGAGAATGCCATCGTGGTATTCGACCTCAATGCTGTTCACATCGATGCGTTGCGGAAATCGAATCGAGCGAAAAACAGTGGCCGATTTAAAGTCGCAAAGATGAACCGTTCCACCCTCGGAGTGGTGATCCCGACCGTAATGGCCTCGGACGAGCATTTGTTCGGGACTTGCCATAACACTCATGTCTTGGAGATTGAGACCCACGATTGCCAAACGGACATGAAAAATTCCATCTTTCTCGGTCAAATCCGCCGGTGGTACGGATATGACCTCCGACTCCGCCGTTAGCCAATCATCCATTTCGCGTCCCGCATGCCCCCGTTCTTGAGAAAGTTGGAAGGCGCGCTCGCGAATCCGGTTTTGAATTTCCTCGGTCTCCGCAGAAATTCGATCGTCATTCTCAAGAACAACCAATTTCACAGCAGATTTCGTTGCTCTTTTCATCGGATTTCCCTCTCGATAATACGATCCGAAACAGAATAACATTATTGATTGGCCATCGGCCGTTCGGAGAGGTGCTGGAGCGGTTGAACAGGCCGGTCTCGAAAACCGGTGTGGGGGTGACTCCACCGTGGGTTCGAATCCCACCCTCTCCGCTCCTCTTTTCTGTTCTCAGGTGTTCTCAGACAAATTCAGAGCTGACCAAGGGAATCGCTCAATTTCAGGAAATCAGGATGAGCCCGAACTGTAGGCGCGGTCACAGACCGCGCCTACAGTTGGGATCGTCTTGAATTCCATGACATCAGGAGATCTGAAATTGGAGAGAGCGCCGCCCCACGGCGCTTATGGGTGCACTCGGCGATTGCCGGCGGTAGTGGTGCCACACACCGGCTTCCTTTCATCTTCGCTTCATCGTGAATTGGCGCGCTCGGATAGAAGCCGCACCGAATGCACCGACTCCAAGGCAGGAGACGTAATCCTCGTAATCGAGCAGCCAGTTCATAAAAGTCAATGTGACCTGATCCCTTGAATTCGAACCTATCCAGCAAGCCTGCTCGAAATGTTCGAAAAGACGCCGACAACGCTGCTCGATATGTTGGGATTGGCAATCATAACGGCGATTGCGATTAGAACGAGCATCACCGCATACTCCACCGTGGTCACTCCCTTTTGCCGTTTACGTTTCGCTTCCGGCACCGGAAGCGTTATTTCGCTGTTCTCGATTTTTCCGTCGAACTCCATACAAATTTCATCCTCTTAAATGTGTTAGGTTATCCACCGCTGTCTGCTACCGCATGAGCTATCGGTTTGATGCTATAGAACAAAGCTCAAAAGAGATTGTATGGTGCGAAGGTGCTAGCACCATGTCGAGACTTCGGATGGACCTGAGTTGGGATTTCCCGCTCGTGTTATTGGCGGCGAACTTGCCCGATTAGCTCCAACCCGTCGAGCCATCGTTCCTACTCGCTCATTCAAACAGTTCAGTGGCGGCCCGCATGAAAAAAAGTATGGCCGGTGGGATAGATTTCCAGAGACGTGTGTCTCTAGCAAAAACTCAGTCGGCTTTGTAATTGTTGAAGTTGCACGTCAGGGTTGCTAGCCTTCTCCGGCCGATGTCTTGAGTAGACCGGTCAGCTCCGACGCGTCCTTCACCTGTTCGAAATTGTGAATCACCTTCAAGCTTTGGTCGATGCGCGCGGCCGGCAGCTTCGAGTACGGCATCAACGCGTGATACTTCGCGTCGATGTCGGTCCATTCGATGCCGCGAGGTGAGGACCCTCGCGGCGCATCGACAGTGCTGCTGAACCGGGCGCCCGATTTGGTAAGAATCGTGACCGTCGCCCCGTAGCTCCAGACGTATTTGTGCGGCGCCGGCGACAGATCGACTTCAATCAGGTCTATGAGCCGGGCAATAATCGGACGGCGGATCTTAGCTTCGTCGGCATGGACCCATGAGAAGTCCTTATCCGCAATTCCCGATGCCACGAAGTATGCCTGGCTGTGGATCGCCTCGATCATGTCCTTCGGGACAAGCTGTTGGGAAGATCGGCTCTGCGGCCCTGACACGAGAATCCTGGCCACATCGGCGGCGGATACATTCCCCTGACGTGCCGCGTTAACGGCTGCCTCCGCTGAAGCGTGAAACTGATGAGCGCCGGGTACCAGCTTGATCGCGAGATACTTGGTGATGTCCCACTCTTTGGTATCCCTCGTCAGGATCTCGGCGGCGCCCTTCGGGCCGGCCCCATAGGTCGCAAAGTAACCTTCAACATTTTCCAGCATGTCCTCGTTGACGGCATAGCCGCGGGCGGCTGCGAGCGCTGAGTTCACTCCTGTGAATGCCGCGTTGGCCCCCATATACTCGCGTGCCCAACTGTTGGTACCGATCGCGATACCGCCCATCGTGGTGGCTGTGATCCCAATCGCGTGCGCCATTTGCTCGTCGGTCAGCTTGAGAAGCTTCGCAGTTTCAACCGCCCCGCTGAAGGCGACCAACTGCGAGGCGTGCACACCGCCCCTCGTTCCGCCGTTACGACGCAGGGCCGTGTCGATGCGTCCCGACGCTTCGTATCCAACCACCATCGCGCACAATAGGTCCCGGCACGAAGCCCCAGTGCGCTCCGCGATTGCCAACCCGGCCGAGGCGAGCGTCGTGCCGCAGTGAACCGTGTTGCGCATGTCGCTATCGTCCGAGGCCGAGGAATCGCTGAGCACCGCGTTCACGCGGGCCACCGAACTGACGGGCAGCTTCGCACCGTCAAACCAGATCGTAGCTTCAGGCTTCCCGCCCTGATCCTTGGCCAGATCGCGCAGGATCCGGGACGAACCCAACTGCGACCCAAACGCGGCGCTGGCCAGTGTGCTCGCAATGATGATCTTCGCGTGCTCAATCGCAAGCGGCGGCAGATCCTCGATCTTCGTCCGATTGAGCTTCCGCGCAAGCTCGAGCGCCAAGTTGGAAGGTCGCGTCCGCGTTCCACTGTCTTGTTGCGGCTGCTTGCCGAAAGCCAGAACCGGCGAAGCGGCGGCCATGCCAGCCGCACCTCCGGCAACAATGGCGCTTTGCAATAGTGCGCGACGGGTAAGCCCGAAAGTTTGCGCCGCCCAGTGATTACCGTCTCGTTTCCGCTCGTCTGCCATGTCGTCCTCCGCTAATTCTAGCCTGACTTTGAACTGCGAAAGTCAGGCTAGTGAACGTAATGACAATCTATAGGTCCATCGGGACCCGCGTCAATATTGGGTTTTTGACACTATGTGGGGACGTGAGCGGCCGTGGCTAACCGCTAAAAAGTGGGACACCCTCTCCGCTTTCCAACGACACCGGGTGAGGGTCTGTTACGGTGTAAAAACGCGATCGGTATCGACGTTCAGTAACACGGTCTTGGCGTTCATTTTCCCAAACAGACGCTCCCATGTTTTTTGAATCTGGCCGGTCGCCATAATTCGCTGCACTTCCTGAGCGGGTATGCTCTCGCAGGCCAGGCGCGGCATCGCCACCGAATACACTTCGAAAAGGCGATCGCCGTTCTTATCGACGAACGGTTCGACAGGCACGCTTACGCTCGTGAGCTCGCCATTGTGCCGGTATAGCGCGTCTTCATCGATCTGCCGCTGGAATCTTTCGACGGCATCCAGGCTTAAGAAATTCGAATAGCCGGCTTCCGGATCTATGGACGCTACATCGCAATTGTAGTGAAGCATATCGCTGATATAGACAACTTTAACGACACCGACATCCTCACTGATGAATTTGTTTCGATTTGTCAGGAGGAAGGGGACTGTGCCAACGATATCCTGGCGAGGATGCGGCTCGAAACTCTTCTCGTATTTGGCCTTGGCGGCTTCAGCATACTTCTTCCAACCATCTTGCTGTCGTTGGGTGCGGGTGAAGCCGCGGGCTTTCACGACATCGGACAGTTCGTCGGGGCCAATCCTAATGAGCTCGCTTCCGGCGCCGGCGCCATTCAAGGCGTACATCCAGAGCGACCAGCGGGCGCCGGCCGGCGCCCGGACGGCCCTGGTCCAGTAAGAAAATATCAGCTTTTCGGCTTCCTTCCAGATCGCCTCCGCCTTTGCTGCCGCACAACCGCTGCCCCGCTCCTTTTCATCGGACTCGGCCGCCCGCGCCGGCAGGTCGGCTTCGACAAAGACAATGGTAGCGACATCGGGACGGCTGCGGTTATTGCCGGCGTTCGCGGTCCGGCTGGTGAGGAGGGCGCCGACGCCAATCGCAATCAGCGATGCGATCGCGATGAATGGAAGGGCGACGCGCCGTGCAAAACCCGGACGGTGGAACCACCCGGCCGCCGAAGAACGGTTCCGGCTGGCGCTCCTGGAGGACTTCCTAATAGGTTTCCTGGTTGTGCGATTTGATTTTTTCATTGCTTAACTCGCATTTAAAAGGAGCTGGGGGCGCGATTGCGAAACCCTCAACAGTCGCACAGTTGCGCCGGGATACTCATTTCTGTCCGTTTCCCGAGATCTTCCGCTCGACCGACCAGCGTTTCCGGTCGTAATCGGGGGACTGTTCGGATGACGAGCTTTTTCCTCGAGTGCTGACTCCAACCAGCCAGCCCAGCAAGGCCAGAGCGGCCGCTCCTCTTTGCATTTCTTTGACATCCGACTGAGGCTGTCCATCGGCTGCAGCGACTTGCGCTGAAGCCCGTTGGGTTTCAAGCCGGGCGCGCGCTTCGGCAAGTTTTCGGACGGCGTCCGACAGCTCCCTGTTTTTCTTCTGTATTTCAGCCAAAACTTCCGTGCGTCTTTCCTTCATGGCCGCCTGTTTTCTGGCGATCTGCTCGCGTTGCTCCAGCAGCCTTTGCCGGGTGGCCGTGCTCTGGGCGCTGGCAAGTTTCGCCTGCTGCGTTCCCAGGAAGTATTGGTGGGCCGCCAGGCCGCCCGTAACAACCAGACCTGTTGTTAGCCCGAAGATACTGACAGTACTGAAGAGCGTACTCAGGGCGCTAAAGGTGTACCATCCCAGCGGCGGCTTACTGATGGAATCGAAGAAGTAACTCAGGGCGGCGCCGCCGAAGAATGTTACGCCAAGAAGGATCGTGATCCACTCGATCCTCCTTCTCGCCCCGCCGGTCTTGTCTTGATCGGCCACCCCTTTGACGGCAATCGACAGGACATAAGGGACAAGCGACAACATCAACAGGGCGCCGGACCGTATGATCAACTCCGCCCATTTGCCCTTGCTGGAGGCATCGACTAATGTGTCGAAGGAACCTACACCGAGGTAGTCACTGGTCAGGAAGATCGTGATCGCAGCATCGCCTGCGCCCGTAATCGCGATGACTCGCTTGAGCCGGCGGAGGTAGGCGGAGTTGGCAGTGGCGGCTTCTCCGCGGACCGCAGCCGAGGCCTCTTCGTGGCCGATGGCTTTCAGCCGGGCCTCGGATGTAATGATTCGCGAGTCCAGAGAGGAAGTTTCAGCGAGCAGAGTCGAAATGCGGCTCTTGGAGTTCTTCGGGTCGTTTTCCTCGCGCAGCCGTTTGACTTCGCTTTGCTCTTGGGCGAGCATCACGTTGTAGTTCAGCCGGGCCCAGCGCTCCTTCTCCTTTTGCGCCCGCCCGCTTTTCCCGCGCTTTGCCTTGTCGGCCGACGAGGCCGACTTGTAGTAATCCTCGACGGCCGCCTGAAGCGTCCTGGAATCAACGCCGCTTTCTCCTGCCTCCTTACCGATGGCATACCAGTCCCGAGAGCCGTTCGCCGCCTGCTTGGGGTCGAACCGCCGGCTGGATTCGACCACCGGAAAAGGGTTCTTCCACCATTCGTCGCGTGCTAGGGGATCTGCGGTTCTTGCCGTTTCATCGATGGCCATAGCTTGCTACAAACCTCTCTCCAGCTGTAGTTCGATCCCCCGGTAGGCGTCCTGCGGCGCGCCTGCAATGACGCCGCCTCCCGAATAGAAGACCCGAACCGGCTGGCCTGGCGAGATCAGTCCTTTCGCCAAGCGCGCGCCCTCGCAGGCGCGAGCGATGGAAAGTTGCCAGTTGGACGTGATCAGGGACGGGCCGGACCGCTCGCCGCGAGGCTCCGTCAGCTCGGTTAACACGTTGGAGCGGCCGCTGATATCGCACGTGCCTTCGTAAGGAATCTCGCGAACAGGACTCGCGTCGGCATACCCCCGTACGACGAGATCGAACCGGCCTTGTTCGGATTCCTGCCGGCGCAGAAGGCGCCGCACGAGTTGTTCGATGATGTAAGTCATTCCGGGAGAGAGGCGGTACTCGCCGACGCCGAATGTATAAGCTCGTGTGGTTCCCAGTTTGGTCCCGGAATCGATCGGGAACAGCTCCCGAAAGCGCGGGTGCAGAAGCCGCAGTGCCGCATCCGGCTTGTTCGAATCACTGATCACGCGCTGGTTGGCCGCGAGCGACCTGCGTATCTGTTCGACGATATCGTTGATGCGGAAAGTAACGGCATCACTCAGAACCGAACCGCTGAACGCCTGCCTAAGGTTTTGATCGAGAGCGTCTTCCAGAGCTGCGCGCAGCGGGTAGGACAGGAGCTGGAGGGGGTTCTGGGGAAGCAGAAATTCGACCGAATAGATGTAATCCCCACTCCGGCAGTCGATGTCGGCTCGCTCCTCATAGACGCGTACCGCCGCCTGGAGCGCCGTGTCTCCAGAGCGCCCGGTGGTTGAAAGGCCGTTCCGCTCCACCAGATCCACGACCGCCGGCGCGTCCAGCATGGCCGCGCCGCGCGTGCGGACAAACTCCTTCAGCTTGTCGGTCTCAAATTTTTCACGTCTTTTGTCCAAATCGGTGGAGGCCGCGGGCCAGGGGCTGCTGGTATAAGACTGCATGATGTACTGTGAAGGGTTGAAGCCGACGCCCTGGTCGTACTTCCGTGTGATCGACTTATCCGTCACTTTGCCCTCATGCTTTCCCTGGCAGGCCGAGAGAGGTGTCTCGCCGGCAACGGAAGCAGGGGCGAACGTTCCCAGTAGAAAGCAAGTCATTACAATTTGAAAGGCCGATCTTTCGAACACAACCAATCCCCGGCATTTTCCCGGACGGAAAATTGCCTGCCATATCCAACACCTTTTTAGGAATGTGAAGTAATGGCTCAGAAGTGCCATTGAGGCCCGCCAGAACCACTATCCGCCAGTGGTGACACCAAAGAGGTCTAGGTTCCAGACTGGGGTTAGGTTGTATACGTGATTCCATGAAATTCATTGTTACTTCCGATCTGCATTTGGACACGTCCTTCAGCGGTAATGGATTCAATCCCGACGTTGGACGAAAGCTAAGGTATTCGCTGCAGCAAACCCTTCGGAATGTCGTCGAGCTCGTGAAAACCACCAACGCCGACGCACTCCTGTGTGGAGGGGATCTGTACGACCACGACCGGTTCTCGCCTGAGACGGCGACGCTCCTCCGCAATGCGTTTGCGGAGATTGCGCCCAAGCCCGTCTATATTGCTCCCGGCAATCAGGACTTCTACGGCCCGGACAGTTTGTACCGGCAAGTCGATTGGAGCCCCAACGTCCATATTTTCCGGTCCGATCAGCTTTCACCCGTGACCATCCGTGAGGGCCTCACGCTCTGGGGTGCCGCTCAGTGCCGTCCCAACGGGACCGACAATTTTTTGCGGGGCTTTCATACCGACCGCGGCGGCGTTCACATTGGGTTGTTCCACGCCGGCGCACATATACCTGCCGGGGGACGGAACGGCGACAGTCCACAGCGCGGCATCGAGGCAAGCGAAATCGAAAAGGCCGGCCTTGATCACCTGTTTGTTGGGCTTTGTCACGAACCCCGTGAGTCGGCCCGCTGCACGTATCCCGGGAATCCGCATCCTCTCGCGTTCGGGCAGAACGGGGAGAGAGGCGCCGTTGTGGCGACGATTTCGCCGGATGGAACGGTCCAGAGAGAGTGGAGGCCGGTGGCGCGCTTTCCGTTGCACGATCTGGAGCTCGATATTACCGGCTGCATGAGCCGGGCTGAGATCCGGTGGCGGCTGAAGCAGGCCCTGGCGAATCTCTGCGGGGTCGCGCGGGTCACTGTCAGCGGTGAAGTACCGGCGGAGTTGGACTTCAATACACGCGATCTCGCCGAAGTCCAGCACTCGCTGGAGGGGCTGTTAATCCGTATGGGCAGAATCCGTCCTCGTTTTGATGTGGAAGCCATCGCCAAGGAGCCCACCGTCAGAGGACAGTTCGTGCGCAATGTAATGGCGGCAGTCATGGACGATGAGAAACGCCAGCGGGTGCTCATGACGGGGTTGCGAGCGCTCGAAGGCAAGCGTGATCTGGAGGTCTTTTAATGAGGTTTCTTAGTGTCAGTTCGAATGGGTTTGGTTTTCTCCGCAGCAATTCACTGACGTTTGCTCCGAAGTTCACCATCGTTTACGGTCCCAACGAGACCGGCAAGTCGACGTGGCATGCCGCCCTGTATGCGGCATTTTGCGGGATGCGGCGCAGCCGGATTCAAAGCTGGGCTGATGAAGAGTTCATTCAAAATTACCGTCCCTGGAATTCTCCGCAGCCGTGGGAAGTGAGCGTCCGCTTCCTGCTACAGGATGGACGAAACATCGAGCTGCAGCAGGAACTGGCGGACCGCATCGATTGCCGTGCCACCGACGTGGACCTCGGCCGCGATTATTCCAACGAGATCGTCAACGAAGGCGGCCTCGACGGATCGGTGTGGCTGGGCCTGGACCGGCGCAGCTTCTTGGCCACCGCCTGGATCAAGCAAGGCCAACTGCTCGACGTCATACGCAGTGCCGAGGTCCTGCAGACTCATCTCCAGCGCGCCGTCGCCACCTGCGCGGCCAATTCCCCAGGAGCAAAAGCGCTTCAACTGATCGAGAGTTTCCGCGGCGAGCATGTGGGCGACGACCGTGCCAACACCCGTCCGCTTTATGTCGCCATACGCCGGGTCGAATCGTTGAAGTCGTCGATGGACGCCGCCAAGGCCGAGCACGTTCGCTACCTGCAACTGATGGCGTCGGAAACCGAGGAGGAGTCCCGGCTGGAGTTGCTGCGCCACGAATTGAATCTGGCGCGAGCGATTGTGGCCGATCGCGACGCCAATGACTGGGAACGCCGCCTCCTGCGCGTGAATGCCATCCTGAGCGCTTTTCCGGAAAGGCCCAGCCGGGATCTGGACCGCCTCAACCGCCTGGTTCGAGAGATCTCGGCGGCATCAAAAATCTGGAAGGAACGTCCGGATATCCCGGATATGTCGGGTCCGACGGCTGCCGAGATCGAGGAACAAATTCGCAGGCTGCCGGCGCGGCCTTCCGGCGATCTGGAGCCCGATCCGCAAGTGCTCAAGGCGGAGGCCGAATACCTGACCAGCAAATACGCCCTCACGCTCCACACACAGGTAGAGCCTCCCCAGACGGAATTTCCTGAAACCGGAGGACTCTCCAGCGACGTGATCCGGCAGATCGCGTCTTTTCTGGAAGAGGCTGGACCGGAGATCGATCCGCGTCTGGAGGAAATCGCGCGCAACCCGTTCAACGAACGGTCGATCCACCGGGTCCACACGGCCATCGAAGTTTGGGAGCGGCGTCCGAAGCCGGCGGAAATTTCCAGTCCCACGGCCGAGGAGATCCGCCGCGTCATTGACACCCTGCCGAATCGGGTCGAAGGCGACCTGGAGGCCAGTCCGGAAATCCTGGAAGCCGCCAATGCGTATTCCTCCGCTAAAGAAGCAATCCGCCAGCACGCCATGAACCGGCCTGCCGATGCGGTTTTACCGGATATCGGAAACGCCTCCCCGGCGGAATTGCGGACTCTCGCCCTTCGCCTGCGCGAACAACCCGCCGAACAACCCGCCGTGTCGGGCTTCAGCAACCAAATCCGAGTCCGCAGCGCGGCAAGAATGGAGCTGGAGCAACTGGGCAAGAGCCGCCAGGTCTGGACAGTAGGGGCCGGCGTCGTCGGCCTGGCCATACTGGCGTCATTGGCGGTTTTCCTGGGCAAAGACCAAAAGGTTGCTATTGGCGTGTCGGCGGCGGTTTTTGCCGCGCTGGTCTGTCTGGTCGCGAAGTTGAAGACCAGCGCCATCCTTGCCAAGCGGCGCGAGCTGAAAAGTTTAGAAGCGGAAGCCGAAATCGAGTCCAACTTGAATGAGCGGAGCCGGTGGCCGAAGGATGCGCTGGAGCGCCTCAAAAAACTGAGACTGCCCGCCGATTCCGACGCCCTGGACACGATGGCGGCCGCCTACGAGAAGGCTCAGGACGCCGTGCGAATGCTCCATTTTTGGAAAGAGACGGCAAAACGCCTCGAAAAAACTTTGGAGACCGCCACGGCTCAGCTTCAATCGTTGCTGGCCGACAGAATCATCGGCAGTACGGAAAACGTTGAAGAAGCGCTTGCCGAATACCAACACGCCTGCGCGGAGCGGTATCAGTTTGCGGCGCTGGCCAGCCGCAAACGAGATCTCGAAATGCAGCTGGCGGCCAAGATCGAAGCAGAGGCTTCCGCGGCCACAATCAATCAGCAGCGGAAATCCGCGGAGACCGAACTGCGTGAGGCGGCAAAGATTTGCGGAGTGACTGGGGAGAACGACGCCGAAATTGTCAAACGGGTGCAGGAATGGCTCAAGGAGTATGAGCGCAAGAAGCTGCTGCAGGACGAATTGCGGCAGAACGCCTTCGTGAGACTCGCCTGGAACGAACGCCAGCTCGAGCAGCGCGAGCTGTTGCTCAAGAGCAACTTGCCGTTAAACGCGGCGGCACTTCGCAGGATCGCCGATAGCCTGGATCAGGCTCACCTGGCGAAGGCGGCCTATGAGCGGTGGTCGACGACTCTCTCCAAGCTTACCAAGGATTGCGAACGCCCCACGAATCATCTGAGAAGCCTTCTGCAAACAAAAGCAGTCGAGATGTCGGAACATCTGGAAGAGATGCTCGAACGCTATCGTAAAGCTTGTGAAGCCCGCGCGCAGATTGCAGCCGAGGCGAGCCGGCGTCAGTATCTGGAACCTCAGTTGGCCACGCGCCGGCAGATCGAAGCCGCTGCAGCGAAGATCCGGTTACAGCGTGAAAATGCACATCAGGAACTCGTGACCGTGGCGGAACACTGCGGGGTCCCACTGGCTCCAGAAGATGAGTTGGCCGAAAATCTCCATCACTGGCTAAAAACCACAACCGAAGAGATTCGCGTCGAGCAGCAGGGAATTGAAAAATGGCGCGAGCTGGACACGCTGCTGGAAGGGCGCACGCTCCAGGAATTCCAGGCCAAGGTCCAACAATACCGCGAAAACGCCCTTCTACTGGGTTCACCGTTTTCTTCCGCCGAACTTAGCGAAGCTTGGTCCAACCTCGAGCAGTACGAGGCCGAAATCGCCGAACTGGCGCTGCACGCCGATTCGGCCGCGCAGGAGCTTGCCAATGTTCAGAGCCAGATCCGCGGCTATGCGGAGCGGTCCGTCTCAGTCAGCGATGCGGAAGAAGAACTGCGGCTGGCTGAAGAGGAGCTGGCCAACATTCGGATGCTGGATGACACGTTGGAAACGACCCAGGTGTTGCTCAGTCAGGCGCAGGACAGCGTTCACCGCGATATTGCTCCATTCCTGGCCGAAGTCATGCGTCACTGGCTGCCCGAAATCACTCTCGACCGTTATGTAGACGCACGCGTGGATTCCCAGACACTCCAGGTACAGGTCTGCGATCAGAACGGCGAATGGCGCGATGTCGCGCGCCTCTCCCATGGAACGGCTGAACACATCTATCTCCTGCTGCGGCTTGCCATGGTGGAATATCTGACAACACCTTCCGAAATATGCCCGCTGATTCTCGATGACATCACTTTGCAAAGCGACACTCGCAGAAAAGAGAGAATCCTCAACACGCTCCGGAAAGTCAGCGAAAAACGGCAGGTGATTCTCTTCACTCAGGAAGAAGAGGTCCTCCAGTGGGCGAAGAAGAATCTCCCTGAGCCTGATTCGCAGATCGTGAAGCTGATGCCCACGGCGGTTTAGGAGGAACCCTCACCTGTAAGTCAGTGCTGGACACAGGGCCAGTTGCGGTCTAGGATCGCCTTTTCCTAGACAGCAACTGGCTTTGCTGTCTAGCATCCTTTTCTCCGGCAGGAATCGCTTCAAACACGACGCGCTGAAATGCACCCAGACCGTAATCGATGTACCGCATCGAAGAGGTGCGGTTCCTCTTGTCATATTTAAGGATCCGCTTGCCGTCATATTCGACGTTACTGCCGTCGAATGCCCCCTCGTTCCTGTACACGGTCATGATTCCCTGCTGACCGCTTCGGCGGAAAGCGGTCTCCACCGCGCGATAGTCGCACAGCAAATACGAGTCGCCATAAAGGACGAAAAATCGCTCCGGCAACAGGGGCAATGCTCTACGGATCGCGCCGGCCGTTCCTAATGGCTGAGGCCCGTCGAAGGAGTATTCGATTGAAATTCCGATCTCTGAACCGTCGCCGAAACGTTTCTTAATGCTTTCACCTAGAAAGCACAATGCAAGAAGAGCACGACGGACGCCATGACCCTTCAGCAATTGAAGTTGATGCCAGAGGAATGGATGGCCTGCAACATCGATCAGCGCTTTCGGAATATGTTCTGTCAGCGGTCGCAGGCGAGTTGCATATCCACCTGCCAGAATCAGAACCGGCATTAATTCAGCAGAATCATTCATGCGAGATGATTCGGGTACCCTCGAATTCAAAGCGGAACTGGACTTCTTTCAACCCCTGTTCCCGCATCGCATGGCGCAACCGTGTTTTGTTCTCGGCGTAAAACATGAGAAAGGCCTCGGCCCCCGGCGCCAATCAGCTTGCCGCCGGACGCACCGTCGGAGAGAGCGCAGCGATACTAATGATCGATCTGTTCATTTGTCATGAACGGGCTTCGAGCTTTCTTATGCGACGCCCTTATGTGACATTCCCGCCTTGGTTCGGCGTCCTGATCATATATCACTGGCCCGTTTGTTTTTCCTATCCTCCACCTGCAAAACGGGGCCCCCTTTTGGATGCAAGCGATCCGTGAAGGTATCGAGTGCTTCAGGCGTTAGCGCTGGCGCAGAGCTGACCTGAGAATTGAATAGTTTGCTAACGCAATTAGACAATCAATGTTTTACAAAGTTGTCTCGAAAATGGGACGTTTCCCACAAATGGGAACACTTCTCAGCACACACTCCCTTTTTAACTCTTTGATAAATCGCAACATCCTATCCCGTTAGAATGGAATCTGCCGTGCCATATAGGAGGTCATGAAAGGGAAGACGAAACTTCAAACCACGGACCTTCACTGCTCCTCACTCGACACGCTTCCTTTGCCGATCTCCACGCTCACTCTCTTCCCTTTCCACAAAACTTGCTCGACCGCCGGCAAAAATTCTTTCAGCCAGGGACAAATTTTGTTGGCTCTCGAGCAGGTTTTATCACGCGGCGAACAAATTTTGCCGGCCGCCCATAAACAT
>WNGJ01002168.1_pt1 | contig 19723 bp, 15 predicted proteins | sample 5400611 | NCBI WGS metagenome assembly WNGJ01 (sample SAMN13153375, study PRJNA577476) | soil metagenome | isolation source: 40 cm soil or saprolite under Garry oak tree replicate 1 | place: USA:California | collected 2016-06-15
GTCCGGGCCGGCAAGGAGCCTGTCACAGCCCGAAGAATGCGGACTGAGGCCCAAGGATATTTTCAAGGAGTGTGAGAACTGTCCGGAGATGGTGGTGGTGCCGGCGGGTGAAGTTATGATGGGCTCGAACACGAGCGATATCGACAGCGGGCTTGCGGCCGCAAACGAAGGAGCGCAGCACAGGGCGGTCGTGAAGCAGCCAATCGCCGTCGGCCGGTTCGAGATCACCCGGGATCAATACGCGGCCTTCGTCAAGAGTTCCGGCTACCGAGCGAGCGACCGCTGCTACACGTTCGAACACAATCTGCCGCAGGAACGCGAGCAGCGTTCGTACCTCAATCCCGGCTTTGTCCAGGGCGGCAATCATCCGGCCGTGTGCGTGAGCTGGGCGGACGCGAAGGCCTATGTGCAATGGCTCTCGCAAACCACCGGCAAGCCCTATCGGCTGTTGTCGGAAGCGGAGTTCGAATATGTCGCACGCGCGGGAAGCAGTTCGCGCTTCGGTTTTGGCGATGATCCCGCAGACCTCTGCAGATTCGCCAATGGGGCCGATCGGGCGGCAAAGAGCGCGGGCCTTCCCGCGGACGCCGCCTACATGAATTGCTCGGACGGCTATCCCTTCACGGCTCCCGTCGGATCCTTCGCGGTCAACGCGTTCGGCCTCTACGATACCATCGGCAATGTCTGGGAATGGACCGAAGACTGCTTCTACGGCGACTATGCCACGGCAAGTTCGGACAGCGCGGCGCGCCTGGAGAGCGGCTGCGCGAGCAGGACGGTGCGCGGCGGCGACTGGTTCAGCACCGAAGCCTCGCTGCGCCCGGCCGTTCGCGCCAAGGCCAATGTCGACGCGCGCCACGACGACATCGGCTTCCGCATAGCAAGACCACTGGCGCCTTGAGCGTAAGACCGAAAAAAAGCAGCCACAAATAAGACCGTCATCCTATTGGGCTCTATCTTCGGTCATACTCCGAGGCGAGGCTCTCCGCCTGTCGGCTTCCCGTGATGTAAATCGACCTCCTCCCGACGGGAAGAGGTCGATCAAGTCCCGGACAGATCAATTCAACGATGAACCATCAAGCCGTCAAACCCCGCATTTGGCGGTCTTGAACTCCACCCGCCGGTCGAGCGCGTCGCTGGCATCGTCCTTGCCGGTCCCGACGATCATTTCGCGCGATCCCTTTCCGGTGGCGACGATCCGTCCCCGTAAGGAGCGGTCCTCATCTTCCAGCCGATCCTTGATATAGTCGGCCCGCAGGCCCGACAGGCGATCGTTGATGGGCGCGAGACCGGTCGCGCTGGTATGGCCAACGATCTCGAGGCAGCCCTTGTTCGCGGCGGTTCGCTCCGCGATCCGCTCCAGCCAAGAGTCATAGGGAGCCCGGACTTTCCGGTCGGTATAAAATTGGGTCGAGCCGGGCTTGAACAGAAACTTGACGGCAAGACGATCGCCCTTGAGCCCGTAGTCGACGACCTTTCCGAACGCTTCCATAGCGGCCCTGGTCCGGTGAAGCTTGTAATTGGCGAGATAGATGCCGTTCAGCACGCGCAGTTGTTCGCCGCCCGGCGTTTTCAGCGCGCTCTGATAGACGTCGAGTGCGTCGCGGTATCGCCCGTCGTCGTAGGCCTCGATGCCGTCATTCACCAGCGAGGCCACCACGATGCGGTCCGCATAGGCCTGGTCAATGGAATCGCCGACCTTGGTTCCCTGGCAGCTTTTGACATAGGAATCGATGGAGGCGTCCTTGGCGAACACCGGGCTTTCCGCGAAGAAGGCGACCGGCGTGGGATCGACGCCTTCCGGCAACGCGCGCGCGACGCCTTTCGAGATGATCGTCTTGGTCTTGAGATCGGCGAGCGCAAGGCAGATGCGATAGGCGTCGCGCGTGCCGCCCGCCACGCCCGCATTGTTGACCGCGGTGAACGTCCCGATCAGCACGATCGGCGCCTTTGCCACGGTTTCGGAGGAGAAGCGAGCGACCTCGAAGCGCGGATAGGTGCTCTTGACGAGGTCGATGACGCGTTTTTCCTCTAGGCGCGTCGCATTGGACTGCGCACCGGTCACGCCGTCGATCAGGGGATCGATGACCAGCGTGACCTTTTTCTGGGCATCATCCAGCTTGGCTTTCGAGAACAGGTCGTTCGCGGCCTTCAGGAGCGCCGCATCAAAAGCCACCGGCGTCGGCGGCGGCGGCGGCGCGGCGGCCGCGGGTGGCGGCACAGGCGCACCGGTCTGCGCCTCGGCCGGCGCGTTGAAACCGGCAATCGACGAGAAACATAGGATCAGACCGACAAAACCTCGAGCAATAGTCATAGACGTAGCCTCCCCCGATCCGAGCCCGATCTTTGTATCGTAGCACGGTTTGAACGCTAAGTGATCCAGTTCACTGTCTTGCGCGATTGCAGTAACTAACATTGGCAGTGACCGCACCTGATCATCGTTGCTGCCCGCGATCCGCGCCGAACACGGCCGCGAACGACCACGCTCGAGGACGGGATCTCGTCCACCAGATCGATTTGAGAGAATCCCGGCGGCCAGCGCAACAATCGGCATTATCTCCTAACCAAAGGCCGCATCCAGTTCACCCAGAATAATATGGACTAGGGCGACAATATAATCAGGACTAACGCGACACCGTCCCGTCAGCACCGCCATCACAAGGTGCCAACGTGACCGCATCCAACCTGCGATTTCCGATGCTACGCAACAGCAGTGCAAGCTGACGACGCCGATCAATGTCGGACTTAATTTCTGAAGTTACGGATGAGTGTGATCACCTCATCCTGCTGGTTTCCTGTTATTTCAGCAAACATCGGCAGCGACAGAATATTCCTTTGATCGCTGTAGGCATTTGGGAATTGTTCGGGACCGTGCTTGAAGCGGTCATAGGCTGCGAGGAACGGTAACGCGGTCGGGTAGTTGATCGCGGTCTGCACGCCGTTCTTGTTCAGATGCGCCGCCAGCGCGTCGCGGCGCGGATGCCTGATCGTGTAGAGATGATAGACGTGGGTCCGATCAGGCGCGACCTCCGGCACCATGACATCCTCGATCTGGTTCAATGCCGTGTCGTAAACCCTGGCGGCGTCCTGGCGCGCCTTGGTCCATGCCGTCAAATGCGGCAGCTTGGCCGACAGGATCGCCGCCTGCAGCCCGTCGAGCCTGCTGTTGATGCCTTCGATCTGGTGCTGATGTTTGACGAGCCCGCCATGGCGCGCGAGCATGGCCATCTGCTCGGCGAGCCGCTCGTCATCGGTGACGACGGCGCCGGCATCGCCCATCGCCCCCAGGTTCTTGCCCGGATAGAAGGAATACGTGGCGGCAATGCCGAAGGTGCCGACCGCCTGATCCTTGTAGCGCGCCAGATGCGCCTGCGCGCAATCTTCCAGCACCCAAAGATTGTGCCTGCGCGCGATTGCCATGATCGCATGCATGTCCGCCGGTTGCCCGTAGAGATGAACGGGAATGATGCCGACCGTGCGCGGCGTGATGGCGGCTTCAATCGCCGCGGGATCGATGGTGAAGGTTCTCCCGTCGGTGTCGCAGAATACCGGCGTAGCGCCGGCATGCGTGATCATCGCCGAGGTGGAAATCCATGAATGCGCCGTGGTGATCACCTCGTCGCCGGGCCGAACCTTCAACGCGGTCATGGCGAGATAAAGCGCATCGGTGCCGTTGGCGCAGGAAACGCAGTGCTTGACGTCGGCCGAGCGCGCGAACTCCCGTTCGAAAGCGTCCACATGGGGTCCGCGAATGAAAGCGCTGTCGCGGATCACGGCGGCAATCGCGCCGTCGATCTCGGCCTTGATGGTTTGATACTGCAGGTGCAGGTCGGCGAAAGGTACCGGCATGGCGGGTCTTTCCTGTTTGCGCGCTTTCTTATTTTCGCAAGGCAAGCAGGCGCGCCGGGTTGCCCGCATAGCTGCCGGGCGCGGTGATGTCTTTCGTCACGACCGAGCCGGCGCCGATCACCACGTCATCGGCGATGCGGACCGGCAAGATCGTGGCGTTGGACCCGATCGATACACGGTTGCCGATCACGGTCTCGCGCCACAGCTCCTTTTGTCCACGCGCCGGACCGCCGCTTGCGAAAGTGTCATTGATGAACATCACGCCGTGGCCGATAAAGCAATCCTCGCCGATCGTGACCAGTTCGCAGATGAAGGCATGCGATTGCACGCGGCTGCGCGCGCCGACGACCACTCCGTTCTGGATCTCCGTGAATGGCCCGACGAAGGCGTCGTCGCCGATCTTGCAGCCATAGAGATTGCAGGGCTCGACGACCTTGACGCGCTCGCCAAATTCGACGTCGCGGATGCCAGCCTGATATAGCTCGGGCCGGTTCACGACATCACACCCAGCCGGCAGAGCCGCGGCGTGAAATGCAACGCCACCTCCTGGCCGGTCTCGATCGACTCATAAAGCGCCGAGATCAATTCCAGGCTCTTGCGGCCTTCCAGACCATCCACCAGCGCGGCGCGCTGGTGGACCAGGCAATCCACGACATGCTGGTAATAGGCCTGATGGCCGAAACCGTAGACATTGGGAGGATTGACTGAGAATCTCTCGATCACCTCCTTGTCCGCGGGACGTTCGTCGACGAAACGCCAATGCCGGATCTGGTTGACGGCGAAGCCCGCGATCTCGACCGTCCCCTTCTCGCCTAGGATCGAGAGCGAGCCTTCAAGGTCGGTCGGGCGCGCGGCGGTCGTGGCCTCGATGATGCCGAGCGCGCCGTTCCTGAATTTCAGCGTGGCGACCGCGGTGTCCTCGGTCTCGATTTTTGCCAGTGCGGTCACGGCGCGGGCATGAACGCTGACGACGTCGCCAAAAAACCACTCCAGCATATCGACATGATGACTGGCCTGGTTGCTCAGCACGCCGCCGTCATAGGCCCAGGTGCCGCGCCAGGCGTCCTGGTCGTAATAGGCCTGATCGCGGCACCAGCGAACCCGGACGGTGCCGAGAATGAGCTTCCCGAACCGGCCGGCATCCAGCGCCTCCCGGGCCTTGATGACCGGAACGTTGAAGCGGTTCTGCTTGACGATGAACAGCTTGATGCCGGCCTCGTCGCAGGCGCGGATCATGTCGTCGGCATCCTGCAGCCTGAGCGCCATCGGCTTCTCGACGACGACGTGTTTTCCCGCTTTGGCGCAGGCGATGACGTGTTTCGGATGCAATCCGCTCGGCGTCAGCACGGCGACGGCATCGATATCCTTGCGCCCCAGGAAATCATCCATGTCGTAATGCGCCGGGACGCCGAATTTCGAGGCGATGGCGTCCGCCCGCGCGCGAACTGGATCGCAGACGGCGACCAGGCTGGCGCGGTCGATGTGATTGCCGCCCAGGAGCTCCGAATGACGCTTGGCGATGCGCCCGCAACCGAGCAGGCCAAATCTGATCATCGAACTTCCTTTGCGGCAGTTGGCGGCCGGCAAGCTTTTCAAACGCGATCGGGCCGGCAGCCAGAAACGCGACGATGTCAGGACGAATCGTCATCGCGTTCTAGCTTATTGCTTGAGCACGATCTTTTCGGAAAACCAGTACCCACTTGTTCCGGATCATGCTCTAGAGCCTTGTTCTATATTAAGAAAAGCCGCAGCAAATCAAGGCGTTTCGGCAGGGCTTGCGGGACGTCGGCACGACCCGCTTGCAGCGAAAGACGCGAGCCCTGCGACGGAATGATGAGCCCTAGCCGCAAGCGGCAGGTGAGCCGGGCCGATTGCGGGTTGTCTGCCTTGTTCGGTTGGGCTATTGCGCTTTCGCAAGTCATTGCGAGATAGCGCCTTTTGGTCCGGAAGTCCGCGCCCAACCACCTCCAGGGCCGACGAATTTCGAAAGGCGAGACACCGGACCCGGACTTGGTTGGATCTTACGCAGAGGTTCCGATGCAGAGCGTTCTGATCACGGGCGGCGCCGGTTTTATCGGCCAGAACCTGGTGCACGCCTGGCGCAGGGCGCGGCCGGACGACCGGCTCACCGTTATCGATGCGATGACCTATGCGGCCAACGTCCGAAGCCTGCAGCCGCTGATCGCCGATGGCAGCATCGCCTTCGTCAAGGGCGATATCCGCGATGCCCAGCTTGTCCGCCGGCTGTTCGAGGAACACCGCTTTGACCGCGTGGCGCATCTCGCCGCCGAATCGCATGTCGATCGTTCGATCGACGATCCCGAGGCTTTCCTGCAGACCAATGTACTCGGTACCTTCACCTTGCTGAAGAACGCGCTCGATTCCTGGCGTTTGGCGGGAGCGATCGAGAGCGCGCGGTTCCTGCATGTGTCGACCGATGAGGTTTACGGCTCGCTCGAGCTCAACGATGCCGCCTTCACCGAATCGTCGCCCTATCGCCCCAATTCGCCCTATGCCGCCAGCAAGGCCGCGAGCGACCATCTGGTCCGTTCCTTCGTCGAGACCTACCGGCTGCCGGCGCTGATCACCAATTGCTCGAACAATTACGGACCCTACCAGCATCCGGAAAAGCTGATTCCGCTGATGATCATCCACGCGCTGGAAGGAAAATCGCTTCCGGTCTATGGTGACGGCTCCAATATTCGCGACTGGCTGCACGTCTCCGACCATTGCGAGGCGCTGATAAGCGTGATCGAGCGCGGCCGTATCGGCGAAACCTACAATGTCGGCGGCGGCAACGAGCGGACCAACCGCGACACGGTCGGCCGGATTTGCGAGGTGATCGACGGCGCCTTCGCGGCGGACCCCAAGCTCGGCGCGCGCTTTCCGTCCTGCCCGGCGGCTGCCGGCCGCTCCTGCCGCTCGCTCATCGCCTACGTGACCGACCGGCCCGGACACGACCGCCGCTACGCCATCGACGCCACCAAGCTCGCAACCGAACTCGGCAAGCGATGCTCGGTCGGTGTCGAGAGCGGACTCGAACAGACCATCCGTTGGTATATCGATCACGAGGAATGGTGGCGCGACGTCACCAGCGGCGCCTACAAGGCCTGGATCGACAAGAATTACGGCTTCCGAATCGCGGTCTAGACGAGGGTCAGGACACCGTCTGCTTTGCGCCCGACCGCCAATAGGCGTTTCGAATTAACCGAACAAAACCTTCCGCAAACGACTTGACCCGCTCCTCGACGTTCGGCAGCAGATCGCGGACGATCGCGGGTCCGCGCTCCATCCAGGCATTGGCCAAATGGTGCGCCAAGGCCCCGGCATCATCAATGCCGAAATAGCGGGCTTGGCGATGTGTCTGTTCGAGATGAACATCGATGTCAGACAACAACATCGGCACGCCGAACGACTTTGCCTCTTCGACAGTCGTGCTCCAGCCTTCGAATTTTGACGGGTTGATCAGCGCGACCGCGGTACGCAGCAGGGCGTAGACCTGCCCCAGGGGAATCATTCTCAGGTGACGAAAATTGGTTTCGAGACCGTGCGTCTTGATCTGTCTTTCGATGCTCTCGAAATAATCCGGTTCCCGCGGATCCTCGACGCTTCCGGAAGCGACAACGACGACGTCGAGACCGCGGTCTTTCAGCAGCGTGAGCGCGTCGAGCACAATCTGGTGGTTCTTGTGCCGCCAAAGATGGTTCGGCAGGTAGAAGAATTTTGGCGGCAGGCCGTATTGCGCGAGAACTTCAAAGGGATCCGCCGTCAACAGGCCGGCCGGGGGCTCGCTTGCGAATTGCACCACGGAGACATGGTTCGCAAGATCCGGATAACACTCCCGAAGGTCGCGCAGGGCATTGTTGCTGCTCAGCAGGACGCTCCGGCCCGAGGCGAGTTGCGCGCGAAAGCCGAGATCGCGCCGCCATCGTGCCGTCGGAGAGAAAAGATGCGGCAGCCTGCGATGCTGGAAATCGGGAAACCAAGCGACCGCCGGAAACGGCAGACGCCAGCCGAAAAACCGGGCGGCCTCGAACACCACGTCGATGCGTCCGGTCCGAAATTCCGCGACAGCCAAACGGTCCGTTCCGAGCGCGACCGCGCTCACCAGACCCGCCTTGCGTCGATCGAATGCGGGCGACCGCACGACTTCGACGCCGGGAATACCGGCAAGCGCGGCGACCTCATCAGCGGCGTCAAGCGATCCTGCGAACAGGACGGGCGAGATGTCACCTGGGCAATACCGGTTCAGCGCGACAAAAAGATTGCTCTGATAGTTGTAACCACCGGCCCAGAGACGGCGCGAGATATGAGTGAATGCGACGCGGAGCGGAGCAGGATCAGCCAACCGCCTGCCCCTTGAACCACGTCACATAGTCGGCGATCCCACGCTCTACCGGGACCCGCCATTCGAATCCGATGCGACGCAAGGCGCTGTCATCGGCCAGAAGGCTGTGCGGATCGCCCCGGCGGGCAACGCCAGAGTAGCTCACGGCCGTCTTTCGTCCGAAGCCCTTGACGAGCATCTCGGCAATGTCGGCCACGCGCGTCGGCTGGCCCGAGCCGCCATTGACGACACGATAGTCCAGATCCGGCGGCAGTTCCCCCAGGCTCGCGAGCAACCGGACCACGTCACGCACGTCGGTCCAATCGCGTATCTCGGCGCCAGTGCCTCCGAGAGCGAGCGCGGGCCCACCCTGGCTAAGCCGGGAACAAACATCCCAGAGCAACTGCTTGCGAAGATTACGGCCATAGACCGAGAACAATCGCACGATCAGGCTTCGGATGCCGAAACTCAGCGCATAGCTCTGGCACAATTGCTCCATCATCAGCTTGTGGTGGCCGTAGGGCGACATCGGAGCCAAGATGGCATCCTCAGAGATTGGACCGACGTGATCGGAACCGTAGACGGCCGCGCTCGACGCCACAACCAAGAGACATTTCGGCGCACAATTGCGCAGCCATTCAAGGAGCCTCGCGGTGCTTGCGACCGTCCGCAAGAAATCCTCAAGCGGAAGCTCGATCGACAATCCGACCGAAGCCCCGCCGGCGAGGTGAAAAACCTTCGATGGCAGACCTTGCACGGCCGCAAGCGCGTTCAGATTGGCGGCATCGATCTCGCCATTCAGCCAGCTTTGCAAGCCGAGAGCCCGCCGATCCGACTCCGCGAACGTCCCATGGCCGAGGCCGTGGACCGGTTTGCCGCTGTCCGCCAGCTCACGGATGAGATGGCGGCCGATAAAGCCGTTTGCCCCGGTGATCCAGACCGTCATGACCAGCACCGTGCCTGCGCCAGACGTTGACCGACGGAGCTATCCCACACGCCCATGGCTCAAGCCTTGTGACAGACGAACGAATAGAGCCGGCCCGGCCGGCGATCAAAGAGTTCCGCCACCGCCAGCAACGACCTGAAGACGCCCCTGGAAGCGAATGCTGCCCGCCACAGGGGGCGCACCGGAAGCTTCCGCGTCAATCTTTCTACGACCATGTCTCGCAACGTGTCGGTGGTATACGGGAACAGATTGATGGGGCTCTTGAGCGGCGCCAGAATTTCGATCGCGGCAAATCCGGCATCTTTCAGCGCGCCAGTGTATCGATCGAGAAGAAATGCATGCTCGCCGCCGTACAAATGATGCAACGGATGGTGTTCGAGGAAATGCCGCAGGTCGGACTCCTTGCTGATCACATGCTCACGAACAGCGATCAATATTCCGCCGGGCCGGAGCACGCGAAAGATTTCGCGGCAGGCGTCGTCGAGATCGCGTGTGTGATGCAGCACAGCTCTCGCGAAGACGACGTCGAATGTTGCGTCGTCGAACGGCAACCGCTCCGAAAACTCCTCGACCACGTTGATCGGCAGGCCGCCCTCCGCGGCCAGGCTTCGAATCGCCGCCGCCCCGACGATGGGACTGGGATCGGGCTCAAGCGAGGTAACCGCAAATCCGTTGCGCGCGAGCGCGTAGCTCGCAATTCCGCGTCCGGCGCCAACGTCAAGGGCCCGGCCGGTCCGGTTCTTGAGTTGCGCTGAGACCGCCTGCCATTCCGCGCTGACAAAATAGCGCTCGGCGGCGCCGATCAGAGGGTCGTCATAAAAAGCGTCAAGCACTAACTGCTGCTGATCCGGCTGGTTGCGAAGCCAGATCACGGCGTCTTCCCACGTCTTGAATTCCTGTTCACCGGACATCCGCTGGAAGCTCCCGTACCAGCACGGCCGGATTTCCCGCCACGACGGAAAACGGCGGAACATCCTTTGTAACAACGGCTCCGGCCGCCACAACGCCGCCTTCCCCCACCGTTACCCCGCGCAAGACCATTGCCCCCGCACCTATCCAGGCATCATCGCAAATCCTCACCGGGCTCTCGTCAAGCGAGACCTCGACCGGGTGGCCGCGCGTGAATATCTGCTTGATCTGTTCGTGCCGCGCCGCCGCTCCAAGGGGATGGGTGAGGTTGTCGAAAATATTCGCCGAGTGCGAGATCAGGACGCGATTCCCGATCACGATTGACACGGCCGACCAAATCCGGGTGCCATCTCCCACGTAGCACCATTCTCCGATCTTGATCTCTCCGCCATGTGCAAACGTCAAAAGCTCGCCCAGGATCCGGCTGTGCTGGCCGACAATGATCTTGTCCGTGTCGCCTCGAATGTTTCTAATCCTTGCGCGCGCGCCTAGCACCGCGTCGAGCTTCAATCGGCAGGTCGCGCGGCCGATCAGCCGCTGGATTAGGTAATCGACATTCATGCGGTCAACTGGACGCATGCCACGGCGCGCGACGATGCCGCCATGTCATCACTCCATCCTTTACCGGTATGGACATCATATACCGTCGCGCCGGCGAGCCCGTCGGCAGATTGTCGAGACCAGCCGTTCCGCGTGTAGCCAAAATAGTCGATCTGGTGCGACGTCGGTCGAAAAATCTCAATGATCCTTTCGACCATGGCCAGATCAAAAACCTGGTACCAGCCAAGGTTGGCCCGCTTGCCAAAAGGCACCGAGATAAAGCAATTGCCGCCGGGCTTGAGGATGCGTTTGAATTCCCTCACGGCCGGAACAAAGCCGTTTTCATCGGACTCCGCGTCCGCCGGATTAGCCGTGTAGAGCATCGTATTGTCCAGACCGATGTGCTCGATCGTCGAAATGCTGGCGATCGTATCAAACACATGGTCGGCAAACATCGTATCTCTGAGATCGCCGAACACATACGAATAGCCATCATGCCAATAGCAACGTTTTTCCGGCGCAAGCGTCATGAGGGTGAGATCGGCCCCCCGCAATGGCGGTCGTTGCAGAAGAAAGTCATGATTGAAAGTCGAACCGGCATCCAGCATCTTGCCGACGTTGGTCAGTCGCGCAAACAGCCAAGGATACTCGACCACCCTTTCGTCCATCGCGACGCCATACCCGCCTGGCAACTCTTTCCCGGCACCGAGCAAGCCCGCATCGATCGCCGATGTAATGGTCTTGCGCTTTGCCGTCTGGTAGCCTGGGCCGAAAGGCCGCGGCCGCAGCTTGAACAAGGGTGCGGCGGCTCCATCGAGCAACCACTTCACGCCATATAGCAATTGATCCGTGCGCATCATCGATGCCTGATCGTCCGTCCCGCAAGGCTGCAACGTGAGCGCTCTAGCACAGCTAGGTCCGCTCGACGAGATCAACAAAATGCGTCCATTGAGACGTCTTGCAATAGATTTCCGCGACACGGCTTCTGCCACGCGCAGCCATTTCGTTCGATTGAGGCCAGTCTCGCAAGCAACTGGAAATGTGTTCGACGGCCTGCTCGGGAGAACCGTAGGTTTTCATCGTGACGTCGGACTGCATCCCTTCCGGATAGTTGCCCTCGTCGGATACCAGCAGCGCGCCGCATCCGATGGCTTCGAAGCAACGCATATTTCCCCGATCCTGGCCTGCCATATCGATGGCGCCGTTCAACACAATCTTCGACTTTCCAATCAACTCGTAGAGCCGCCGTCCAAACACCGGCGACTTGGCGATGTTCGCAATAGCCGGTGGCCGTCGATGCGTTTGCAGCGGCAGCAGACGACCGACGAGGCTCTCCGCAAGCGTCGTCAGCCGCGATGCCTCCAGGCAATACACGATATGCAGGGTATCGGCGAGGTGGGCGACCTGCTCGAGGATCTTTGCGCGCGCGGAATGATGACGGGAATACCCGCCAACGAACAGCACGTCGATGGGCCGTTCGCCATGTCCGTACGCGTCCATTTCCGGATCGATCGCCGGCGCAAACCACTCCGCCCGACAGCCTTTTCGACGCCAGGACTCCAGAATCGAGGGAAAATTGCCGAGCACCGCGCCGTACGCCGTCAGATCCGCTTGCCCGGATGGCGCCGCTCGCCAGCACAGCGTCTTCCGGACACATCCGGGCAGCCTGCGAACGAACGAACTTGGAAAACGAACAGGATCGAGGTTGTAAAGGATTTCGGTTCGGTGGTACTCGATCTGAGCGAGCAGGATATCCGCGAGGGACGACCTCGTAGACATTCCGTTCTCATGCGCCCATCGCCGTTGCATCCGCTCGTCATTGCCGCAGGCAAGGAACGAGGCCGCGTCATGGTCCAGCACGGGCTTGAGAAGATGCAGCGCGCCAAATCGGTCATCCAGAAACATACGGCGACGCTCGTCGAAGCAGAGCGCCCGCGGCGCGAGTTCGTTCAGGTGCGCTATGTATGATGGCGTGAGCCCGCAATTCTGAAACAGGCGCATCCTACGATATCCTCGCCATCACCCATTTCATGTTGAGGTAAGGCCATATCCGTCCGACCGACTCCCAATTCCATGTCTTCGACGCGTTCAGACGCTGCACCTCGCGACGCAGCCGTGCTTCATCGACAAGGTCCGAGAACGCAGGAACCTTCCTATCGAGCAACGCCATCATCCAGCCCGACAACGGCCCGTTCAGCCATTCCGGCATCGGCGAGTTGAAACCTACTTTGCGGCGGCCCATTCGGATGGATTCGGGCATCTGGCCTTTCATCGCCTCGCGCGCGATCAGCTTGGTATAGCCGTCGGCGGCCTTGCTTGCTTCCGGAAGCGCCATCGTGAACGTGACGAGCCGCCAGTCCATGAACGGCATTCTCACCTCGATGCCATGGGCCATCGAGACGCGGTCGAAGTTGCGCAGGATGGTGGGCAACACGGTGCCGTGGAACATCCGGTAGAGGCGGCGATTGAGCCAGCCCCACTCGCGCGGCAGGACGTCGTCGTCGGCCGCCAGTTTCAACGGCGCGGGAATGGCACCCAAGCCTCCGCGCAGGAAATAATGTCCCTTGGCCTTCAGCAATGCCGCGCGCAGCAGCTCGACCGACCATCTGCCCGGCGACGAGCCGGATGATACGGCCGCAAGCGCGTTCTTCAGAGCGAAGACCGCCGATTGCTTGTCCTGATAATAGGCTCCCATCAGTTCGTCGGCGCCATGTCCGTCGAGGGAAACGAGCACCTTGTGACGGCTCAATTCGCGGTACAACAACCACGCAGCGCTCGGCAGCGAGGCATAGACGTCGTCGTTGTCCTCGAGGATTCGATCGAGCTCCTCCAAGGCATCACCGTTGCCGATCTCCAGAATGTCCGGACGAACGCCGGCCCACGCCGCCGCTTGCTCCGCCATCGGGCGTTCGTCATTCGACGCTCCCGGGAACGCCGCAACGAATGCGTGCCGCCAGGCGGCGCTGTCGCGCGGTCCCATTCCCGCCCGCTCATGAGCGGCCATCGCGCAGATCACCGCGGATGAATCGAAGCCTCCGGAGAGACATGTTCCGATCGGAACATCGCTACGCATGCGAATTGCGACGGCGTCCCGGAACAATTCGCCGAAGCGTTCCACACGTTCGGACGCGGTCTTCGGAAGCTGCGGCAGGTGGTCGACGGTGCACCACCAACGACGGATCTCCAGCCGTCCCTGTCTCAACCAGGCGAAATGCCCCGCCTGAAGCCGCCGGATTTCGCGCCAAAGGGTACGGCTGCTTCCTTCAACGCCGAACGTGTCAAGCATGAGTCGTCGCGCCACATCGATATCGATGGACGTCTCGATCAATCCGCTTTGAACCAGCGCGCGCTGCTCTGACGCGAATGCAAAACGATCCGGCGAGAGGGTGTAGAGCAGCGGCTTGATGCCAAATCTGTCGCGCGCGAGAAATAGATCCTCCGTCTTGGTATCGAAGATCGCAAGCGCCCACATTCCGTTGAAGCGCAGCAACATTCCCTCTCGCCATATCTGCCAGGCTGCAAGAATGACTTCGGTGTCCGATTGCGTCCGGAAGCGCACGCCAGACGCCTCCAGCTCCGCACGAAGCTCGATAAAATTGTAGATTTCGCCGTTGAAGACGATGATGTGACGGCCATCGGCCGACACCATCGGCTGATACCCTCCCTCGCCGGGATCGATAACCGCGAGCCGCCGATGGCCGAGCGCAACGTTCCGCTCGGCATTGAACCAATATCCCGTGCCGTCCGGCCCGCGGTGAGCCATCTGGCTGGTCAATCGCTCAATGCCGCCTGGCTCGACGGCTTCCCCGCGAATGCTGACGATTCCCGCAATTCCGCACATGATTACGACATCGTCGCCATTGGTGAAGGAGGCCCGCTCAGGCCGCGTTGAGGCGGTCCGATCAACGGTCTTGAAATCGGGAGGAAGCTATCTGACATCAACTGCCCTTAGATCGATGACAGCGCCTCGAAACAGCGCATATTTCCTCGATCCGAGCCGGCCATGTCGATGCCCCTGTCCAAGACGATTTTAGCCGTCCAAAGCGCCCCATAATAATCGCGCCCCGAAAGTCGCATAGCCGCATTCTGGCGAAAATTGATGAACGCCTCGATCCGACCGGCAGAGGTCGAGTACCCTTTGGCCAGCTCGCGAGACCTCGGGCGCGGCGAAGGATAGCACGCGCATTCTGGATTGGCCTCACGAACTCAGCGCCCGGCAGTGGTAGGGATAAAGCCACGGCGGACTCAACCGTCGGATCACGGGAAGGTCAAGCTGAATTGCATCGGTGGTCATGGAAAGCCCATGTCGAGCTACCGCACCGCCTTGCGGGCCGCTCCGCGCCGATCGGCGCAAACCAAACACATCGAGACCGAACCGGCGAGCGCGGAGACGTGTTGAGCCAGGCTCAGCTTGGAATCACGGCGATCAGGGCGTCGCGAAAACGCTTGATAGCGAGCGGACTCGCGACCAGGCCGGCGGCCATCACCCACAGGCCGCATTCGACGACGAAATGCAGCGCTCCATTCCCCGGCACGAGCCATCTGATGGCCGTCCCCAGTCCCCACCCCGACACCACGATCAGGGCCGAAATCGCGGCCAGCAAACCGACATGACGAAGCGGGTGCTGCAAGATCTGCCCCATGACGGTGAACGTCAACAGACCGAACTGAACCAGAAGGTCGCTTGCGACGATGGCGATGGCGGCGCCCAAGGGACCCATCGGCGGAATCAGGACAACCGACAGGATCATGAACACCGCAAGCTGAAGTCCCTTGGAACGCATCAGCAAATCGCCACGGTTGCTGTAATTGGCAAAGACGAACGCCAGGATCGAAGGCGCCACGGCGCTGGCGCCCAGGAGCAGCGTGATGGCGAGCGTCGAATCGTACGGAACGCTTCCGCGGGTCCAAAGCGCAAAAAAGTCCGGCCAGAAGGGCAGCAATCCTGAGACGGTCAGGCTGGCCAGCAAGGTGATGAACATCGAGCCGCGCGCATAGAGATTGCGTAGCCGCTCCTTGTCGCCAACGGCATGGTCGTGGCCGAGTTCGGCGGCAAGCGGCACCGTCGCTTGCACGCAAAGCATCCGAACCAGTCCCGCAATCACGCGCGTCAACGCCCATTGCGCGACCGCGACGCGGTCTGCGACAAGGGCGCTGACCAGCAAGACGGGCGCGTTGACCAAGGCGAGCTCGGCTGCGCCGGCGACCGCAAACGGAAATCCCTTCTCGATCTGGCCGACGCTCCAGCGCCACGACGTCCGGACGGGGCGGCTGGCACGCACGAACGGAAACAGACGGGGCGCGTCGATGGCAATCAGATAGACCGCCACGAGCAATTGGATCGACACATAGGCGATGGCGACCGCCAAGAGGCTTCCCGTTGCGACCACCACCGAGAATTGCGCAAGCTGCGCTGCGAACATGGCGCCGCTCTGCATCCAGACGCTTCGGCCGTAATTGCCGCGCGCACGATACAGTGCCGCGGTCAGATTGGATGGCAGGATCAAAAGCATGCCGACCGCCATCACGAGGAAGGCGGCATCGAAATGCGGCGTCGCGTGAAATCCCAGCACGGCGGAAGGGCGCAAGAGCCATACACAGATCAGCACGAGAAGCGCCAGCGTCGCCACCAGTGCGACATAGACCCGCAGCATCGCGCCGTAAAAGCGGCCGGTCCGGCCGTCGCAATCCACGCTGGTCTTGAATGCGAGAAACCGGTTGACGGCGCGAAACTGCAAGCCGGCATCGGCAACAATAACAAGATTGCCGACCGCGTAAATCGCAAGCCACGCAGCGAGGACGTCGCTCGTCCAGAAATGCAGGAAGACCGGAACGAGGAGCACCTGCTGGGAAATTCCCAGCACCATCTGGGCAAGGTTCGCGGACCAGCCTTCAAACAATCGGCGCGCGCGCGTGGCGCCGGCAACGTTCGCTCCGGCTCCTTGTCTGCCGCGCGCGCCGTTTGCTGTTTCGATCAACGTCGAGGGCCTTCTTGGCAACTGAACCAGACTCCGGCTCAAACGCCGTCGATTGGCCTGCGGCCTCTTGTCAAGCGATCAGCGAAGCGCGCAAGGCCAGCCGCAAGCCTAGCCGCTGGCCTCTCGGTCGGCAACATAAGGGCCAGCGCCAGGGCGCGAACCATACGGCGGAATCTCGACGGGAAGCCCGGCTGGATTGCATGGTTTCCCGGAACTTTCTCGGCGTGCCCGACCGGAAATGTTGCCAAAGAGTCACGGCCGCCGGAATACGCGACGGCTTCCGTCACGTCCCGCCGCAAGCGCCGATGCCGATTGCGGTCGCTCGCACGCCTCGCGAGCTGCATGCGCAAGCTGGGTCATGCTCTGCGGATGCATCGGGGGACGCAACGCACGGAGAACATTCGCAATCGACTGTCGATTGACAATCCTACCTGCAACTCTTAATCGTGCGGACCGTTGTCGGGCCCCGTCGTCATGTCGAATGCTACCGAACTGGTTTCCGAAATCGCATCCAAGATCAGCAACGCCGTAAAGGTAGTCGTTCTGCGAGCTGGGCGCCGCTTGTCCCAGCCTGAGAGGGTCCGTCCAGGATTCTTCGATCAGTATCCCCAGTTCTTTGAGACCAGCGAAACGACCGCTTTCGCAAATCGGCTCAACGAACGCCATCGAGCCATCATCGATTCCAATAGAAACGCTATTGTCGGAAAGCGCGTCCTCGACATTGCGAGCCACGACGGTCGATGGAGCTTTGCCGCTCTCAAGGCCGGCGCCGCTCATGTCACAGGCATAGAAGCGAGAGCTCATCTGGTTGAGGCGGCAGAAGAAAGCCTAACTCAACTGGGAATGCCGCGCGATCGATTTCAATTCATCCAGGGTGATGCCTTCAAGGCTCTGGATCAAATCGAGCAAGGAAGCATCGATACAGTGACGTGTCTTGGTTTCTTCTATCACGTCACCGACCATATGGCGCTCCTCTCCCAGATAGAACGACTGAAGCCACAACACGTCATTATCGATACCGCGGTGGCGGCTGACCCTCGAAACATCGTCCTGTGGCAAGTCGAGAACCACGAATTTGAGAGCGACGCTGTGAAGACCTCGGATTCGCAGAAGGTTGTCTTAGCCGGGATCCCAAGCAAAGCTGCGCTTGATTTGATGTTGTCCAGCTTCGCCTGGAAGCCTCAATACTATGACTGGAAGAAAGCCGGGATTCAGAACTGGACGCACATCGAGGATTATCAGGAAGGAACCCGCGTCACACTGTACGTCGATGTAAACAGGTAGGCCGCAAGACTCGTCATACAGGAGTCTGGACCTCTAACCCGGCGTAGACGTGCAGCCGCAGTTTTTCCGACTTTGCTTCCCTGCGGCGAGGATACGCGAGCGACTCAAGGCACAATCTGAAACGTAATTGTTATGGCCTCAACCGATGCGAGCACAATCATATTTGAGCGTTAATTTATGGTTTCATCCGAGGCCGGATGGGGAACTCCGCCGCACGACATCGGCGTCCGTTTTTGCCGGTGGCCCGTCCCGGCAACTGCGATCCGATATTGAATTCACGGCGGATTTGACCCATCAAACAGCCAATTGACCGTCTACCTTCCCGCCTGGAGTCCGTTGAATGGCTGTCCCGCGCGCCTCCCAAGCCCTGTCCCGGTTCACCGTGCTCGATCTCACCCGTGTCCGCGCCGGGCCGACCTGCGTGCGGCAGCTTGCGGACTGGGGCGCCAATGTCATCAAGATCGACGCACTGCTCGAAGACGGCGGGGAACAAATGGGCGGCCCGCGCCGCGGGTCCGACTTCCAGAATTTGCATCGCAACAAACGGGCCATGAGCCTCAATCTGAAGGACGCCAAGGGCCTGGAGGTGTTCATGCGGCTAGCCACGAAGGCCGACGTGGTGGTCGAGAATTTCCGGCCCGACGTCAAGTTAAAGCTCGGCATCGACTATGAGAGCGTGCGCAAGGTCAACCCGCGCATCGTCTATGGCAGCATCTCGGGCTTCGGCCAGGACGGCCCCTATCACAAGCGCCCCGGCTTCGATCAGATCGCGCAGGGCATGGGCGGGCTGATGTCGATCACCGGCGCGCCGGGCGGCGGCCCGATGCGGGTCGGCATTCCTGTGGCCGACCTGACGGCGGGCCTGTTCTGTGCGATGGGCATCCTCACCGCGCTGTTGGAGCGCGAGGCGTCCGGCGAAGGCCAATGGGTGCAGACCTCGCTCCTGCAAGCGCAGATTTTCATGCTGGATTTCCAGGCGGCTCGCTGGCTGATGGAAGAAGACGTGGCCAAGCAGGCCGGCAACAACCACCCGACCAGCATTCCGACCGGCGTGTTCAAGACCTCCGACGGCTACATCAACATCGCCACGACCGGAGGCCGGATCTGGGAGCGCTGCGCGCAGACGCTCGGTGCGCCTGAGTTCCTCACCAATCCCGACTATGCGACCGCGCCGGCGCGCTCGCAGAACCGCGACGCGCTGAACGCCGCGATCGACAAGCTCACAGAGAAGAAATCCACCGAGACCTGGGTCAAGGAGCTCAACGCCGCCGGCGTACCATGCGGGCCGATCTATGCGATCGACCAGATGTTCGAGGACGCGCAAGTCAAGCATCTCGGCATCGCGCAGGACGTGCCGAATGAGGATGATCGCCACATCCGCCTTGTCGGCCAGCCGGTCACGCTGTCGCGCACGCCAAGCCGGATGGCGTCGCGGCCGCCGGAGTTCGGCGAACAGACCGAGGAGGTTCTCGCCGAGTTCGGATTTGGCCAGGACGAGATCGCCGACTTGCGGCAGCGCAAGGTGGTGTGACGGAAGGTCCAGGCGCTCGCCTTCAGACGCTCGCGGCCCGCAACTCCCAAGCTACGCGCAACGACAAAAGCCCGACGCAAGCGCCGAGCTTTTGTTTTGCTTGAAGAGAAGCTCAGTACTTCGCGAGCGTCGACCCGCCGAACCGGTAGTTCACGCCGGCACGCAGGACATTGTCGGTGACGTGCGAGCTATAGCCGGTCGCAAGGAAAGCTCCGCTCGGCGCGACAATCGGCGTCGTGAACGAGCCCGACACAGTTCCGAGATCGAGGTAAAGGTACTCCAGCTTGGCGGTCCAGTTGCCGCCGAGCGCACCTTCGACGCCGGCGCCCGCGGTCCAGCCAACCTTGGTCGTGCTGTTT
>WNGJ01006861.1_pt1 | contig 19714 bp, 16 predicted proteins | sample 5400611 | NCBI WGS metagenome assembly WNGJ01 (sample SAMN13153375, study PRJNA577476) | soil metagenome | isolation source: 40 cm soil or saprolite under Garry oak tree replicate 1 | place: USA:California | collected 2016-06-15
GGTCGGGGTTGTCCGGGGCCGGCCGGCCGAAGGCCGTCACCCGCAGCACCTTGCCGGCGAGGCTGCGCCGGTCGGCGGCGAGCGTGGGCTGGCCCGCATCGCCGGTGCCGATGTAGAGCAGCCCGTCCGGGCCGAACTCGATCCGGCCGCCGTTGCCGGTCCGACCCCGCGGGATGCCGGTCAGCACCGGCGTCGGCGCCTGCCCAAGGGAGAAGCGGACCACCCGGTTGTCGACCCGGGTCGTGACGTAGGCGAACACGAGCTGGTCATCCTGGTACGACGGGGACAGCGCGAGGCCGAGCAGCCCGCCGTCCCCCGCCGCGTCCAGGCCGGCGATCCGCATCACCTCCCGGGCGGGAGCGCGGCGGGGCCGGACCCGCAGGATCCGGCCGGTGGGCCGCTCGCCGACCAGCGCCGTCCCGTCCGGCAGCACCACCAGACCCCACGGCAGCGTCAGCCCGGTCGCCACCACGTTGGGGTCATCCGCGCCGCCGGCCTCCGGTCCGCCCGGCACACCCGGCCGGTCCGGTGAGGGCACCTCGGTCGTCCCCTCGGGTTGCGGCAGCTCCGCCGGTGGCGGGCCTTCCGGCTTCGGCACCCAGGTCGGGTCGGAGCGAAGCGCCGCCGCCGCCCCGCAGCCGCCGAGCAGCAGAGTCGTGGCCAGCGCGAGCACCGCCCGCGCCGCCAGGCCCGCCGCACGCCTCACCGCGTCCGCCTCACGCGCCCGTCCTGCCCACGGGCCACAGTCTTCCGCCGGCGGCGTGTGCTGACCGTGAGCCGGTTACCCGGCACCTGCCGTCGAGGTGGCCGCGGCGCCGCGACGGGCTGCCTCCAGCCAGCCGAGCACCTCGTCCGGCGGGAGCGGCGCGGCGATCTGGAAGCCCTGGGCGTGGTCGCAGCCGAGCTGGTCGAGCACCTGCAGCGTCGCCGGGTCCTCCACCCCCTCGGCGACCACTTCGATGTTGAGCGAGTGTGCCATCAGCACCGTGTGCCGGACGATGGCGCGTGCCCGGGGATCCCCGGCGACGGCGGTCACCAGTCCGCCCTCGAGCTTGATCTGGTCCACCGGCAGGTCCTTGAGCAGCCCGACCGACGAGCGGCCGGTGCCGTAGTCGTCCAGGGCAATGCAAACGCCCATCGCGTGCAGCATCTCGAGGGTCATCCGGGCGCGTCCGGCGTCCACGAGCACGCCCTCGGTGATCTCGAGGGTGAGCGTGTCGGCGGGCAGTCCGGCGACCTCCAACGCGGCCGTCACCCGCCCCGGCAGGGTCGAGTCCAGCAGCGAGCTGGCGGCCAGGTTCACCGCGACCCGCAGGTGGTGCACCTCGGCGCGCCAGCGCCGGCAGTCCGCCAGCGCGGTCCGCAACACCAGGTCCAGCAGTCGTGGCATCAGTCCGGTCTGCTCGGCGAGCCCGAGGAACTCCTCCGGCCGGAGCAGCCCTCGCCGCGGGTCGTCCCAGCGCGCCAGCGCCTCCAGCCCGACCGTGACGCCGGTCGCCACGTCCACCTGGGGCTGGTAGTGGCACACCAGGTGGCCGTCGCCGATCGCCCGGCGCAGCGCGGTCGCCGCCTCGAGCCGGCTGCGGGAGTGCGGGTCGGCGCGGGGCCGGTACACCTGCACGCCGCCGCCGGACCGCTTGGCCTGGTACATCGCGACGTCAGCGCAGCGCAGCATCGTCGGTGTGTCGTCGCCGTGCTCCGGTGCGAGCGCGACACCGGCACTGGCGGTCACGAACAGGGTGAGCCCGTCGACGACGAACGCGCCGACCAGGCCGCCGAGCACCCGGTCCGCCGCACGGCACGCCTCGTCGGAATCCGTGATCCCGGGCAGCAGCAGGGCGAACTCGTCGCCGCCGAGCCGCGCCACCGTCTCGCCCGGCCGCGCGGCACCGGCCAGCCGGGGGCCGAGCCGGCGCAGCAGCTCGTCGCCGACCGGGTGCCCGAGGGTGTCGTTGACCTCCTTGAACCGGTCGAGGTCGAGCAACAGCAGGGCGCACGGGGTCGGCGCGGTGAGCGCCGCGTCGAGCCGGCGCAGCAGCAACCGGCGGTTCGCCAGCCCAGTGAGGTCGTCGGTGACCGCATCGTGCGGGGAGCCGGAAGCGGCCAGCGACCGGCGCAGCGCCAGCGTGGCCCGCACCGAGGCGACCGCGACGGCGGCGATGGCGAGCTCGACCGCCGGCAGCGGCGGACGCATCGGCCCGGGCGCCGCGAGCAGGGCGAGCGAGACCGTCACCGAGATGCACGGCACCGCCAGCAGGGTCGCCCCCTCGAACCGCACCTGGCGTACCGGCACCGGGCGCTGCCACGCCGCCACGGCGAGCAGCGCCGCCGCGACGGCCCAGGACAGGCCGAGGGCACCGCCGGTCCCGGGCTCGCCGCCCGCGGCGCGCAGCAGCCAGGTGGCGTCGGTGCCCACGAACAGCAGCAGGGCGACGCCCAGCACCCGCCAGCCGGGCTCGACGAAGCCGGCCGCCCTCGCCGCGACCACGAGCAGGCCGGTCAGCGCGACGTCCAGGACGGGGTACGCCAGCAGCACCGCGGCCGCCACCGGCCGGTCCCCGGCGACCTCGCGCACCCTTGGGTCGACCACGGCGGCGGCCACCGCGGCGGCGGCCAGCATCCCGCCGACCGCATCCGCCAGCACGCCGCGCGGGGCCGGCCGCACCGCCCGGCCTCGCAGCAGCAGCCCGACCGTGACCAGGGCGAGCGGGTAGAACAGCAGGAAGCCGGCCTCGCCCGGCGAGGGGTACGGCGGCTGGCCGGGATCCGGCACGACGAGCCCGTTGACCGCGTCGCCGCCGGCCCAGGACAGCGCGCCCGCACCGAGCAGCGCCCAGGCCGCCCGGTCGGCGCCGACAAGACCGGCACGCAGCAGGCACAGCGACCCGGCGAGCGCGACGGTGGCCACCTGGGCGGCGGCGGCGACGGCGGCATTCGGGTCGGCCACCAGGGCAAGCTGGACGAGCAGGCCTAGGCCGGCCAGCGCGAACCCGGCCCGGACCGCCACGCGCCCACCGCGCTGCGGCAGCCACGCCGACATCGCCGCGGATCCTCGCACGGTTCCCCCCGGAGCCGGTCGCTCACCGTTACCAATGTCTACCGTACGGGAACAACGCCCCGATCGGAGCAGTCCGGCCAGGGCTGCCTAGGCTCGGAGCGTGCCGACCCGCCACGCGCTGGTGCCCAGCGAGCAGGGCCGGGACCTGCTCGGCCCGCCGCCGGACGGGGTGCACGTGTCCGTCTGGGAGCCGTCGGCGCCGCCGCCGCCGGAGGCCGCCGAGGCCGGCTTCTGGGTGCCGCAGTACCTGTCCGCTCCCGCGCTGGGCGAGCAGCTGCCCGCGCTGCCCCGCCTCGAGGTGGTCCAGCTGCTCACCGCGGGTGCGGACGCCTTCGTCGGCGGGCTGCCCGACGGCGTGCTGCTCTGCGACGCCCGCGGGGTGCACGGCAGCCCCACCTCCGAGTGGGTGCTGGCGGCGATCCTGGCCTCGGTCCGGGAGCTGCCCAGCTTCGTGCTCGACCAGCAGCGGCGGCAGTGGAACCAGCGGTTCACCGGCGAGCTGGCCGGCCGGAGGGTGCTCGTGGTCGGGGCCGGCGACGTGGGCGAGCAGATCCGCCGGCGGCTGCTGCCGTTCGACGTCACAGTGACGATGGTGGCCCGGCGGGCTCGTCCCGACGCGCACGGCGTGGACGAGCTGCCGGACCTGCTTCCCGAGGCGGACGTGGTGGCGGTCGTGGTGCCGCTGACCCAGCAGACCCGCGGACTCGTGGACGCGGCTTTCCTGGCCCGGATGCCGGATGGCGCCCTGCTCGTCAACGGGGCCCGGGGCCCGGTCGCGGACACCGCGGCGCTCGTCGCCGAGCTGTCGACCGGGCGGCTGCGGGCCGCCCTCGACGTCACCGACCCTGAGCCGCTGCCGCCCGACCACCCGCTGTGGACGGTGCCGGGGCTGCTGCTCACCCCGCATATCGGGGGCGCGGTCCCCGGCTTTCCCCGGCGGGCGTACCGGCTCGTCCGCGACCAGTTGGCCCGCTGGGCAAGCGGGCAGCCGCTGCGGAACGTGGTCGAGAACGGCTACTGAGCCGGGCTCGGCTCGGGCAGCCGACCGCCGCTCGCCGCCGCCAGCAGGTCCAGGTGCCTGGCCCGCACGACCGGCAGCCGGACCGTGCCGGCGTCGCGAAGCACCGCGGTCAGCTCCCTGCGGCGGCCCACGCGCAGCCCGGCCACCTCGTCCCAGCGCAGCCGCCGGCTGCCCAGCAGCGCGCGCACGGTCAGGCCGTCCGCGTCGACGTCCACCCCGGTGCGCACCACCCACGCCGCCGCCGCGACCGGCACCAGCAACAGCACGGCGAGCCATCGCGACGCGGTGGCCAGCGGCAGGACGCACACCGCGAGCACGAGTACGGCGAGCAGGGCGGTGCGTGGCAGCCGGATCTCCAGCCCGCGGGCTCCCTCGGTCACCGGTCCATTCTGCGCGGGGTCATTCCGGGGGCGGCCCCCGGACCCCCGGAGCGGCCGGTGGGTCGGGCTGGTCGGGTTTGGTCTGCGCGGTCGCCGTCCGAGTGCCGGGTTCACCCGAGCGAGCTCGGGTGAACCCGGCCGGCCTGGGCTGCCTGGGTTGGCGATGTCTGGCTCAGGCCGGGTGCACCCGCGGCCGCGCCAGCAGGCTGCGGTGCCACGCGTCGTGCCGACCGGCGTCCTGCGCGCCGAGCACCAGCGCGGCGCACTGCTGGCAGCGCAGCAGCAGCGGCCGGCGCAGCTCCTGGTCCCAGTCGGGCGCGACCACCTCGTATCCGGGCGGCGCGACGTACTCGGTCACCCACCCATCCTCGCGCAGCATGCGCACCGAGTAATGTCCGCACCCGTGAGCGATCCCAGCCACCGGCACCCGAAGCCGCGCAGCGTCGAGGTCACCGAGGGGATGGAGCGTGCCCCCGCGCGCGCGATGCTCCGTGCCGTCGGCATGACCGACGACGACTGGGACTCCCCCCAGATCGGGGTGGCCTCGTCCTGGAACGAGGTGACGCCCTGCAACCTGCCGCTGGCCCGGCTGGCCGGCAAGGCGAAGGAGGGGGTGCGGGCGGCCGGTGGCTTCCCGATGGAGTTCACCACGATCGCGGTCTCCGACGGCATCTCCATGGGGCACGAGGGCATGCGCGCTTCGCTCGTCTCCCGCGAGGTGATCGCCGACTCGGTCGAGCTGGTCATGCACGCGGAGCGGATGGACGGGCTGGTGCTGCTCGCCGGCTGCGACAAGTCGCTGCCCGGCATGCTGATGGCCGCCGCCCGGCTCGACCTGGCCGCGGTCTTCCTCTACGGCGGCACCATCCTCCCGGGTCGGGTGGGCGACCGGGACGTGACCATCCAGGACGCCTTCGAGGGCGTCGGTGCCTGCGCGCTGGGCCGGATGAGCCGCGCCGAGCTGGACGAGATCGAGCGGCACGCCTGCCCGACCGAGGGCTCGTGCGGCGGCATGTTCACCGCGAACACGATGGCGGCGGCCGCCGAGGCACTCGGCATGTCGCTGCCCGGCAGCGCGTCGCCGCCCGCGGTGGACGCCCGTCGGGAGGCGCTCGCGGTGCGCAGCGGCGAGGCTGTCGTCGCGCAGCTCGACGCCGGGACGACCGCGCGCAGGATCCTCACCAGGGAGGCGTTCGAGAACGCGATCGCGGTGGTGATGGCGCTCGGCGGCTCCACCAACGCGGTGCTGCACCTGCTCGCGATCGCACACGAGGCGCGGGTGGAGCTGACCCTCGACGACTTCAACCGGGTCGGCGACCGCACACCGCACCTTGCCGACGTCAAGCCGTTCGGCCGGTACGTGATGAGCGATGTCGATCGCGTCGGCGGCGTGCCGGTCGTGATGAAGGCGCTGCTGGACGCTGGCGTCCTCAACGGCGATACGCTGAGCGTCACCGGGCGCACCGTCGGCGTCGAGCTGGACTCGATCGCGCCGCCGGACCCGGACGGCAGGATCATCCACGCGCCGGCCGACCCCCTCCACCGGACCGGCGGCCTGACGATCCTGCGCGGCTCGCTCGCGCCTGAGGGTGCGGTGGTCAAGAGCGCCTCGTTCGAGTCCGCGGTGCTCGACGGCGTGGCCCGGGTCTTCGACGACGAGAAGGACGCGATGGCCGCCGTCATCGCCGGGCGGATCCGGCCGGGCGACGCGGTGGTGATCCGGTACGAGGGGCCGGCCGGCGGTCCGGGGATGCGGGAGATGCTCGCGGTCACCGGTGCGATCAAGGGCGCCGGGCTGGGCAACGACGTGCTGCTGCTCACCGACGGGCGCTTCTCCGGGGCGACCCACGGGCCCTGCATCGGGCACGTCGCGCCGGAGGCGGCGCGCGGCGGTCCCATCGCGCTGGTCGCCGACGGCGACCGGATCCGGCTGGACATGCTCGAGCGGCGGCTGGACCTGCTCGTCGACGCCGCCGAGCTCGAGCGGCGCCGGGCCGGCTGGAAGCCGCGGCCCGCGCGCTACGAGACCGGCGCGCTCGCCAAGTACGCCCGCCTGGTCGGCTCCGCGGCCACCGGCGCGGTGTGCGGCTGAGCTGCTTCCCGCGCCGCCCGGCTGGCGCCGTCCCAGCGGCGGATCGCTCCCAGCATGCGGGAAGTGCGTCCACACCGAGTTGACGCCGCGAGCGGTCGCTGGCTACGGTCTGCATTCGTGAGCACCATCGCGTCTCTCGTACTCGTCTAGCGCGTCGACCCGACCCGGTCGACGCGCCGCCCCTCCGTGCCACCCGGGCACGAGGGGCTTTTTGTTGCCCCCACCCCGAGCCCGGACCGCGGAGGTCCAAAGATGACAGACAGCAGCCGACCCGGCAGGCCGTCCACCCCGGCGACGGGCGCCCAGTCCCTGGTGCGCTCCCTCGAGGCGGTGGGCGCCGAGGTGGTCTTCGGCATCCCGGGCGGGGCGATCCTGCCGGCGTACGACCCGCTGTTCGACTCCACCGCCGTCCGGCACGTCCTGGTCCGGCACGAGCAGGGCGCCGGGCACGCGGCCGAGGGGTACGCCCAGGCTACCGGGCGGGTCGGCGTCTGCATGGCCACCTCGGGCCCGGGCGCGACCAACCTGGTCACCCCGATCGCGGACGCCTACATGGACTCGGTGCCGATCGTCGCGATCACCGGCCAGGTGCCGTCCGCCGCGATCGGCACCGACGCCTTCCAGGAAGCCGACATCTGCGGCATCACGCTGCCGATCACCAAGCACAACTTCCTCGTCAAGAACCCCGACGAGATCCCGCGCACGATCGCGGAGGCGTTCCACATCGCGAGCACCGGCCGGCCGGGGCCGGTGCTGGTCGACCTGCCGAAGGACGTGCTGCAGGCGGCCACCCAGTTCTCCTGGCCGCCGGCACTGGACCTGCCCGGTTACCGGCCCGTGCTCAAGCCGCACGGCAAGCAGATCCGGGAGGCCGCGCGGCTGATCGCGCAGGCGCGCCGGCCGGTGCTCTACGTGGGCGGCGGGGTCCTCAAGGCGCACGCGGCAGCCGAGCTGAAGATCCTCGCCGAGCTGACCGGCATCCCGGTGGTGACCACGCTGATGGCCCGCGGCGCCTTCCCGGACAGCCATCGCCAGCACCTCGGGATGCCCGGCATGCACGGCACTGTCGCCGCGGTCAGCGCGCTGCAGAAGGCCGACCTGCTCGTCACCCTCGGTGCCCGCTTCGACGACCGGGTCACCGGCAAGCTGTCCACCTTCGCGCCGCACGCGCTGGTCGTGCACGCCGACATCGACCCGGCGGAGATCTCGAAGAACCGCACCGCGGACGTGCCGATCGTCGGCGACTGCCGGGAGGTGATCATGCAGCTCGTCGGCGGCGTCAGCGCCGAGTACGACGCCGGGCACCGGGCCGACATCGCCGGCTGGTGGGCGCAGATCGACTCGTGGCGGGCGACATACCCGCTCGGCTACGAGGAGCCGCCCGACGGCTCGCTCGCCCCGCAGTACGTGATCGAGCGGCTGGGCAAGATCGCCGGCCCGGACGCGCTCTACGTCGCCGGCGTCGGCCAGCACCAGATGTGGGCCGCGCAGTTCATCCAGTACGAGAAGCCGTACACCTGGCTGAACTCCGGCGGCCTCGGCACGATGGGCTATGCGGTGCCAGCCGCGATGGGCGCGAAGGTGGGTAGGCCGGACGCGGTCGTCTGGGCCGTCGACGGAGACGGGTGCTTCCAGATGACCAACCAGGAGCTGGCCACCTGCGCGCTGGAGGGCATCCCGATCAAGGTCGCGGTCATCAACAACGGCAACCTCGGCATGGTCCGGCAGTGGCAGAACCTCTTCTACGCCGAGCGCTACAGCCAGACCGGCCTCGGCACCCTGTCGTCGGCCGCATCCGGCGGCGCCAAGCACGGCATCCCGGACTTCGTCAAGCTCGCCGACGCCCTCGGCTGTGTCGGACTGCGGTGCGAGTCCAAAGAGGACGTCGACGGCGCGGTCGAGAAGGCGATGGCGATCGACGACCAGCCCGTCGTCATCGACTTCGTGGTCGGCCAGGACGCGCAGGTGTGGCCGATGGTGCCGGCCGGCACGAGCAACGACGAGATCATGGCAGCCCGCGGTGTGCGGCCGGTCTGGGACGAGGTCGAGGGCTGATGGTCACCGTGCGGCTGGTCGTCCCGGGCGCGGCTTCGACTACCCGGTCGGCGGAGAGGGGTTAGTGCGGTGTCACGTCACACGCTGTCCGTGCTGGTGGAGAACAAGCCGGGGGTCCTGGCCCGGGTGGCGGGTCTGTTCAGCCGGCGCGGCTTCAACATCGAGTCGCTCGCCGTCGGGCCGACCGAGCACCGGGAGATCTCCCGGATGACGATCGTGGTGGCGGTGGAGGACCTGCCGCTGGAGCAGGTCACGAAGCAGCTGAACAAGCTGGTGAACGTCATCAAGATCGTCGAGCTCGACCCGGCGCAGTCCGTGCAGCGCGAGCTGCTGCTGGTCAAGGTCCGCGCGGACCTGCCGGTCCGCAGCTCGGTGCTCGAGACCGCCGAGCTGTTCCGGGCGAAGGTGGTCGACGTGAGCCCCGAGGCGGTGACGATCGAGGCGACCGGCACCGCGGACAAGCTGGACGCGCTGCTGAAGATGCTGGAGCCGTTCGGCGTCCGGGAGATGGCGCAGTCGGGCATGGTCGCGATCGGCCGCGGCGCCCGGTCGATCACCGGCACCGCGCTGCGCTCCCTCGACCGCTCCGCCTGACCCGCCGCACCCAGCCGATCCGAAATGACCCGCCCGCGAGTGACGTCGTCGACCGTCGAGTGACGGCGCCGCTCACCGGGTGACGGCTCCCCTGCCGTCACTCGACGGCACAACCCATCACTCGCCGCCCCGAGCCGTCACCCGGCGGAGCCGGCGGCGACCGAACAGTCCAAGAGAGGACACCATGGCAGCGCGGATGTACTACGACGACGACGCCGACCTCGCCCTTGTCCAGGGCCGCTCGGTCGCGGTGCTCGGCTACGGCAGCCAGGGCCACGCGCACGCGCTCTCGCTGCGCGACTCCGGCGTGAACGTGCGCATCGGGCTTCAGGAGGGCTCGCGCAGCCGGGAGAAGGCCGAGGCCGAAGGGCTGCGGGTGCTCGCCCCGGCCGACGCCTGCGAGGAGGCGAACCTGGTCATGGTGCTGGTGCCGGACACCGCCCAGCGCGGCCTGTACGCCGAGGCCGTGGCGCCGAGCCTGGTGCCCGGCGACGCCCTGTTCTTCGCGCACGGCTTCAACATCCGCTTCGGGCTGATCACCCCGCCGGACGGCGTCGACGTCGCGATGGTCGCTCCGAAGGGGCCGGGCCACCTCGTGCGCCGGCAGTTCTCCGACGGCAAGGGCGTGCCCTGCCTGGTCGCGGTCGACCAGGACGCCACCGGCAACGCCCTTCCGCTGGCGCTCTCGTACGCCAAGGGCATCGGCGGCACCCGCGCCGGCGTGATCCAGACGACCTTCACCGAGGAGACCGAGACCGACCTGTTCGGCGAGCAGGCCGTGCTCTGCGGCGGCACCACGGCGCTGGTGGCGGCCGGCTTCGACACCCTGGTCGAGGCGGGCTACCAGCCCGAGGTGGCGTACTTCGAGTGCCTGCACGAGCTCAAGCTCATCGTCGACCTCATGTACGAGGGCGGGATCGCGCGGATGCGCTACTCGGTGTCCGACACGGCGGAGTACGGCGACCTCACCCGCGGGCCCCGGATCGTGGACGAGCACGTCAGGGCCTCGATGAGGCAGATCCTCGCCGAGATCAAGGACGGCAGCTTCGCCCGCGAGTGGGTGGCCGAGGACGACGCCGGCAGGCCGACCTTCACGGCGCTGCGCGACAAGGCCGCCGGACACCCGATCGAGCAGGTCGGCAGCCACCTGCGCTCGCTGATGTCCTGGGTGGACCGGCCCATCACCGAGACGGCCTGAGGCCGGCGCCCGGGCGCCGGGCCCGTCCCGGGGGACCGCACCGCGTTAGGGTCGATCCGGACCCGATGCGGAGGCGGTGACTGGCGGATGACCTTCGTCGGTGGGGTGGACAGCTCGACCCAGGCGTGCAAGGTGGTCGTCGTCGACACGGACAGCGGCAGTGTGGCGCGCAGCGGCCGCGCGCCGCATCCCGACGGGACCGAGGTCGACCCGGAGGCCTGGTGGCAGGCGCTGCAGGCCGCCGGCGACGGGCTGCTCGACGGCGTCTCGGCGATCTCGGTGGCCGGGCAGCAGCACGGCATGGTGGCGCTGGACGGCCGCGGCGAGGTCGTCCGGCCCGCCCTGCTCTGGAACGACACCCGCTCCGCCGGCGACGCCCGGGACCTCGTCGCCGAGTTGGGCGCGCAGAGCTGGGCCGACGCGGTGGGTTCCGTCCCGGTGGCCAGCTTCACGGTGACGAAGCTGCGCTGGCTGGCCCGCAACGAGCCGGGCAGCGCCGACCGGACGCAGTCGGTGCTTCTCCCGCACGACTGGCTGACCTGGCGGCTGCTCGACCGCCCCGAGGTACCTGCCACCGACCGGGGCGACGCGTCCGGCACCGGTTACTGGTCGCCGCGCACCGGCGACTACCGGCCCGACCTGGTCGAGGCCGCCTTCGGCCGGGAGCTCCGGCTGCCGCGGGTCCTGAGTCCGGCCGATGTCGCCGGCCGGACCTCCGACGGGATGGTCGTCGCGGCCGGAACGGGCGACAACATGGGCGCGGCACTGGGCCTCGGGCTCGCGCCGAGCGAGGTCGCGATCTCGATCGGGACGAGCGGCGTGGTGAGCGCCCTGCATGGCGACCCGGTGTCGGACCCCACCGGCTACGTCACCGGGTTCTGCGACGCGACCGGGCGCTTCCTACCCCTCGCCTGCACGCTGAACGCCGCGCGGGTGCTGACCGCGGCTGCGGCGATGCTCGACGTCGACCTTGCCGAGCTCGGCCGGCTCGCGTTGGCGGCGGCGCCCGGCGCGGGCGGGCTGACCCTGCTGCCCTACCTCGACGGCGAGCGCACCCCCAACCTCCCGTCGGCGACCGGCGCCCTGCTCGGGTTGACCAGGACCAACACCGAGCCGCAGAACCTGGCCCGGGCGGCGGTGGAGGGCCTGCTGTGCAGCCTGGCGGACGGGCTGGACGCGCTGCGCGCGGCCGGGATCGAGTTCGACCGCGGCCTGCTGCTCGGCGGGGGCAGCCGATCTGCGGCGGTCGCCGCGCTCGCGCCCGACATCCTCGGCCTGACGGTCGTACGGCCGACCCCGGACGAGTACGTCGCCCTGGGAGCCGCCCGCCAGGCCGCGTGGGCGCTGTCCGGGTCCAAGGAGCCACCCGCGTGGCCCCGGGACGAGGGGGAGGAGATCCGGCCCGCCCACCCCGAGGCCGGCGAGGAGATCCGGCACCGGTACGGCCGGCACAGGCGGGAGTTGCATGGGGTCTAGTGCGGTGGCCACAAAGGTCGGCCGGGTCGGTGGGCCGTTGACCAGGCCCATCGCCGCCCGAGACCCGGTGAACGTTCGTGGCCACCGCACTAGACCCAAGGGGCTCGGCGCTCGCTGGCCGCGGTGCCGCGAGCGACGTCTCCCGACGCCCCGGTAAGGCGGGTGGCCGGCCGCCACCCGGCCGCCCAGCCAGCGTCACTGGCGGTACATTCTCGATCACCCCGCGCAGAGCTGGAGGGCGGCGTGGGCGCACACCAGTCAGTGATGATCGTGGCGGCGGACTCGGGTGGCCGTCTGAACACGAACACCCTCGACTTCGTCATCCTGGGGATCTACTTCGCGGTGGTCGTCGGCATCGGCGTGATGGCCCGCCGGGCGATCGCCACCAGCGAGGACTTCCTGCTGTCGGGGCGGTCGCTGCCGGCGTGGGTGACCGGGCTGGCGTTCATCTCCGCCAACCTCGGCGCCCTCGAGATCCTCGGCATGGCGGCGAACGGCGCCCAGTACGGGGTGTCGACCGTGCACTTCTACTGGATCGGCGCGGTGCCGGCCATGGTCTTCCTCGGCCTGGTGATGATGCCGTTCTACTACGGCTCCCGCGTCCACAGCGTCCCCGAGTACCTGCGCCGCCGGTACAACGGGGCCACCCACCAGGTCAACGCATGGACCTTCGCGCTGGCGACGGTGCTCATCGCCGGAGTGAACCTGTACGCGCTGGCGCTGGTGATCAAGAGCCTGCTGGGCTGGCCGATCTGGGTGTCGATCATCGTCTCGGCCGGCCTGGTGCTGCTCTACATCACGGTGGGCGGCCTGTCCGCAGCCATCTACAACGAGGTGCTGCAGTTCTTCGTGATCCTCGCCGGGCTCATCCCGATCGTCATCGTGGGGCTGTCGAAGGTCGGCGGCTGGAGCGGGCTGCAGGACAAGATCCTGGCGAAGGGCCCCAGCGCCGCGCCGCTGCTGAGTCAGTGGGGCGGCGTGGCGGTGGGTCATCCGACGAATCCGCTGGGCGACTGGATCGGGATCATCTTCGGCCTCGGCTTCGTGCTGTCGTTCGGGTACTGGACGACGAACTTCGCCGAGGTCCAGCGCGCGCTGGCGGCCAGGGACCTGAACGCCGCCCAGCGCACGCCGCTGATCGGCGCGTACCCGAAGATCTTCATCCCGGCGATCACCATCATCCCCGGGCTCATCGCGCTGGTGCTCGTCCCCGGACTCGGTCAGGGGGAGAAGGGTGGCCCCCAGCCGACCTACAACGACGCGATCCCTCGGCTGATCGGCCTGCTGCTGCCGAACGGCGTGCTCGGCATCGCGCTGACCGGCCTGCTGGCGGCCTTCATGGCCGGCATGGCCGCGAACGTCAGCGCCTTCAACACGGTCTTCACGTACGACATCTGGCGTGCGCGCTTCCGCCGCGACCGGCCCGACTCCTACTACCTGCAGGTCGGGCGTTTCGCGACCGTGGCGGGCGTGCTGATCGGCATCGCGACCGCGTTCATCGCGTCCCAGTACGAGAACATCATGAACTACATCCAGTTGCTGTTCTCGATCTTCAACGCGCCGCTGTTCGCCACCTTCATCATCGGCATGCTGTGGCGCCGCACCACCCCCTGGGGCGGGTTCTGGGGCCTGATCACCGGCACCTTGGCGGCGCTCGTGGCCCACTTCGGGTTCGTCGGGCTGACCATCGGCGGCACCACGTTCTGGGAGCCGTGGGTCCACATCGATTCGACCCAGTCGCAGAACTTCTACGGCGCGATCTGCGCCTTCGTCGCCGACGCGGTGGTGACCATCGCCGTCTCGCTGGTGACCGCGCCGAAACCCGAGCGGGAGTTGGCGGGGCTGGTCGCCGGCGTGCCGAACCCGGACGCACCGCCACCGCCTCCGAAGCCGCCCTGGTGGCAGTCGCCGACGGTGCTCGGTTTCGGCGCACTGGCCATCACCCTCGTCCTCAGCCTGATCTTCCTGTAGGGGGAGGCACCCGTGAGCCACAGCGTCGACCGCGAGCCGACCGACCAACCGACTGAGACGACGACCGCATCCCGGCTGTTCGACCTGCGCACCCTCATCGGCGCACTGTTCGTGCTCTACGGCGCCACGCTGACCGTCGTGGGGATCCTCGACAGCGACGCCGAGCTGGCCAAGGCCAACGGCATCCGGATCAACCTGTGGATCGGGCTGGCCATGCTCGTGGTCGGCTTGTTCTTCCTGACCTGGGTGCGGCTGCGTCCGCTGCGGGTCGAGCGCCCGATCGAGGACGGCGCGGACGCCGGCCGGCACCGCCCGTAGCGAGCCGTCGCGGGCCGGTGCGCAATCGGTCTGCTCGCACACCGGGCCTCGACCGCTCCCAACGGTGCGACCAGGCTTTGGGGGCGCCGATACGATGAGCGGCAGCGCCGGCGGAGGCCGGCGCTCGCCGTGACCCGAGGAGCACCCGCGTGGCCCAGCCCGACCGCCGACCGGTCGTCCTCGTCACCGAAGAGCTCGCCCCGTCCGCCCTCGACGTGCTGGCGGCCGACTTCGAGGTGCGCCACGTCGACGGCGCCGACCGGTCGGCGCTGCTGCCAGCGCTGGCCGGGGTGGACGCCGTGATCGTCCGCAGCGCCACGAAGATCGATTCCGACGCCATGGCCGCCGCCGACCGGCTCTCGGTGGTCGCCCGGGCCGGCATCGGCCTGGACAACGTCGACGTGCCCGCCGCGACGGCCCGGGGCGTGCTCGTGGTCAACGCGCCGACGTCCAATATCGTCAGCGCGGCGGAGCACGCGGTCGCCCTGCTGCTCGCGGTCGCCCGCAACGTCCCGGCTGCCGACGCGTCGCTGCGGTCCGGCGAGTGGAAGCGCAGCAGGTTCACCGGCGTCGAGATCGCCGACAAGACAGTGGGGGTGGTCGGGCTCGGCCGCATCGGCATCCTGGTCGCGCAACGACTGTCCGCCTTCGGCACCCGGCTGCTGGCCTACGACCCGTACGTCCAGCCGGCCCGAGCCGCGCAGGTCGGCGTCCGACTGGTGCCCCTGGACGAGCTGCTCGCCGAGAGCGACTTCGTGACGATCCACCTGCCCAAGACGCCCGAGACCGTGGGGCTCATCGGCGCGCGCGAGCTCGCGCTCGCCAAGCCGGGGGTCCGGATCGTCAACGCCGCCCGCGGCGGCCTGGTCGACGAGGCCGCGCTGGCCGACGCGCTCCGGTCGGGGCACGTCGGCGGTGCCGGGATCGATGTGTTCGCGACCGAGCCGACCACCGACAGCCCGCTGTTCGGCCTGCCCGGCGTGGTGGTGACGCCGCATCTCGGCGCGTCCACCGTGGAGGCGCAGGACAAGGCCGGCCTCGCCGTGGCCCGCTCGGTCCGGCTCGCGCTGCAGGGCGAGTTCGTCCCGGACGCCGTGAACGTGCAGGCCGGCGGTGTGGTCGCCGAGGAGGTTCGGCCGGGGCTGCCGCTGGCGGAGAAGCTCGGTCGGGTCTTCACCGCCATGGCCGGCGGGGTCGCGCAGAGCATCACGGTCGAGGTCCGGGGCGAGATCGCCGCGCACGACGTGAGCGTGCTGCAGCTGGCCGCGCTCAAGGGCGTGTTCACCGAGGTCGTCTCGGAGCAGGTCACCTTCGTCAACGCGCCGCTGCTCGCCAAGGACCGCGGGGTGGACGTCGGCCTGGCGACGTACGCCGAGTCCGAGGACTACCGCAACCTCGTCACCGTCCGTGGCGTGCTCCCGGCCGGGGAGCAGGTCAGCGTGTCCGGCACCCTGATGGGCCCCAAGCAGGTGGAGAAGCTCACCGAGGTGGACGGCTACGACCTGGACCTGCGGCTGGAGGGGCACCTGCTGTTCTTCCGCTACCACGACCAGCCAGGCATCGTCGGCATGGTCGGTGCCCGGCTCGGCGAGGCCGGGGTCAACATCGCCGGCGCTCAGGTCAGCCGCAACCGGCGCGGCGGCGAGGCGCTGATGACCCTCGCGGTCGACAGTGCGGTGCCGTCTGACGTGCTTGCCGGGATCGGCGAGGCGATCGGCGCCACCGCCGTACGCAGCGCTGATATCGATATGGAGTAGTCGGCGTACCGGAACGGCCCGATGGCGGTCCTGAGCGGGAGCGTCGTCTACCCTCCGCGGCATGAAGCTGGCCGTGATCCCCGGGGACGGCATCGGACCCGAGGTGGTGGCTGAGGGCCTCAAGGTCCTGCGCGAAGTGGTCTCCTCCGTCGAGACGACGACCTACGACCTCGGCGCCGCCCGCTGGCAGCGCACGGGCGAGCTGGTGCCCGACTCGGTGATCGCCGAGCTGCGCGGCCAGGACGCGATCCTGCTCGGCGCCGTGGGCGACCCCAGCGTGCCGTCCGGTGTCCTCGAGCGCGGGCTGCTGCTGCGGCTGCGGTTCGAGCTCGACCACCACGTCAACCTGCGGCCGGTGCGGCTGTTCCCGGGCGTGCGCAGCCCCCTGGCCGGCAGCCCGGACATCGACATGGTGGTGGTGCGCGAGGGCACCGAGGGGCCCTACTCGGGGGCCGGCGGAGAGCTGCGAAAGGACACCCCGCAGGAGGTGGCGACGGAGGTCAGCGTCAACACCGCGTTCGGCGTCGAGCGGGTCGTCCGCGACGCCTTCCGGCGGGCGGCCGCGCGCGAGCGGCGGCACCTGACGCTGGTGCACAAGACCAACGTGCTCACCCACGCCGGCTCGCTGTGGTCGCGCACCGTGGAGGACGTCGCGCGCGAGCACCCCGAGGTGACGCTGGCGTACCAGCACGTGGACGCGGCGGCGATGTTCTTCGTCAGCGACCCGGGCCGCTTCGACGTGATCGTCACCGACAACCTGTTCGGAGACATCCTCACCGACCTCGGTGCGGCGGTGACCGGCGGTATCGGCCTCGCGGCCAGCGGAAACCTGGACGTCAGCCGGGCCAACCCGAGCATGTTCGAGCCGGTGCACGGCAGCGCCCCGGACATCGCCGGCACCGGCCGCGCCGACCCGACCGCGACCGTGCTGTCGGTGGCGCTGCTGCTCGACCACCTCGGCCACGGCGACCAGGCCCGGCGGGTGGAGGCCGCGGTCGCCTTCGACCTGGCCACCCGCGAACACGGCGACCCCGGCCGGACCGAGTCGATCGGGGACCGGCTGGCCGCGCTGACCAGCCAGCACAGCCCGGTCTGAGCGGAGCGCCCGGGCCGACCGCGACCGGCCTGCGGCCGCGGTGCCTCGTGTGGTGCAATCCTAGGAAGTCCAAGCACCCGGACCGCAGGCACCGCCGCCGAAGGAGTCTTTCCCGTGCCGATCACGCCGACCTCGAAGATCTGGATGAACGGCACGTTCGTCGACTGGGACGACGCGACGGTGCACATCCTCAACCCGACGCTGCACTACGGGTGGGGGGTGTTCGAGGGCATCCGGGCCTACGCGACGGCCCGGGGCCCGGCGGTCTTCCGGCTCACCGACCACGTCTCGCGGCTGCTCCGCTCGGCGCGGATCTACCTGCTCGACCCCGGCTTCACGCAGGACGAGATCGTCGCCGCGACCAAGGAGACGGTCCGGATCAACGACGTGGAGTCCTGCTACATCCGGCCGATCGTCTACCTCGGGTACGGCGAGATGGGTCTCAACCCGCTGCCGAGCCACGTGGAGACGGCGATCGCGGTGTGGCCGTGGGGTCTCTACCTCGGTGCGGACGCGCTCGAGGCCGGCTGCCGGGCGATGACGTCGAGTTGGCAGCACATCAACCAGAACTCGATCCCGCCCCAGGGCAAGGGCACCGGGCAGTACGTGAACTCCTCGCTCAGCAAGGTCGCCGCGCTCAAGGCCGGCTACGACGAGGCCGTGCTGCTCAGCCCCGCCGGCAACGTCGTCCAGGGGACCGGGGAGAACATCTTCGTCGTCAAGGGCCGCCGGCTGCTCACCCCGCCGGTGCAGGAAGGGCTGCTGGAGGGCATCACCCGCGACTCGGTCATCGCGATCGCCCGCGACCTCGGGTACGAGGTGGTCGAGCAGGCTCTGGTCCGCACCGACCTCTACCTGGCCGACGAGGCGTTCTTCACCGGCACGGCGGCGGAGATCGTGCCGATCGCCGAGGTGGACGACCGCAAGGTCGGCACCGGCAGGCCCGGCCAGATCACCCGCGAGGTGACCGAGGTCTTCTCGGCCGCCACCCGCGGCGAGGTGGACCGCTACAAGGAGTGGAACGAGTACGTTCGCGAGTAGCGGCGGGGCTGCCGCCGGACCCGACGCCTCGCCGACGCGTGTGTCGCAGTTGCGGCTGGACGGCGGCGTGGGAGGCGCTCCGGACGGTGCCGGTGCGACTCGTCGGAGCGGAGCCATGTCGGCCGCCTCCCGGCGTGCCAGCGAGCCGGCGGGCCGGGCTATCGTCGGCTCGCACCCGCGCGGGAGGAGTGGCCGTGGCCGGGTCGACGGCGCGGCCCGCTCCCGCACCGGGGGGAGACGACGCGGCCTTCCGCCCGGTCCGCGGCGGCAACACGTTCTAGGAGACGGTCGAGCGGCTGGTGCAGGTGATCAAGCTGGGGCTGGTGCAGCACGGCGACCGGCTGCCGCCGAGCGGGAACTCGCCCGCCGGCTCGGCGTGAGCCGGATGACGCTGCGGGCGGCGGTCCGGGACCTGCAGCGGGCCGCCCGCCGGCTCGTGCACGTCCCGATGGGACGGTTCGCCGAGGCCCGCGAGATCGCCGCGGCGGCCGCCTTCCTGGCCAGCGACGACGCGTCGTCCAACACCGCCTCGGCGGTCCTGGTCGACGGCGGCATCACCGCCGCGTACGCGACCCCGCTGTGAGCGCGGGTCCGGTGCTGCCGCTGGTCGGGATCACCTCGTACGTCGAGCAGGCCCGCTGGGGCGTCTGGGACAGGGAGGCCACCCTGCTGCCGCAGGCGTACGTGACCGCGGTGCACGCGGCCGGCGGCCGGGCGCTGGTGGTGCCGCCGCTGCCCGAGGGCGCCGAGGAGGTGGTCGACGCGCTCGACGCGCTCGTCCTCGCCGGCGGCGCCGACCTCGACCCCGCCCTCTACGGTGCCGAGCGCGACCCGCGGACCAGCGGCGTGCGGCCCGACCGGGACGCCGGCGAGGTCGCGCTGCTGCGCGCGGCGATCGCGGCGGACCTGCCGGTGCTGGGCATCTGCCGCGGGATGCAGCTGCTGACGTCTGTCGCGGGTGGACGGTTGAGCCAGCACCTGCCCGACGTCGTGGGCTCCGACCGGCACCGGGGAGCGCCGGGCGGGTACGCCTCGCACCTGGTCCGGACGGTGCCCGGCACCCGGCTGGCCGACCTGCTGGGCGAGTCGGGGGAGGGCCTCGAGGTGCCGAGCCACCACCACCAGGGCGTGGCCGACCCGGGCACGCTCACGGTCAGCGCCTGTGCGGACGACGGCACGATCGAGGCGGTCGAGGCCCCGGACGGCCGGTTCCGGATCGGCGTGCTCTGGCATCCCGAGGCGGGTACGGACGGGCGGCTGTTCACCGCGCTCGTCGCCGCAGCGCGTCCCGGATGATGGGACGGGTTTCCCATACCGTCCTCGTGCGCCTAGACTCCGCGACGTGCTCCACCTCAGCGTGATCATCATCACCTAGCGCGCCGGCGAAGGACCGCCAGCGCGCAGACCTCCCGCACCCGCGGGAGGTCTTCTCGTTTCCAGGGGTTCTCATGCTCGACGACTCGTTCCACGTCTTCGACACCACGCTGCGCGACGGCGCGCAGGGCGAGGGCATGTCCTTCTCGGTGGCCGACAAGCTCGCGGTTGCCCGGCTGCTGGACGAGCTCGGGGTCGGGTTCGTCGAGGGCGGCTGGCCGGGCGCGCTGCCCAAGGACACGGAGTTCTTCGCCCGCGCCCGCACCGAGCTGCGGCTGCGGCA
>WNGJ01002655.1_pt1 | contig 19711 bp, 18 predicted proteins | sample 5400611 | NCBI WGS metagenome assembly WNGJ01 (sample SAMN13153375, study PRJNA577476) | soil metagenome | isolation source: 40 cm soil or saprolite under Garry oak tree replicate 1 | place: USA:California | collected 2016-06-15
CCGGGCGAGCGGCGACCGCGGCGAGCTCGGACTCAATCAGCGCCCCGATCTCGGCCTGCGTCTGCGCGACCGCTAGATAGAGCGGCAACGGTGGAACTTCTTCGGCGGCGCGTTCCTGACGCACCAGCTCGTTGCCGACCTGTGGCCCGTTGCCGTGCGTGACCACGAGCTCGCCGTCGCCCAAGAGCGGCCGCAGCGCCACACAGGTCTCGCGCAGGTTGGCGCGCTGCTCGGCCGCGGTTCCGCGCTGGCCCGGCCGGATCAGCGCATTACCGCCGAGCGCTATGACGGTCGTCACCTCGCGCCCCTGGCCGGCAACCGCTCACGCCGGGCGGAGCCCGGCTCCGCGGTTGCCTGACGCCCCTGCCGGAACGCTGCTCTCCGGGGCCGTGTTACTAACACTGTCCCCTCCGGCATCGCACCGCCAGGCGCGTCCCAGGAGCGCGAGGTCACACCAGCGCGGTCTCGATGATCCCGCGTTCCGCGAGGATCTCGGCGAGCCCGGGCTCGTCCAGCTCCTGCAGGCGATACGTGACTCGCAGCGCCGGCTTGTCGAGCTCGATCAGGCGGCGGAGGTCGATCGGCGTGCCGATCAGGACGAGCTCTGCATCGGAGCGCGCAATCGTCTCCCGCAGATCTTCCATCTGCTTGCGCCCGTAACCCATCGCCGGCAGCAGGGTGCCAACGTTGGGATAGTCCTTGAACGTCTGCGCGATCGAGCCGACCGCGAACGGCCTGGGGTCGACGAGCGAGGCGGCTCCGTGCTCCTTCGCGGCCAGCACAGCTGCGCCGTAGGTCATCTCGCCGTGGGTGAGCGTCGGTCCATCTTCGACCGCAAGCACCCGTTTGCCGGCGATCTTCAGCCCGTTCTCCTCCACCGTGAAGGGCGAAGCGGCACGCACGACGCGCGCCAGCGGGTTCGTCGCCCGGATCGAGGCGAGCACGGCCTCGACCCCTTCCGGCGGCGCCGAGTCGACCTTGTTGACAATGCAGACGTTCGCCATTCGGAGGTTCGTCTCGCCCGGGTGGTATCGCAGCTCGTGGCCGGGGCGGTGCGGATCGAGAACGACGATGTGCAAGTCCGGCTTGATGAAGGGCGTGTCGTTGTTGCCGCCGTCCCAGAGGATCACGTCGGCTTCCTGTTCGGCCGCCTCCAGGATCGCTGCGTAGTCGACGCCGGCGAAGACGAGGTTGCCCTCGTTCAGGTGTGGCTCGTACTCCTCACGCTCCTCGATGGTGCAATCGGCGGCGTCGAGATCCTCATAGGTCGCGAACCGCTGGACGGCCTGCTTCTCGAGGTCGCCGTAGGGCATCGGGTGCCGGAGCACGGCGACGCGCTTCCCCGCAGCCCGTAGCAGCTCCGCGACATAACGAGTGGTCTGGCTCTTCCCGGACCCTGTGCGCACGGCGCACACCGCGACGACCGGCCTCGAAGAGGTCAGCATCGTTTCCTTCGGCGACAGCAGCCGGAACGAGGCGCCGGCGGCGAGGGCGCGCGAGCCGATGTGCATGACGTGCTCGTGCGTGACGTCCGAGTAAGCGAAGGCGACCTCGTCAGCCCCGTGCCGGGCGATCATGGCCTCGAGGTCGTCCTCGGCGACGATCGGAATGCCGTTCGGATAGAGCTCGCCGGCAAGCGCAGGCGGATACACCCGGCCCTCGATGTTCGGAATCTGCGTTGCGGTGAAGGCGACCACTTCGTAGTCGCCGCGTCCGCGGTAGACGAGGTTGAAGTTGTGGAAGTCGCGTCCCGTTGAAGCGCTAGCTGAGCTCTTCGCCGACGCGCTCGGCGACGGACGCCATCTCGAGCTCGGCGCCGGTGACGTCCTTGAGCAGCTCGTCGGCGTTGATGCGCTGACCCTCTGACCAGAGGTCGCGAAGCAGTGAGCCGGCTTCGCGCTTCGCGAACCAGGCGTTGCCGAACCGCTCGCGCAGGTAGGCCCGCAGCTGCGCCTCGAAGGCCCACGAACGCAGGTACTCGGTGACGTAGAAGCCTGAGTCGATGTCCGCGAGGTAGTCCGTCTCGCTCGGCTCGATCTTCAGCGCATCGCCGAGCAGCTCGACGTACCGCGGGCGCAGCGCGGTCACGTCTTCGGCGGTGTGGAACTCGAGCTCGTAGAGCAGCTTCGCGCAGTACCGCCGGACGAAGTAGAGGAGCCCGGTCGCTCCTTCGCGCGCGAGCTCGTCAGGCCGGCCCACGTCGAGGCGCCGCGTCAGCCACGCGGGCTCGTCCGTCAGATGCTGGAGGAGCATCGCCCACCCCTCGGTGACCGCATTGTCGCCGAGCCGCCGCTCCTCCATCGCCAGATCTCTCGAGGTGTGGGCGAAGTGCTCGGTGTGTCCGGCCTCGTGGAAGAGGGCGCGCCAGTCGTCAGCGCCGCCGATCGGCTGGATCACCAGCATCACCTTGTCGGGAACTTCGATCGGGGCGCAGAAGGCGCGAGGCGATTTCGAGGGCCGCTGCTCGAGATCCAGATGGACGTTCTCCTGCGCGTGGAGGTCGATCCCGAAGTCGGCAAGTGTCGCCTCGAGTGCCGGCAGCATCTTGTCGGCCGGGAAGAACTCGTCCCAGACCTGCGCGCGGAAAACGCGAGGCACGTCCCAGCGCCTCGCCTCGTCGAGGCCGATCCCGATCCGGTCCCGGAACAGCTTGTCGGTCGCGTCCTCGTACATCTGCTCGGTCTGGTCGAGCACCGCCCGGCATTGGGCGGCGAGGTCGTCCAGCCTGTAGCCGAAGCGGCGATAGAGATCGACGTAGTTGGGGGAGCCCAGCTTGGGAACCGTCCGCTGGCTGATCTCGACAGCGTCCAGGTAGATCGGGTTGAGGTGCTCGTCGGTCAGTTGCGTGCGGGCCCGGTCGAGCCGCTCGCGCTTCCCGCGGTCGTCGGTGTTCGCAATCGTCGGACGAAGCATCCGGTAGCCGACCTTCTCGCCGTCGACCTCCGCCTCGAGCTCGGTCTCCAGCGCGGCGGCCTTCTCGCTGTGCTCTTTCGTCAGGTTGCCGAGGTGACCCTCGCAGGCGAAGCGCCAGAGCTCGCGGACGCGGCGATCGCCGTTGACCGACTCGCCGATCGTCTGCGCCCATTCGAGCGTCGTCAGATCCTGGTGGCGTTCGTAGATCGGCTCGAGCTCGAGCTTTTCCTTGTGGCCGGCGAAGTGGAGGTAGTACTCCTCGTCGAGCTCGGCGATGAAACGGTCCGCGTCCTCGCGGTAGGCGTCGAGATTTGTCGGAGTGGACGAGTCGCTCGGCACAGGCCGTAGGATAACGGGGTGCGCGAGATCAGCCTCAAGACCGAGCGCAAGACGCAGCTGCTCGACATCACGGAGCACGTGCAGTCTGCGCTCGGCGCGATGAACGGCGCGTCCGCAGCTCTCATCTACGTCCCGCACACGACCGCGGGCGTGACGATCAACGAGGACGCCGATCCAGCGCTCGCCGAGGACATCGAATCGGCCATGGAGAGAATCGTCGACGACAACGGCGGCTGGAGGCATTCGGACGCAGACGGGCCGAACGCGCCCTCCCACATTCGGGCCGCGCTGATCAGCCCACAGGTTCTCGTCCCGCTCGACGACGGTCGGCTTGCGTTGGGCCGTTGGCAGGGGATCTTCTTCTGCGAGTTCGACGGTCCCCGCGAGAGAAAGGTCTACGTCACCCCCCTGGCGTAATGGTCAGACCGGTGGGTTGCCCGGCAGGCGAAGGCCGCCGGTCAGGCCACTAATCTCGTAACGCAGGCTGAATCGACTCTTCACTTCACCTCAACAGAAACCGACTTAAGTTCTCATCGTGCGGCGTTCACACCTGATTGCGGCTGCGCTGAGCGTCGTTGCGCTCGCGGCGGCCGCGGCGTTCGTCAGCGGGGCTTCGTCACACAGCGCGCCGCGCCCCCGAGCTGTGCCGCTCGAGGGGATCCACAAGATCAAGCACGTCGTGATCATCATGCAGGAGAACCGCTCGTTCGACTCCTACTTCGGTACCTACCCGGGCGCGGACGGGATCCCGATGGACCGCGGCGAGGCGCTCATCTGCGTGCCGGATCCGAAGACGCACTTCTGCGTGGAACCGTTTCACAATGCTCGCGACCGCAACGTGGGCGGTCCGCACGACCACCTGAACGCTATTCACGACATCAACCACCGTCTGATGGACGGGTTCGTCTGGCAGGAGCGCGCGGCGCTTCACCGCTCATGCCGGGTCAAGAACGACCCCTTGTGCTCGGTGAGCTCCGACCAGATCGACGTCATGGGGTACCACGACGCGCGCGAGATTCCGAACTACTGGGCCTACGCGCGGAACTTCGTTCTCCAGGATCACATGTTCCAGCCCGACACCTCGTGGAGCCTGCCCGCGCACCTGTTCGCCGTTTCGGAGTGGTCGGCGAGGTGCTCGCGCCGCGGCGATCCGATGAGCTGCGTCAACGCGATCCAGTCGCCGCTTGCGCCCCCTGGAGAGCCAGAGTCGAACGGGACGCCTCCTGACTACGCCTGGACGGATCTGACGTACCTGTTCCACAAGCATCACGTCTCCTGGCGGTACTACATCTTCAAGGGCGGCGAGCCCGACTGCGTGAACGACGGTGCGATCTTCTGCAAGGCGAGGCCGCAGAACGCCAAGACGCCCGGGATCTGGAATCCCCTGCCCTGGTTCACGACCGTGCACCAGGACCACCAGCTCCGGAACATCACTTCCGTCAGCCACTTCTACTGGGCCGCGAAGCACGGCCGGCTCCCGGCCGTGTCGTGGGTCGTCCCGAACGACCGGGTCAGCGAGCACCCGCCGGCTCTCATCAGCCGTGGGCAAGCCTGGGTGACGGGTCTCGTCAACGCAATCATGCGCGGCCCGGACTGGAAGTCGACCGCGATCTTTCTCACGTGGGACGACTGGGGCGGCTTCTACGACCACATCGCTCCGCCGGTCGTCGACCACAACGGTTACGGGCTGCGCGTGCCGGGGCTCGTCATCTCGCCATACGCGCGGAGCGGCTTCATCGACCACCAGACCCTGAGCTTCGACGCTTACGCGAAGTTCATCGAGGACGATTTCCTGCACGGCGAGCGGCTCGACCCGACCACCGACGGGAGGCCAGATCCTCGGCCGACCGTCCGCGAGAACTCGCCAATCCTCGGCGACCTCGTCCGTGACTTCAACTTTCGCCAGAAGCCGCGGGCGCCGATCCTTCTACCTACGCACCCCGGCTTTAGCGAGAACCGACGGTAGCCTGGCGGCGATGGCCGCTCCGGTCGCCAAGGATCAAGAGCTCGAGCTCCGCGTCGACTCGCTCGCCTACGGCGGGAACGGCGTGGCCCGGCTGAACGGGTTCGTCGTCTTCGTCAGGCGAGGGCTACCCGGCGACACGGTCCGCGCCCGGGTGACAAAGGTGAAGCGAAACCACGCCGAGGCGGTGGCCGTCGAGGTCGTCGAGCCGAGTGCCCAGCGAGTCGAGGCGCCTTGCTCCCACTATCCGGCCTGCGGCGGCTGCCGGTTCCAGGATCTCGCCTACGAGGCTCAGCTCGAGGCCAAGCACGAGCAGGTGCGCGACGCCCTGCGGCGAATCGGCGGGCTCGCTGAGCCCCCGCTCGAGCCGATCTTGCCGGCGGAGTCCCAGTTCTTCTACCGCAACAAGCTCGAGTATTCGTTCACCGCGACTCCCGCCGGCCCGGCGCTCGGATTCCACATGGCCGGCCGTTGGGACGAGGTGCTGGAGATCGAGAAATGCTGGCTGACGACCGACCTCGGCAACGCGATCCGCACCGCCGTCCGCGACTGGGCACGCGCGGAGCGGCTCGAGCCCTACGACCAGGTCGAGCACACGGGCTACCTCCGCCACCTCGTCGTCCGCGAGGGCCGGAACTCGGGTCAGGTGCTCGTCCAGCTCGTCACGGCCGCCGGCGAGCGCTTCGACCGCGACGAGTTCGTCGAGGTGCTGAGGCGCTTCCCGGAGGTGCGGTCGATTCACTGGGCCGTGAACGAGACGCCTGCCGAGGTGACGAACCTCCCGACGACGCTGCTCTGGGGCGAAGAGGCCATCGAGGAGCTCCTGTGCGGCCTGCGCTTCCGCGTGCGGCCGAACGCGTTCCTGCAGACGAACACCGCGATGGCGGAGCGTCTTTACGGCATCGCCGGCGAGTTCGCCGCGCTGACCGGGGGCGAGACCGTCTACGACCTCTACTGCGGGATCGGCACGATCGGTCTCTCGCTGGCCTCGCGGGCGCTGACGGTCTGGGGCGTCGAGGTCTCCGAGGAATCGGTGGCCTGCGCGCTCGAAAACGCGGATCTGAACGGGATCTCGAACGCGGCCTTCTTCGCGGGGGAGACCGCGGATGCGCTGGCGGAGCTGCGCGAGCGCGCGGGCGACCCCGATGTGGTCATCGTCGATCCGCCGCGTGCCGGCCTCTCGAACAAGGCGGTCCGCCGGATCGGCCGCCTCGAGGCGCCGAAGCTCGTCTACGTCTCCTGCAACCCGACCACGCTGGCCGGCAACGTCAAGGAGTTCGTCTCGACCTGGGGATACACGCTCGAGCGGGTCCGGCCGGTCGACATGTTCCCGCACACGCCGCATGTCGAGTCGGTATCTCTACTGACGAGGCCGTAGCCGCGCCCAGAGCAGATCCGCATTTGCGAGCAGGAAGCCGACCGAGAGCAGCGGCAGCGCCGGCAGGCCCGGCTTGCCCCACGCGACGGCGATCGCGATCGTGGCCCCGAACGAGGCGGCAAGCAGAACCCAGGTCACGAAAACGCGTAGGCCGAATCGCGCGGCGGCTGCTAGGAACAGGCTGAAGAAGAGCAGGTCGGGCAGCCCGAGGTTCGCGGCGCTGTTCTCGCCGGGAACCGGAAAGGCGAACGAGAGCGTCGAAAAGACGTGGTGGTGGTTGTGGACGATGTGGTTCGTCGGCCCGCGCCAGACCGAGTAGGCATCCACCCAGGGCACGATGCAGGCAACGAGCACGACCCACGACAGCGCCTCGAAGAAGTTCAGGAACCAGAAGGCTGCGAAGGCCATCGCACCGAGCTTCGCGAAGTCGGCGAGCGTGTTCAGGCCGGCCTGGTGCAGGACCACGGCCGAGATCGCGAAGGCGATCGCGACGAAGAGCAGCTCGACCTCACGGGCCGCGCGCAGCGGCAGCGCGAGGTACACGAGCGCCAGCACTGCCGGGATCAGCAGGAACGAGAGGAACGCGACGTCGCCCCACGTCGAGGTGTTGGGCAGCGATGTGTGGAAGGGGTAATAGAGGCCGAGCGCGACGGCCAGGACGCCGAACGCGATAACCCGAGGCGCCCCTAGTACGGAGGCAACTCGGCCCACCACGGGCCCAGTTGTTTGAACGCGTTCCAAAAACGTGTTTTAGTGGGTTGGTCGTCCAGCGAAGCGTCGATGTCGGGAACGAGCAGCGCCTCGATGGTGGGCGTGAAGCGCTGGAGCTCGCCGACCTTCGGCTCCAGGGTATCCGCGAGCGGGAACTCGAGCTCGTTCAAGAAACGCAGCGCCTCCTCGCCCATGACCACGATCAGCTTCGGCTGGACGATGTGCAGCTCGCGCTCGAGCCAGGGCCGGGCCTCGGCCTCGTCCTGGTCGGCGAACTTGAGGCAGTTCGTCCCGTAGATCGCCAGCGGGTCGACGTGAAGGCGCTGCAGCGACTTCAGGAGCGCCTGGCCGGCGCGCCCGTAGAAGGCGACACCCTCCTGCACTTCCGCGGCCTGAGGGCGGTGTTTGAGCAGGAAGACGTCGGCCAGCGGATGACCGGACCCGAGCACGGGCACGCGCTCGCCGGCCGCCTTCGAGATCTCGTCGCCGAGCTCGTTGATCTCGGTAATGGCCTTTTGCAGGTACTTCTCATAGATCTCGTCGGTGGGCACGGGGGACAAGGGCACGGGTCGAGTTCTCCGCTAACGGACCCGTTCCTTGGCCTGGGCCGCCCACTTGAGCGACTGCAGGTAGAGCAGCGACTTCGGCCGCCGCAGCACTTGGGCCGTGCCGAGGCTGGCGAGGAACTCCTCGCGGTCGTGGAACTCGCGCATCCGCAGCGCCCCGGTGCCCACCCCCTGGAGTACGTGGGCGTCGGAGCCTGCGCCCATCGTCAGGTTGTATTTGCGTGCGAAGCGAAGCGCTTCGTCGTTGTAGGCATCAAACAGCAGGCGCGCGTTGTAGACCTCGAAGACGTCGATCTCGTCGAGGTGTCGGCGAAGCGTCGCGGCATCCGGGATCGAGTGCATGCGGTCGAACGGGTGGGGGAGGTAGGCAAGCCCGTCCTGTTCGTGGATCGCCGCCAGCGTGTCGCCGAACGTCATCCCGCGGGGGATCTCGTCCGCCAGGAACAGACCGATCACCTCGCCCTGCTCGTCGGTCTTGATCTCCTCGCCTGGGATCACCGTCACGCTCGTCGTCGCGGCGAGCGCTTCCAGGGCGCCGCCGAAGACGTTGTGGTCGGTGATCGCAATCGCGCCGAGCCCTTCCGTCTCCGCGTGCGTGAGCAGGTCCGGAACGTCGATCGCGCAGTCGTGCGACCACGAGGTGTGCATGTGGAGGTCGCAGACGATCCACTCACGGCCTTCAAGCGGGTCGGCCTTGCCAACGGCGCGGCGCCGTTTTGCGAGCTTGCGGTAGAGCTCGTCGTGCTCTCGGGCGAGCTTGGCGAACGTCTGCTGTTCGGCCTGCTTCCGGTTCTCCCGCCCTTCCCGTTCTCGAAGCTCGTGATCTTCGGCGAGCCTCGCCGTCGCGGCTCCGGCCAGCTCCGGCTGGGATCGAAGGCCGGGCGGCGCGGCGATCGCGGTGCCCGCAGCGGCCGCCTCGAGTGCGACGCGGTCGAGCCCTTCGATCGCGGGGACGAAGATCGCAGCCTCGTTGAGCAGGGCGGCGCGCGCGGGGCCGTCGCGTGCGGTTCGAACGCTCACCCGGTCTGCGAGCGTGCGCGGGATGGTGGGCCGGCCGGTGAGCGGCTTCGTTCGCAGCAGGACGAGCTCCCACTCCGGCAGCTCTCGCAGCTCTCGCAGCACCGAACGGACGAGCGGCCGCTGCGCGGGCCGCCACTCGAGCACGATTCGCTTGCGCTTCTGCCCGGGACGGAAGAGTTCGGCATCGACACCGGGAAAGACGACCCGGTAGTCACCCGGCAGCCGCTCGGCCGCAGCGGCGGCGACCTCGGGCGAGGTCGCGAGCAAGCCATCGATTCGCGAGAGCAGCCGCTCCCGCTGCGGTTTGCCGGGCGGATAGCCAAGGCGTTCGGCTGAAAGGAAGGTCGCGACTCCGAGCGCGTACGAATCGCGCAAGGCGAGATACGAGAGGCTGGGCAACCCGGGCTCGAACCCGTGGACGATGTCGAACCGGCCCCTTTGAAGCGCGAGCGTCAGGTTCGCCCGGACGCCAACCGGGACGCCGATCCGGCTCCGCCGCGAGACCGGTAGCGCCGGCCCGAGAGCTATCACCTCGGCGGCAACGCCGTCGAGGAGTGCCCGCCGGCCCGCGACGAGATCGGCTGCGCGGGTCGAAGGAGCGAGCACGGTCACCTCATGCCCGAGGGCGCGAAGCTCGCGGGCGAGACCATCGACGTGCTCGTTGACGTCGTGCGGTCGCGACCAGGCGAACGGGGTGACCAGACACACGCGGAGACCCACGACTCTCCGAGTCTAGTAGGCGAGCGAGGGGCGGCCCGCAGACGGCGGGCCGCCCCTCAGTCTCGATCTAGGAGGCGGTCTCGACCTTGCCTGCGGCTGACGCCTTCGTCGAGCCGCGGGCGTTCTGCGCGATGAAGTCCTCGACCAGCTCGCGCGCCGCATCATCCGTGTACTGAACCGGCGGAGACTTCATCAGGTACGCGGACGGACCCTCGAGCGTGCCCTTGATGCCGTTGTTCAGTGCCAGCTTCGTCAGGCGCACCGCGTCGATGACGACCCCGGCCGAATTCGGCGAGTCCCAGACCTCGATCTTGAGCTCCGCGTTGAGGGGCACGTCGCCAAAGGCCGTGCCCTCGAGCCGGATGTAAGCCCACTTCCGGTCCTCGAGCCACGGAACGTGGTCGGACGGGCCGACGTGGATGTTCTTGTCCTCGATCTCGTACGGAACCGTGGACTGGATCGAGTACGTCTTCGAGATCTTCTTCGACTCGAGCCGCTCCCGCTCCAGCATGTTCAGGAAGTCCGAGTTCCCTCCGAAGTTGAGCTGGAACGTGCGGTCGACCTTGACGCCGCGGTCGCGGAAGATGCCCATCAGCACCCGGTGCGTGATCGTCGCGCCGACCTGGGACTTGATGTCGTCGCCGATGATCGGGACGCCGGCCTTCTTGAAGCGGTCGCTCCAGTACTTCTCGCGCCCGATGAAGACCGGCATGCAATTCACCATCGCGCAGCCGGCGTTCAGGATCTGCTCCGTGTACCACTTGGTGGCCTCCTCGGAGCCGACCGGCAGGTAGTTGACGACCACGTCCGTGCCCGTCTCCTTGAGGATCCCGGTCACATCAGCGGTTGAGCCCTTGGCCTTCGTGACCTTCTCGCCCAGGTACTTGCCGAGCCCGTCGTGGGTCATTCCACGCGACACGGTGATCCCGGTCTTCGGCACGTCCGAGAACTTGATCGTGTTGTTCGGGTAGGCCCAGATCGCCTCGGCGATGTCTTTGCCGACTTTGCCCTCGACCACGTCGAAGGCCGCGGTGAACTCGACGTCGCGGACGTGGTAGCCGCCGAGGTCGACGTGCATCAGGCCGGGAACGAATTCGTCGGGTTTGGCGTCCTTGTAGTACTCGATGCCCTGCACGAGCGAGCTCGCACAGTTGCCGACGCCGATGATCGCGACGCGCACCTTGTCTTTGGAGCGCGCAGCCTTACCGTTGGATGAAGCCATCTGTTTCCTTTCGCAGTTGTTTGCGGACGGACAGGATTCTCTGGAGCACGGTCAGCCAGGCGGTCGCCGCGAGCAGGTAGATGAACCACTGCAAGGGGACGCCGAGCGGCGCGAGGATGAGGCCGGTGGAGATCACGGCGACGCGCTCCGCGCGGCTGCCGATCCCGATGTCGCCTTTGAGGCCGATCAGCTCGGCCTTCGCGCGGGCGTAAGAAACGAGGAACGAGCCGGCGACTGCCGCGACACAGAACACGACGGCGATGTCATCGCCCGCGCGCGCGAAGACCAGCGCGATCGCTGCGAGCACGAAGCCCTCGCTGACGCGGTCCGAGAGCGAATCGAGAAACGCGCCGAACGGCGTCGCCTTGTTGCTCTGTCTGGCGAGCGCCCCGTCGAGGACGTCGAGGATCGAACCGACGATGAAGAGCGCCGCCGCGAGCCAGTAGAAGAGGAACTTGTTGCGGTCCTCGAACGGAATCAGGACTGCGGCCGCGGCGCACAGCAGCACCCCCGCCGTCGTCAAAGCGTTGGGGCTCACACGCGTGCGTGCGAGACGAGTGACATAGCGGGAGGCGAGGCGCCGGGTTCCGTCGGTGTAGCCCTGTTTGACGGAACCGATCGCTGCGGTTCGGTTCACGTCCCGGACCGTACCAGCCTCCCGCCGGGACAGCCTTCGCACAATCGGCAGGCGGTCGATCCGCGCCGCTAAGCGGCGTCCGGCTGCAGCCGGAGGCGTCTCAGCGGTCGCCCGTAGACGACTGCCAGCGCCACGAGGGCGACGAAAACGCCGGCCAGGACGTCGAGCCAGAAGTGGTTCCCGGTGGCCATGACCGAGAACCAGACCCAACCCGGCCAGATCAACCAGATCGCCTTCGCGAACACGTTCCGGCACACGGCGAAGAGCACTAGGCCGACGATCAGCGCGTCCGCGGCGTGCAGGCTCGGCATCGCCGCGTAGGGATTGGCCACGAAGTTGACCAGGCCGCTCCCGTGGTTGAGGCTCGCGAACTGGGAGAGCGTGTCGTCAAAGCCGAAGTCCGGAAACATGCGCGGCGGGGCGGTCGGCAGCAGCACATAGCCGACGAGCCCGATCACGTTCGCGAGCAGGATCGCGTTCCTGAAACGGATGAAAGCCTCATGGCGGCGCAGATAGACCCAGAGCAGCGCAAGCCCGACGACCGTGAACTCGGAGTTCCAGTACGTCCAGGACGCGAGGTTCATCAGGAACTGGGAGGAGTCGACGAAGCGCTGGAACGTGAGCTCGATCAGGCCGTGCATGTGCCGCTCGAAGCCGATCACCTTCAGGCCGTTGTCGAACGCCTTGGGCGGATTTCGGTCGGCGATGCCTCTTGCGGCCTGGTACGCGAAGAGGAACCCGAACCAGATGGCGAGTTGTTTGGCCAAGTCCCCCCACCCGCGCGGAAGCACCCGGCGTCCTGCGGCCACGAACGTCGTCATACGAGACCTGACGATTCTAAACGGCCCGGCGGCTCTTGCAATTCCTTTCGGCCAGGCGCCGATTTGAGGCAGAGGTCTTCCTCCGCGAAACCTGCCTTAGCGGACGTTTCAGCCGCCGATCTGCGACATCGAAGGCGCCGCTCGCGGTGCCGCTAAGAGGCGCGCGGGCTTGGCCCGTGCGCGGGCTACACCCGGTTTGCCCCGCCGCACGGTTTCTACCCGCCAATTTGGGACATGGAGCGACTGGCCCGGACGAACCCGGCGTCGTTGATCTTGTGCTTTAGCTCCTTGTGAGCGACGGCGAACCGGATCAGCTCTTCGAGCCGTTCGTCGGAGGAGCCGTCGCGTAGCGGCGTCTTCAGGTCCCACTCACGGCGGGAGAAGAGACAGGTCCGCAGCTGCCCATCGGCCGTCAGGCGGATCCGGTCGCAGCTCGAGCAGAATGGTTCCGAGACCGGATTCACGAAGCCGATCTCCCCGGCGCCGTCGGCAAAACGGAAGCGCCGCGCCGTCGACGACGCCTTGGCCGGCAGCTCCTCCAGCGGCCAGCGCGCCTCGATCAGCGCCCGGATCTCGCCGCCGGTCAGCACGTCGTCGTCGCGCCACGCCTGGTCTGCGTCGAGCGGCATGAACTCGATGAAGCGCACGACGTAGGGCTTGCGTCGCGCGAGCTCGGCGAGGGCAGGGACCTCTTCCTCCGTAAAGCCGCGGATTGCGACGCAGTTGACCTTGATCGGGCGCAGCTGCGGGTAGCGCTCCGCCTCTGCGAGTCCCGCGAGCACGCGGTCGAGTGCGTCGCGTCGGGTGATCTCGGCGAAGCGGACGTGAGAGAGCGAGTCGAGCGAGACGTTGAGCCGCCGCAGGCCGGCCTCGACCAGCGGACCGGCGAAGCGGTCGAGCAGGACGCCGTTCGTCGTCAGGGAGAGGTCGCGAACGCCGGGTGTTCCCGCCAGCATCCCGACGAGCACGGGCAGTTCGCGCCTGACGAGCGGCTCGCCGCCGGTCAAGCGCACCTCGTCGACGCCCATGCTTGCGAGCACCCGGACGAGCCGCTGGATCTCCTCGAAGGTCAGCACCTCCTCGCGGCCGAGCCATTCCAGGCCTTCGGCCGGCATGCAGTAGCGGCAGCGGAAGTTGCACTTGTCCGTGACCGAGACCCGAAGCGATCTGATCTCGCGGCCCCAGGAATCTCGCAGCGGCTCCATGGCTGAGAGCCTAGCCGGTGCTCAGAACAGCCAGCGCCCGTTCTCCTGCACGACCTCGCCGTCGCAGAGGAGCTGTCCGCCCGGGCGCAGGTCCTTGACCATGTCCCAGTGGACCGAGCTCTCGTTCTTGCCGCCGAGAGTCGGGAAGCCGGCGCCGATCGCGAGGTGCACCGTGCCGTCGATCTTCTCGTCGAAGAGCGTGTTCTTCATGTAGCGCTGGATGCCGGGGTTGCAGCCGATCCCGAGCTCCCCGAGCACGCGGGCGCCGTCGTCGCGATCGAGTGTCTCGAACAGGATGTCCTCGCCTCGAGTCGCGGAGGCCTCGACGACGCGGCCGCCTTTATAGACCATTCGTACGCCCTCGAGCTCGTAAGGCTCGAGGTAGGCCGGAAACTCGGAGAAGTCGACGATACCTTCGGTCGCGTCCTCCAGTGGGCTGTAGTAGACCTCGCCCCCCGGCATGTTTGCGTGACCCGCGTCCACCTCGCCCGTGCGGCCCTCGAGGCCGATCGCCAAGTCGGTGCCGGTGCCGACGATCCTGACCTCTGAGGCGCGGTCGAAGCGCTCCTTGATCCTGGTCATCCGCTCTGCCTCGGCGTCCCAATCGCGCAGGCACGCCCCGTAGAGGAAGTCCTCGAACTCCTGCAGCGACATGCGCGAGTCCTGCGCGAGCGCGGGTGTCGGAAACCGGCAGGCGACCCACGGGATCTCGTCAGAGAGGCGGCGCGTACGCATCGCGTGCCGCGCCTTCGCGAGCAGCGCCCGGCGCTCCGGCGAGAGCTCGAGTCCCGCGGCGGTGTTCTCGGGCGCGCCGATGTTCATCCAGGCGTCCATCGTCTCCCAGGCGTGCCGGTCGGCCGGCGCGGCTTCGGCGACCAGGTCCTCCGGAGCCTCCAGCGCCCAGATCAGCTCGAAGGGGACGTCCTCCATCCCGGCGTCGCCCAGGCGGACGAGGGGATATGCGCCGCGTTGCGCGATCTCGCGCACGACCTGCTGGACGAGGGGGCGCGCCAGCCAGGACGAGTTGATCCAGACCTGCCAGCCCGGCTGAACCCCGAGCGAGCGGCCGACGAGGAGCTTCGCGTAGGCCTCGATTCGCGGATCCACGGCCGGCATCCTAAGGCTCGGAAGATTGATACCCTGAGACTAAGATTTTCTCGTGTACACGGAGTCAAGCAAAGGAGACAACGAGTATGGCAAAGACAATCGGTATCGATCTCGGCACGACGAACTCCGCGATGGCCGTGATCGAAGGCGGCGAGCCGACCGTGATTCCGAACGCCGAGGGCGGGCGCACGACCCCGTCCGTCGTGGCGTTCACGAATGACGGCCAGCGACTCGTCGGCGCGCCTGCGAAGCGCCAGCAGGTGACGAACCCACAGAACACGATCTTCTCGATCAAGCGCTTCATGGGCCGGAAGTTCGGTGAGGTCTCGGAGGAGATGAAGATCGTCCCCTACGAGGTCGTCGAAGGCCCGAACGGGGACGTGCGCGTGAACGCGGAGGGCAAGGATTACGCCCCGCCGGAGATCAGCGCGATGATCCTCCAGAAGCTGAAGGCGGACGCCGAGGCCTATCTCGGCGAGTCTGTCGACGACGCGGTGATCACCGTGCCGGCCTACTTCAACAACGCCCAGCGCGAGGCGACCAAGGACGCCGGCAAGATCGCCGGCCTCAACGTCCTCCGCATCATCAACGAGCCCACCGCGGCCTCGCTCGCGTACGGGCTCGACAAGGAGGGCGAGGATCAGACGATTCTCGTCTTCGACCTCGGCGGCGGGACGTTCGACGTCTCGGTGCTCGAGCTCGGCGAGGGTGTCTTCGAGGTCAAGTCGACGAACGGGGACAACCACCTCGGCGGCGACAACTTCGACAAGGCGGTCGTCGACTGGATGGTCGCCGAGTTCAAGCGCGAACAGGGGATCGATCTCTCGCAGGACAAGATGGCGCTCCAGCGCCTCTACGAGGCCGGTGAGAAGGCGAAGATCGAGCTGTCGTCCACGATGGCGACGCAGATCAACCTGCCGTTCATCACCGCCACCCAGGAGGGGCCGAAGCACCTCGACCTGCAGCTCACGCGCGCGAAGCTGAACGAGCTGACCGCCGACCTGCTCGACCGCACCGTCGGTCCGACCAAGCAGGCGCTCGCGGATGCCGGCATCGAGGCCTCGGGGATCGAGCACGTCGTCCTCGTCGGCGGCATGACGCGGATGCCCGCGGTCGTGGACAAGGTGCGCGACCTGATCGGCAAGGACCCCCACAAGGGCGTCAACCCGGACGAGGTCGTCGCCGTCGGCGCCGCGATTCAGGCGGGCGTGCTCCGCGGTGAGGTCAAGGACGTGCTGCTGCTGGACGTGACGCCGCTGTCGCTCGGAATCGAGACCAAGGGCGGCGTGATGACGAAGCTGATCGAGCGCAACACGACCATCCCGACGAAGAAGTCCGAGGTCTTCACGACCGCGGACGACAATCAGCCCTCGGTCGAGGTGCATGTCCTTCAGGGCGAGTCGGAGATGGCCCTCTACAACAAGACGCTCGGCAAGTTCCAGCTCGTCGGCATCCCGCCGGCGCCGCGTGGAATGCCGCAGGTCGAGGTCACCTTCGACATCGACGCAGACGGAATCATCCACGTGTCGGCGAAGGACCTCGGTACCGGGAACGAGCAGAAGATCCGGATCGAGGGCGGCTCGGGCCTGAAGCAGGAGGAGGTCGAGCGGATGATCCGCGAGGCCGAATCCCACTCCGACGAGGCGCATCGGCTCCGTGAGCTCGCAGATGCTCGGAACGCGGCCGAGAGCCTCGCGTACCAGACCGAGCGCACGCTCAAGGAGCACCGCGACAAGCTCGACGAGGCCGACGCCTCGACGATCGAGGGTCGCGTGATGGAGCTTCGCGGCGTGCTCGAGAGCTCGGACATCAACGAGATCCGGCAGAAGACGGACGCGCTGCAGGAGGCCTCGCAGAAGCTCGCGGAGGCGGTCTACGCCCAGGCGAGCGCAGCTCAGCAGCAGTCTTCCGGCGGTGACGGCGACGGCGCCGCTGCCTCGGACGACGAGGTGATCGAGGACGCCGAGATCGTCGACGAGGAGGCGAAGACCTCCTAATGACGGATCCCGCACGCGAACAACTCGACCAGATCGAACAGCGGGACCCGGTCCCGGGCCATGTCCCGGGACCTGGTCCCGAGGTCGAAGAGCGGCTCGCCGCCGCCGAGGCCAAGGCACAGGAGCACCTCGACGATCTGAAGCGGCTTGCCGCCGAGTTCGAGAACTACAAGAAGCGTACGGCGCGCGAGCAGGCGAGCCTGTCCACACGTGCGGCCGAGCGGCTCGTCAAGGAGCTGCTGCCGATCGTGGACGACCTCGAGCGTGCGCTCGAGGCGGCCGAGGAGCATGAGGAGGCAAAGCTCGAAGAGGGTGTGAGGCTGGTCCATCGCCAACTGACGTCCGCCCTCGTTCGCGAGGGCCTCGCCGAGATCGAGACAGACGGCAAGTTCGACCCGCACGTGCACGAGGCGTTGCTTTCACAGCCTTCCGAAGCGGAAGAAGGCTCAGTGATCGAAGTGCTTCAGAAGGGCTACCGGCTCGGCGACCGGGTGCTGCGGCCTGCCCGTGTCGTGATAGCTGCTCCTAAGGAAGCGAATGGCGACGAAGGCTAAGAGCCCTTACGAGATTCTCGGGGTGCCGAAGGGTGCGTCGGCCGACGAGATCAAGAAGGCCTACCGCAAGCTCGCCCGCGAGTACCACCCGGACCGCAATCCGGGCAATGCGTCCGCCGAGGAGAGCTTCAAGGAGGTCCAGGGCGCCTACGACGTTCTCTCGGATCCCGAGAAGCGCAAGCAGTACGACACCTTCGGCTCCTCGAATGGGCGCGGAGGCCCTCAGGGCGGCAACGTCAACTTCGGCGACTTCAACATCGACGACTTCGGCGATCTCTTCGGGGGCCTCTTCGGCAACCGCGGCGGGGCTCGAACTCAGAGCCGCGTCCAGCGGGGCAGCGATCTCGAAGTGGAGATCAACCTCTCGTTCGAGGATTCGCTCAAGGGGGTCGAGACCAAGATCCCCGTCACCCTGGAAACCGCGTGCTCGGAGTGCCACGGCTCGGGCGCGAAGCCCGGGACGGCTCCGAAGATCTGCCCCGAGTGCAACGGGCGTGGCGTCGTCGCCGAGAGCCAGGGATTCTTCGCGCTCTCGCAACCCTGCCCACGCTGCCGCGGCAACGGGACCGTGATCGAGGATCCATGTCCTCGCTGCCATGGCTCGGGACGGGAGCGCCGGACGAAGCGCTACACGGTCAAGATCCCGGCCGGCGTCAAGGACGGCAGTCGCATCCGCTTGAGGGGTAAGGGCGAGGCCGGCTTCAGCGGCGGCGAGGCGGGCGACCTCTACGTGGTCACGCGCGTGCAGCCCTCGAAGCTCTACGAACGCCGGGGCGACGACCTCGTCGTCGACATGCCGGTCACTTTCTCGGAGGCCGCGCTCGGCGCAACGGTCGAGGTGCCGACCCCGGACGGCCCCGTCTCGCTGAAGGTGAAGCCGGGCACGCAGGACGGAACGCTCCTGCGGGTCAAGGGCAAGGGGGCCCCGAAGCTAAAGGGCTCCGGCCGGGGCGATCTGCTCGCCCGCGTGGAGGTGACGGTTCCGAAGAAGCTGAAGAAGCGCGAGCGCGAGCTGCTCGAGGAGCTGCAGAAGCAGCCCCATGACGATCCGCGTAAGGCTCTCTTCTCTTGAGGCGAGCCGTGACGCACCTCCTCGTCTGGTCTCTCTCCCCGGTTGGCACGCTCTTGAACGCGGCGATGCTGTTCCTTGTCCTGGTGGTCGCCGGGGCGGACTGGACCCGGCCCCTGCTGTGGCTGATCGTCGCGATCTTCATCGGCGCTTGCGCCTACTTCGACATCCGTGCCTACGTGGCGCGGAAGCGCATGGGCCTGACCGCGTATGAGGCCGGGGAGGCGGTCATGGAGCGAATCTGGGGTCCGGACGACGGTCGCACCGAGGAGGACCGCTGATGGACGACCGGCCCCGCTACATGATCTCGATCGCTGCCGAGCTCGTCGGGATGCACCCCCAGACGCTGAGGATCTACGAGAGCAAGGGCCTCGTCAGCCCGCAGCGAACGCGGGGAAACACCCGCCTCTACTCGGACGCCGACCTCGAGCGGCTGCAGTTGATCCAGCGGCTGACCACGGAGCTCGGGCTCAACCTGGCCGGCGTCGAGGTGGTGCTGCGGCTCGAGGACGAGCTGCGCAGGGCCCACGACCGGCTCGAGCGTCTCGAGCGCCAGATGCGCGAAGAGATCGACAACGTCCACAAGCAGTACCGGCGCGACCTCGTGCTCTACCAAACGCCGCGCCCGGTCCGGACGAGGGCCCAGTGAGCGCAGTCTCTTCGAAACCAGTCCTGGGTCTGACCCCGGGCATGGCTTGAAAGGACGTATGGACTTCAACAAGCTGACGATCAAGTCTCAGGAAGCCGTCGCGGCGGCGCAGGAGCTTGCGCGCCGGATGGGCAACCCTGAGCTCTACCCCGAGCACCTCGTGCTCGCGCTGCTCGACCAGGAGCTGCCGCGCGAGCTCGTGCCCGACCTCGACCCCCTGCGAGCCGAGGCCGAGGCCTCGCTGCGCGGCAAGCCTTCGACCCAGGGCGCGTCCCAGCAGCCCCAGGTCGGCGCCGCCTTCTCCCGCGTGCTCGACCAGGCCTTCGAGGAGGCGCGCAAGCTCGAGGACGACTACGTGTCGACCGAGCATCTGCTGCTAGCGCTCGACGTCGTCCCGCGCGAGCAGCTCGAGGCCAAGATCAAGGCCGTTCGCGGTGGCCAGCGAGTCACCTCGCAGGATCCGGAGGGCACCTACCAGGCGCTGGAGAAGTTCGGCCGTGACCTGACCGAGCTCGCAGAGCAGGGCAAGCTCGACCCGGTCATCGGCCGCGATGAGGAGATCCGCCGGGTGATCCAGGTGCTCTCACGGCGGACGAAGAACAACCCGGTTCTGATCGGCGACCCCGGCGTCGGTAAGACGGCGATCGTGGAAGGCCTCGCGCAGAGGATCGTCGCCGGGGACGTTCCGGAAGGCCTGAAGGGCAAGCGCGTCTGGGCCCTCGACATTGGCGCGATGCTTGCCGGCTCGAAGTACCGGGGCGAGTTCGAGGAGCGGCTGAAGGCCGTGTTGACGGAGATCAAGAACGCCGAAGGCCAGCTGATCCTCTTCATCGACGAGCT
>WNGJ01003326.1_pt1 | contig 19708 bp, 19 predicted proteins | sample 5400611 | NCBI WGS metagenome assembly WNGJ01 (sample SAMN13153375, study PRJNA577476) | soil metagenome | isolation source: 40 cm soil or saprolite under Garry oak tree replicate 1 | place: USA:California | collected 2016-06-15
ACAGTCTTGTCACAAACGGGCACGAGGCGGCCGGGAGCAGCCCAACCCGCGCGCCAGGTGCGGCCCCTGGCGCGTGGCCGCGGCGCACGCCCCGCAGGCCCAAGTCGCGCATCAGCTGCCCGCTCGTGCACCGGGCCGCTCTGGTGCCCTACCGGTTGAGCTCCAGCCAGACCTTGTCCGCGCCGTAGGCCTCACGGTCTTCCTTCCACCCCCCGGGTGATCTCGGCCTTGAGCTGCGCATCGCGCGCGGCCCGCGCCGAGGGCGGGCGGCGGTTGGCAGCGTAGTAGGTGTCCGTGACCGCGAATGGTGAGCTGGAAAGCTCATTGCGGGTCGTCGGCGTGCCGGGCGGCATCGGCTGCGGCTTGTTCGGCTGCGTCGGCGCCGAAACCGACTCCGATGGCCTGGTCGTCGCGACGCTGTTCAGCGTGGACGATGTCTGCCAGCACCTTGCGGTCGGCGCCGGTGGGTTCGCCGCCCAGGGGCAGTGCCCGCGGATAAAGCGACCGGGCCAGCACCGGGTTGAGTTCCGCGGCGTACATGCTGATCTTGGCTAGGAGCAGCAGGAACGCCACGATGCCGATGACCGAGCCGAACGCACCGTAGGTGGCTGAGGCGTTCTTGAGCTGATGGGTCACCAGACCGGTGCCGACGGTGATCAGCGCCGTGAATCCGACCGCGCCGACGATCGCACCGGGCAGCAGGCTGCGCGCGGGCACCGCCTTGGCGGTCAAGAGGGCGAAGCTGGCGAAGTATAGCCCGGCGTTGACGAGCAGCAGGCCAATCAGGATCGGCAACCGGATGGCGTAGCTCGACGTGCCGGCGGTGGCGTAGCCAGTGACAAAGGCGTTGAGCACGAACGCGGCGCCGATCGTGAACAGGCCGGCCAGGCTACGGCCGAGCCGGGGCAGGAAGCCGGTGCGCTGGACCTGGGGGATGTTCCATACCGTGGCCATCGCCTGCTGCGCCGTCTGGGTCACGCCCTGCGCGCCGTAGATCAGGCCGATCAGGCCGACCACCAGGCCCAGCGCGCTGCCGGGCAAGACGCTGCGACTGGCGGGATTGAAGCTCGAGCCCACCACAGGGAACTCGTGCAGCGTGCTGACAACGCCGGAGCCGATCGACCGCTGGCCAATGAAGCCGAACAATGTAACCACGACGAGCAGCAGCGGGAAGATTGCGGTAAACCCGTACCAGGCCAGGCCGACGACCAGCAGGTTGGCGTTATCGTCGCCGAACTTCTTCACCACTGCGTAAGGCACACCAGCCCAGCGGGTCCGGCGCTGCCAGCCATCCAGCGCTCTCGAGACCCTCTGCAGGACGCCGACAGGGTTCACGGGACCGTCGCGCCGGTCGCGGAGGCTCGCTGCCCCAGCATAACCGTCTTCTTCCATCTTTCCAGCCGGGCAAACACATACGGGCGCGTGCGGACACGCTCGCTCTCGGACTCGGCCTGAGGCCGGATCGGCTGCGCATGCACCGATGCTTGTGAGGCTGGCCAGTCTGGGACCGGCATCAGGCGTCGGTTTGCACGCATGTCTACTGTCTACTTACGCTAGACGCCCTGGACCAGGACCTGCTGGGAGAAGCCAGGCAAGCGCAGGAACGGCTCGTCGAGGCGGACCACGATGCCGAGGTTGCCGGAGCTGAGTTTCACCGCGCGGTAGGCCGCCTGCATCTGAGCGGCGCGTCGCTGCGCGAACTCGCTGCAGCCCTGCACCTCAGCCACCAGCGGGTGCACCAGATCGTCGAGTCTGCCGGCGGGGCGCGCCGATGGGGAACGCTCGGCCGGCAGCCCCCGCAGCTAGCCTGCTCGTTCTGCGGGCGACTGCAGCGAAAGACACGGAAGCTCGTCGCCGGGCCCGGTGTCTACATCTGCGAGAAGTGCGTCGAGATAGCTGACGCGGTCATCAGCTCCGGGCAGGCCGCCGAAACCGCGCTAGGCTTAGGTCCGCTGCAGCCCGTTCCCGAAGGCGGGACCCCACAGCGGTGCAGCTTCTGCGGCAAGAACCGCCGCCACGTCACCGGCCTTGCCACCACCTTCGACAACCCAGCCGGCAAGCTTGCCGGCGATGCCGCCATCTGCGCCGCGTGCCTGGGCCTGTGCAAGGAAATCCACGCCGAGCAACTGGCCTGACCGAACGGCATAACCGGACGTTCTGAGTGGCCAATTGACGCTCGCCACCAATCTACGGATCCGCGCCGAATCGGCAGGGAGCCTGGCATGTCCGGTCGGCGCCTAGCCGAGTGCCCACTTTCCGTAACAGGTCACATCTCGCGTCAGGCGGCCCGCCAGATAGCGTCGAAGACTCCCGCCATCTAACGACGAGGGTCACAGGGACGGCGGACGCGGATGCTAGACGTGATAACGGTCCGTTATCACGCTCCTGCTGGCCACGCTCCGGCCCGAGGCTGAGCTGTCTCCGGCTGTGAGGCGTCGTTTCGCTGACCGGGCGAACACCACGAGGTGTCAGCCGGTGAGCGTCACCAGATGTCGGTTAGCGAGACGGGGCGATCACCCGGTGGGCATGCGGCCCGGGCACTAACAATCCCATGACGCATGGTCACTGACATTTAGGTGACGCCTCACAGGTGGCGCGGTCGTGACCTCAGATGCCGACGACATCCGGCACCTGCTGCGCACGCTCGGCGCGCGGGTTCCGGTGCTTGTGCCCTAAGCGGCCGAGCCGGCGGCTCAGAGGCCGGTGACGGCGGGGATCACCTCGCTGCCGATGATCTCAAGCGGCGTGATCTGCCAGACGTTCACCACCGGGCCGATGGCCGCCTGGAAGCCCAGGCTTGCCAGCTCGCCGAGCTGGTCCACGACCTGGGCGGCTTTCTCGCCCTTGTCCCCGACGTCGAAGACGAAGTAGCACGTCTTGGTGATCTCGTCGTAGTCGCGGCCCTCGGCGTCGCAATGGGCGCGCAACACGTCGAGCTTGCGGGCAAGATCCTGGCCATGGCCAGTGAGCAGATTGCACGCGTCGGCGTACCTGGCCACCAGGCGCAGCGTCTTCCGCTCGCCGCCGCCGATCATGATCGGCGGGTGCGGGGAGGACAGCGCCTGCGGCGAGTTGATTGGCCGTTCCAGCTGGTAGTGCCTGCCGGTATAGGGCGACTCGTCACCGCGCCACATCTGCAGGAAGATCTGCAGCGTTTCCTCCAGCCGCTCGAACCGCTCGGCCACCGGCGGGAACCGGACGCCGAGCCCGCGTGCCTCCTCGTCGTTCCACGGGCCGATGCCGATGCCGAGCCAGGCCCGTCCGCCGGACAGCACGTCCAGCGTGGTCACCGTCTTGGCCAGGATGCCCGGGTGACGGTAGACCGCCCCGGTCACCAGCGAGAGCAGCTTCACCTGGGTGGTGCACGCGGCCAGGTACCCCAGCGTGGTGTAAGCCTCGAGCATTCCCCGCTCGGGCGGTGAGAGCATCCCGATCTGAAGGAAGTGGTCGCTCACAGCGAGGAAGCCGAACCCCGCGTCCTCGGCCGCGCGGGCTATGGCCGCAAGGTCCGCGCCGAGGTGGTCCGGCCCAGAAGGGAAGGTGAAGTCGGGAATCTGCACACCGATCTGCATGCCGTCGCCTCCAGGGTCCGCTGCGTCGGTCGTGAAGACTCTTACACACGCCTCGCGCCCCGGATCGGTCACGCCGCCGCGGACCGGCTCAGCGCCGGCCGCCGCGGCCGTCTGGGCCGCAGCATCAGACCTGGTCATGGCGCGCACCTGGTGACCTGCGGCCACCAGCGCCGGGACCAGCCGCCGCCCGATGGTCCCGGACGCGCCGGTGACCAGTACGGGTCCGGCTGGCCGGCCTGGATTCGGGTGCGAGCCGGGCATCACTGCACCCGCCTGACCGGCCACGACGTGGCGGCAGGGGTCGTGCAAGCAGTTTCGGCTCTGGCGCCGGTGAGGGGGCCGCCCTGCCGGGATGGGGTCTGTTTCCCGGCGCCGGTGATGGCTTGCGTCGCGTGATGGGATGTGGTGTGCCTGCGGCGCGGACGCATGACGGTGATCCACAGGCGGACGGGGTGGCCCAGGTAGTAGGCCGGAGCGGTGTTCGGGCGGCGGCCCGTCCGCTCCGGCTCGGCGGGGACATCCCGCAGGGCCGGCCGGCCGCCACCATGACGGCCATCGTGACCGCGCTGGAGACAGTCACGCCCGGCGCGGGAACCGAGTCCGGCAGGGTCCGGGTTGTGCTTGTCCTTGCCGTGCCAGGTGAGGGATTCGATGGCCCCGCAGAAGTAATGGCCGGCCGGGCACCTGATAATGGCGCTTTCGACGGGCCCGTCGGTGGAGCGCATGGTGAACCGGCACCTGACCCCGGCAGGTAGCCCGCATCGTACGGCGCCCTGCTGGTCCAGCCAGGCCGGGCAGTCAAGGAACATCATCGTGGCCTCCGTTAATCACAGGGTCCGGGTACCTGGACGGCTGCTGCAGCCGTGCGACGCCGACAGCGTGGACAGCGCCGCGAGCCGCGGGTCATAGTGAGCAATGTCAGCTGGAGCGAGGGTGCGGTCCATCGGGTCCTCCCGGATCGGTGGTGTACCGGTGAGGAAAGACTCGCGGTTCCCGTTCCTGGCAGCATCTGCCGAAGGAGGTATCTCTCGCCCGGCCAGGTCATACGAGACGGCTGGCCGGGTCATATGAAGCGTGGTGCTACCAGGACGGTTTAAGGGGGTGCGCAGACGTCACGTCTCCCGCGGCGGCAGTCAGGGCTGCCGGCCGAAGTGAGCTCACTGGTGGGCCGCGGCCCGGAGATAGCTGCTGTGCTCGAACGCCTGCGCACGGCCAGGGCGGTCACGCTGACCGGCCCGGGCGGGTGCGGCAAGACCCGGCTGGCGTTGCGGGTGGCGGCGCTCGCCGAGGCTGGCTTCAGGGACGGGGCCCGGTTGGTCGAGCTGGCCCCGCTCACCGATCCGGCGCTGGTCCCGGCCAGCGTCGCGCAGGCCCTGGGTGTGTCCGAACGGGATGTGCCCACGCCGGCCGCCGGGCTGGTAGACGCGCTGGCCGGCCGTGAGCTGCTGGTGGTGCTGGACAATTGCGAGCATGTCCTGGAGGCGGCGGCGGGCCTGGTGGCCACGCTGCTCGCCCGCTGCCCGCGGGTGCGGTTCCTGGCCACCAGCCGGGAACGCCTGGATGTTCCCGGTGAGCTGGTCTTCCCGGTGCCGCCGCTGGGACTGCCGGCGGATGGCTCGGCGGCGGTGGTCGCCGCGTCCGAGGCCGGCCTGCTGTTTGCGGCGCGGGCCGCCGCGGCCAGTCCCGCCTTCGAGCTGTCGGCGCTCAACTCGGCCGCGGTCGCGCAGGTGTGCGCCTGGCTGGACGGCATCCCGCTGGCCATTGAGCTGGCCGCGGCCAGGTGCCCGGCTCTGGGTCTGCTGAGCTGGCCGCGCGGCTGGATGGCCATCCCGGGCTGCTGTCCGGCGGTCCGGCCCGCCCGGGGCGGCACCGGTCGCTGGAGGCGCTGGTCGCGTGGAGCTATGAGCTGCTCGGCGACGCCGAACGCCGCCTGCTCGCCCGCTTGTCGGTGCTGCGCGGCAGGTTCGACCTTGGCACGGCCGAACGGGTGGCGGCCGGCGGCCCGCTAGCACCGGAGGCGATCGCCGGGCTGCTGGCCAGCCTGGCCGGCAAATCCGTCGTGCGCATCCATGACCGCGCCGCGGGCCGTTATTCGCTGCTGGAGACGATCCGCCAGTTCGCCGCCCGGCGGCTGGCTGCCTCCGGTGAGGAGACGGTGGTGCAGCTGCAGCTGCTGGGATGTGCGCTGGACGAGGCCCGGTCAGCGGAGGCGACCGTGGGCAGCGCCGGATGGGCGGCGTGGGCCAGCCGCCTGGCGGCCGGACAAGACAACATTCGCGCGGCCTTGTCGTGGGCGCTCAGCGGGCAGGAACCCGAGGCGGGACGGGAGCTGGGCGCCCGGCTCGCCCGGTGGTGGATCGCCACCGGCCGGTACAGCGAAGCAGGCCAGTTCCTGACCACCGCGGCCGGCATCCCCTCCCAGGCGGCTCCCGGCATCCAGGCCCGGGTGCTGACCGGCGCCGCCTGGTCGGCGTTCCACCTGGGTGACTTCCGGCGAGCCGCCCCGCTCGTCGCCGACGGCATCGCCTGTGCCCAGCACGCTGGTGAACCGCCGCTGGAGGTCTGGGGCCGCAACCTGCTGGCCGTCCTGGCCTGGCACGCGGGCGATGCGGACCGGATCGTCGCCGAGATCGAAGCCAGCCGGGCCCTATCCGGCCAGGCCGATCCGGCGCTCGCGGCGCGGGCCCAGGCCCCGCTGGCCATGGCGGCCTTCCTGTCCGGCGACCTGGCCGAGCAGGACCGGCACGGTCGGCTCGCGGTCGAGCTCGCCCGGACGGCGGCGGGCCAGGAAGGGCTCGCCCTCGCGCTGACCGGCCCGGCGGCGGCCGCGATCACCGGAGCGGGCATCCAGCCCGCCACCGTGGCCGCGCTTGACGAGGCCGCGACCGTGCTGGCGGCGCATCCGGACCGCTTCGCCGAGGTGATCATACGCCAGTTGCGGGCGCAACTGTTCGCCATCCTGGGCCAGTTCGACGCGGCCGAAACGGAGGTCGGATTATGCTGGGCCGCGGGCCGAGGCGGCGCCGTCCATGTGGTGGAAAACGCCGCCCCGCAGGCCGAGGCACGCCTGGCCGCCGCCCGGGGCGACACCGCGACCGCCGTCGGCGCGCTGCGCCAGGCGGCCGACGGCGGGCGCCACTTCGGCAGCGTCATGTTCGTTCCGGCCGCCCTGGCCGCCCTGGCGTGCATGGCCGCCATCGCCGGTGACCAGGCTGCGGCGGCCGCCGCCGCCGAGACGCGGGCGGAACTTGGTGGCCGCCGGCAGGCGATCACCGCCGCCGCGCTGCGCTACGCCGAGGGTGTCATGGCCTGGCACCGCGGTGAGCTCGCCGCCGCCGAGCATCTGGTCCGCGAGGCCACCGTGCAGTGGCACCGTGGCGGCGACCGGATGGACGCCTGCGACGGCATCGAGCTGCTCGGCGTGCTCGCCGCAGCCCGTGAACGCCACGCCGACGCGGCCCGCCTGCTGGCCGCCGCCGACGCGGCCCGGCGCCTGCTGCAGTACCTGGCACCCGGCTTCACCGCCGCCCGCGGCGCCGCCGCCGGCGCCGCCGCCCAGGCCAGGCAAGCTCTCGGCGACGACGGCTTCGCCCAGGTATGGGAACAAGGCCAGGCACTTGCCCTCGATGATGCGGTCGCCTTCGCAGCACGCAAGGGCGGCGGACGCAAGCGGCCCGCGACCGGCTGGGCCAGCCTCACCCCCGCCGAGCTGGAGGTCATCCGCCTCGTGGGCGAAGGCCTGCGGAACGACGCCATCGCCCGGCGGCTGTTCATCGCCTCCGGCACCGTCAAGGTGCACCTGACGCACATATTCACCAAGCTCGGCATCACCACCCGCGCCGAACTCGCCGCCAGGGCCGCCGCACACGATCTGACCGCCAGATGACACTGTCCTGGCCGGCACCACGCTGCGTATGACCTGGCCTGACCGCCCCATATGACCTAGCCGGGCGAGATATACCCCCTTCGGCAGATGCTGCCAGGAACGGGAACCGCGAGCCTTTCCTCACCGGTACACCGCCGCATCCTGAGGAGGACACCATGCGCAAGCTCATCATCTCGATGGCCGCCGCCGCGGCCATCGCGGCCTCTGCCACCCCGGCCTTCGCCCAGCCGCCGGACCCCTGTCACGCCCCGGCCCGCGTCGCGGCCATCGTCCCCGGCGGATGCCCCGGCTGCCACCTCACCTGAGACCCGGCCCGGCCCGGTAAACCAGCACCGGAAGGATCAGCTCGATGAACCCTCGACTGCACCGCGGGAAAGCTCCTCATCGTGACCACGGCACTGGCCTGCGGTGGCCTGCCGGCCGGCGCCTCCGCCGCCCAGGCGGCCCAGGCCGCGACCCACCCGGCAGCCGCCATGGCCGCTCATGCCCAGCCGGGCTCGCCGTACACGCCGCCGGACCCATGCTGACCATGGCGCTTACCCGGATCGTCCTGACCGTTGCTCCCCGGACGACATACACCGCACCCGGCCTATCGCAAGCCAAACGCTGAAGGAGATCGTCATGAACTGCCAGTCACCTGCCGCCCGGGAACAGCGTGACCAGGTCCCGGTCCCACATCGTGATGACCGTGTCCAGGTGCATGTAGGACCGGGATTTCGGCAGGTGCACGGCGAGTACCTGGGTCGCCGAGCCGGCCCGGAACAGCGCCCGGGCGATCCAGGTCACCGCCTGCGGGGTGGTGCGCTCGCCCATGCCGATCATCACTGTGCCGTTCCCGATCGCCTGCACGTCGCCGCCCTCGACGTGCCAGCGGCCCCGGTTCTCATCGCCCTCGAAACCCGGGTGCTTGACCCTTGTGCCCGATCCTTAACTTCCCGGCATGAGGGCTAACCCGTCCGTGGCTTCGCCCCTTCCGGGCCTTACCCTCTGCTGCTCCGAGCTAGCCCGGGGCCCGAGCGCCCAGAGCTCGCAGCTGGGCGGTGCTGACCGTCTGGTCGGCTGGCGGCGGGGTAAGCGTCAGGGGCCGGTTGTAGCCGGTGAAGACTGTGTGCTCCTGGCCGCTGACGTCGATGCGCAGGAACTCCGGGCGCCCTGAAATCGTGACGTATGCGCTCGTCGAATGGCGCTTGCCGGCTAGCTGCAGGGCGGGCTGGCCCGAGATCGTCGTGATCTTGCCTTTGCCCAGGTCGTTGAGCTCGCTGCCGAAGGCGCTGGCGAGCTCGCCCCGACTGCACCACGCCGCCATGCCTGCCGGCACGTCGGGTGTTTGCAGGTACTTTCCCTCGAGGTGTCGCCGGGCAGCGGTCGGGACGCCGTGCGCGATCCACTTCAGCATCTGGTACGACGGCTTGAACCACACCGTCGTGCCGATCTGGAGCAGCGTGGACGTGCCTTGTCCCGGAATCCGGAGGGTTTCCGTGCACCCTTTGGTACCGAGGGTCAGGTCGAGGAAGGCGGTCTGGCCGTCTTGCCCGGTCGACCCGGCGACATGGACCGACGACACTGCTGCAAGGTCAGCGATCGCCCTGTGCGCGATCTGGTCGGCGGTCAGCCCGGCCAGCGGGCCCTCGGACTGCGTGGCCCTGGCCGCGGGAGCCGACAAACTCAGCTGAGCAGTCCCGCATGCGGTGGCGCCCGCCGCGAGGCCAGCGCATGAGACGACGACGGCGACCGCACGCCGGCCGGCCTCCAGGGATGCTCGCACCGCGCGACTCCTCAACGCGCCGAGATGAGGCATGACAATTCACTCAAACTACAGAAGTGGTCTTGAGCAGGTGACCCGCATCGGCGCCTTGTTATCAAAGCTAGCCGATATCGCGGCGACGATGAGCTTGCCTAGGCCACGCCTAGGCCCGGCAGCGCACGAAGTTTTCAGCTGGACGGCGAAGTCTGGTCGCAAGGTTCACGCGGACATCGAAGCCTTCACTCGAACAGGACAGCAGGTCTTCGTTTCTGATCTTGATCGCCCGTTTCGGCACCCTGTAGTCATGGCCAGTCTGAACGTCACACCCATGCACCATCAGATGAGTATGGGTAGTTCTGCCACGCCCGCGCCAAGGAGGCGCAGGGCTTAGTGGCGGTTGTTGCGACGCTGAGCAAGGGCTACGACCTGGAGTACATCTGGAAGCAGGTTGACCGCGGTCCGGCCAAGGACGCGGCCAGTTATTACATCCAAGCGAGCGAGAGCGGCGGAGAGCCGCCGGGACGGTGGTAGGGACCCGGCGCGAAAGCCCTCGGATTCGAGCCTGGCCAGCAGATCGAGCGCGAGCCGTATGACCGGCTGTTCGGCGAGCGCCAGGCACCTGATGGCACCCAGCTCGGCCGGCACCCGGATAACGGGCGGAAAGCCGCTGACCTCTACGCGACGCTGCTGGCCGCCGAGCCGCATGCTGCCGCCGAGCGCAAGCGCGAGCTGCGGACCGAAGCCGTCAAGAAAGTACGTCAGAGCCCGCTGTTCTTCGACTTGACCTTGTCGCAGGTGAATGCGCCAGGATGACGGTGGCATCGAGCCGGATGCAGGTCAGGGACGGTCACCGCACCCAGGGAAATGGTCAGGTCCACGGGTGATCCGGTCGGCTCGACGGTTCCCGCGGGAGAGCCAGGAACGGCACGCACCGCTACTGGCGTTCGGCCGTGATCGCCATGGTGTAGCAGACGGCGGTACCGTCCAAGGCGAGGGTGCCGTCGCCGCGGGTCACGGTGGTGCGCAGCTTGGTAACTGGCTTGTCGGTCCTGGCTTCGATGACCTCCACCCGGCCGGTGATGACATCGCCGGGGCGGACAGGCGCCTTGAAGTCCCAGTTCACGTTCAGGAAGACGGTCCCCGGGCCGGGGAGCCGCTCGGCCACCACCGCGTTGAGGATGGCGCTGGTTATCCCGCCCTGGACGACGATCTCGCCGAACCGTGACGCCTTCGCGGCCGCGAGGTCGTAGTGCAGGGGGTTTACGGTCCCCGCTGATATCGGTGAACCGCTCGATGTCGTCCGGGGCGATCGTCCGGGACAGCTCGGCGATTGTGCCGATCGCGGGCGGGCCGCTGGGCCAGCAGGAGGTCATGACAGTGTCCTTTCCGTAAAGGTAGATGGCAGGCCGTTCGGTCTTATGTCGCGGCTCAGGGCGGTTAGGGCGGGCAGCGCGGTCATAGGCCCGGCCGCGAGCGCCAGGAAGGCGTAGCGCCAGCCGGTGACGGCGGCGGTCAGCGGAATCGCCTGGATGGTGACGATGGTCAGCAGGAATCCGATGGCCGTCTGGGTCGTCAGCGCGGTGCCGACGTAGCGGCGGTCGGCCAGGTCGCTGATCATGGTGGAGAACACGCCGGAGTCGGCGATGACCGCGGCGCCCCACACCGCGGTGAAGGCGAGCAGCCACGGGCGGCCGGCGGTGAAGAACAACGGCGAGAGAAGGCAGCACGCGCCGCTGACCGTGAGGGCCGCGGCGGCGGTAGCGGCGCAGCCGAGACGATCGGCGGCCCAGCCGCCGAGCAGGCAGCCCGCCAGCCCGGCGACGCCGATCGCCAGGAAGGCGTCGATGCCGGAGCCGCCCGGGGCCGGCAGGCCGGTCGTGGTGGCCCTGCTCACGACGAGGAAGGTCGGCAGCCAGGTCCACAGCGCGTACAGCTCCCACATGTGCCCGAAGTAGGCGAGGCTGACCAGGCGGGGACCGCGGTCGGAGAACATCGCCAGCGCATAGCGGCTGCGGCCGGTCCGGCCCGCGGCGGGGAATTGCGGCCCGGGCCTGACCAGGACACCGGCCACGATTGCGGCGCAGAATGCGGTGGCCGCCGCGGCGGTGAGGACCGCGCGCCAGTTCAGCCGGCCGAGGCCGTCGATCAGGTGCGGCAGGGCTGAGCCCAGCGCTAGGCAGCCGATGAGCGCCCCCATGGCCAGGGCCCGGCCGGCCGGGGGTGACCAGGACGCCATCAGCTTCATGCACACCGGGTAGACGCCCGCCAGGAAGGCTCCGGTCGCGAACCGCAGCGGCACGGCGGCCGGCAGGCCGTCCGCGAACAACGCCATGACCAGGGTGCAGCCAGCCGCGCCGGCCGCGCAGCCGGCCACGAGCAGGTGCGGCCGGATCCGGTCGGCCAGGCCGAGCAGGGCTGAGCCGACCGCCCCGAGCACGAATCCGGCCTGCACCGGCGCCGTCATCCAGGCCGCGGCGCCGGCGCTCAGGTGCCATTGGCTGGCCAGCGCGGGAACCACCGCGGAAGCGGAGAACCACACGGCCATGGCCAGCACCAGCACCAGGGCGATGAGCCCGCGCTGCACCAGCGGATACCGCACGTGACCACTCCCGTCTAGGCTGACGCCAGCTCGAGGCGCCGACCGGGATCGCCGGCGCCCATCGCCGCCGCCTCTTCCGCCATGGCCTCGCCGAGCTCGAGCAGGTGGCCGCCGATCTCCTCAGCGGTCCAGTCAAAAGAGGCGATGCGCCCGGTCACGCGGAACAGGCGCAGCGAAAGCTCGTCGCGTTCGGCCTGATAGCGGCGCACGGCGTCGGGGCCTCCGGAAGCGATCGCGCGGACCAGGATCTCGGCGTCACGCAGGGCGTCGGTGATGCCGTGGGCGGTGATCGGGTCCTTGAAATAGCCCGCGTCACCAACCAGGGCCCACCCGGGACCCGCCGCCTCGCGCAGGTATCCGGTCAGGCCCGGGAACACGCGCGGGGGGCCGGCCAGGCCGCGGTGTTCGAGCCGTTCGGCCAGGCCGGGCGCGGCCCGGCCCAGCATGCGCCGCCAGGCCGCGTCGGCGCCGCCGTCGAGCTCGTGCGGCAGGCGTTCCGCGCTGGTGGCGGCGAAGACGCAGGCCAGCCCGTCGTTGGTGGGAATGACCCCGGCCGCGGCCCCGTCCCGGAAGTACCAGTGGTAGTCATCGGGCGTGTCGTTACGGATGTACCGGTAGATGAGGAGGCTCGAGGCCGGCGCGACACGGGCGGTCCTGGCGGCGGCCCACCGCGCGACGGCCGAGCGGCGGCCGTCGGCGCCGACGACCAGGTCGGCGCTGGCCTCCAGGCGGGCGGCGCCGGCCCGGGCGGTGATCCCGGTCACCCGCCCGGCCCGGTCCCGCCGCAGGCCGGTGAGCGAGGTCCCGAACCGCACGTCCGCCCCGGCGCGGTGCGCGGCGTCGGCCAGAATCGTGTCCAGGACGGTGCGGCGAGGGGCATACAGCGCCTCGACACCGTGCCTGGGCTTGACCGGGATGGTCGTCACGGCATCGGCGAGATGGAAGGTTGTGGACCGAACGGGCGGGGTTCCCGCCCCGGCAACGGCGGGGAGCAGTCCCCACCGGTGCAGCTGCAGGACGCGCCCCGCATGAGCGCGTGGGTCGACAGGGTGTCCGTGCCGTAGCGGGACTTGTCCAGCACCAGTACCCGGGCGCCCTGCCGGGCCAGCAGCAGCGCGGTCGCGGCGCCCGCGCAGCGGGCCCCGGCGATGATTACGTCGTAGTGCTGGGTGTTTGTCGTTGACATTGACTGCTCCGTGGGTGGTCGGGTCAGGCGGTCAGGTCGCGTGCGTACGGGTCGGCGGCCGCCAGGGCGCGGGCGGTCATCCGCCGGATCATCACGTGGGCGGCCACGAACCGGGCGTCGCTTGCGACACCGTCGACGAAGGTGGAGTTGCGGCGGTGCAGGAACTTCTGGCCCAGCACGTATAGGCCGGGGACGCTGGTCACGCCGCGGTGGTGGGCGATCTCGCCGTGCCGGTCCAGGACGGGAACCCGCAGCCAGGGGTAGTCCGGCTGGTAGCCGGTCGCCCAGATCACGGTGCCGATGCCGGCCCGGCGCAGGTCGAGCTCGACCGGGCCGGCCGGTACCGTGAACGGCGCGGGCGGATCGGCCGGGCCGGCGCCCTCGCCGCCCCTGTGGGCGAGGTAGCCGTCGATGGTGCGCAGCAGTCGCTCCATCCGGGCCTGAGCCCCGCCGATCGTGGCGGGCAGGTCATCGGCGAAGCGCAGCCGCCGGCCATCCGCCGCGACCAGCCTGCCAGCCAGCCGCACCCCGCGCGCCGCCAGGGCATCCAGGCCGACCGGGTGGTCAGCGCGGCCCGTTAGCTGCAGAGACGGTGCCCGGCGGGCTATCCGCGCGTCGTGCACCTGATCGATGGTCTGGCCCAGGACCCCGGCCCGTTCCATCCACCACAGGATGTCGCGGCCCCGGTAGCGGCGCGGTAGCCGGGCATGCCGGCCCACCGAGATGACCACCGGCCGCCCCGCGCGGCGCAGTTCGTCCGCGATCTGGACTCCGGACGCCGAGGCGCCGACCACCAGCACGCCGCCGGGGACCTGGTCGGGTCCCCGGTAGCGGCCGGCGGTCAGCTGGTGGATCTCCGGGTCGATTCCGCTGGCAGCCTGCGGCAGGTAGGCCTGGTTCTCGGTCCCGGTCGCCACGATCACGTTGCGCGCGAGCCAGGTTCGCTGATCGGTAACGACGCGTAGACCGCCGGCGGACGCCTCGACGAGCTCGACCGTCGTGTTCTCGTGTACCGGGGCCGCGAACGAGCCGGCGTAGTCCTCCAGGTAGCCGACTAGCTCCGGTGCGGCCATGTAGCCGTCTGGGTCGGGGCCGGGGTAGGACCAGGCGGGGAGCCGGCTCATCCAGTTGGGGGTGAGCAGCCGCAGCGAATCCCAGCGGGCGCTGCGCCACCGTTCGGCGATCCGCCCCCGCTCCACCACGACATGGTCGGCGCCTTGCCCGGTCAGGCAGCGGCTGACCGCCAGCCCGGCCTGGCCGGCCCCCACGACCAGGGTCTCCACCGCATGCATGGTCCTGTTCCCCCTTGCCGGTCCGGGTCAGGCGGCAGCGACGTCGACGCTGATCGGCACGCCGTGGGTCAACACGTCATATACGGCGGACCGGGCCACGGCCTGCTGCACCAGCTGGCGCAGCGCCTCGGGCGACGCGTCGCCGCGCACCCGGAAGCTGACCCGGATCTGGCTGAAGCCGTTGCGGACCTCGTCCGACAGGCCGAGGATCCCGCGCAGGTCGATGTCGCCCTCCACCCGGGACTCGACCGACTCCAGGTTGATCTTGCGGACCGCGGCGATGTTGCCCAGGCCCGAGGTCAGGCACGACGCCAGCGCCGCGAGCAGGAGCTCGGCCGGCGTCGGAGCGGCGTCCCCGCCCACGAGCACCGCGGGGTGGTCCGCCTCGATGGCGAACGTGCTGTCGTGCTGCTGCTCGGCGCCCACCCCGTAGAACGTGCTGATCTCGTTCCTGTTGTGCGTGCCCGAGATCCAGCGGTTGGTCACGCCGAACCGGAACCTGGCCGCCTCGGGGTGTGCCTTGACGGCATCGAGCGTTGCGAACAGCTTGGCCACATCGACGCCGTTGCGCTGGGACTGGGACTGGGCTGCGACAGTAGTCATAGTTTGCTCCTCCTGAGCATCACCGAATGGACTTGTTCAGCCTCGGCGAGACAGGCCTGCGCAGCCATCGGTCAAGTGCCCGAATCGCACGCGTCTGGAGCCTTATTTTCGGGCGCAGGCGATACTTAGGTCCGGGGGTGGTGCGTCATGAGGACTCGCGGGAGCATCCAGTCGCCGGTCCTGGTCGGCCGGGACTCTTTCCTTGGCCTTATCGAGGACCGGCTCGCCGCCGCCGCGGCGGGCGGAGGCCGGCTGCTGTTCGTCGCGGGCGAGGCAGGTATCGGCAAGACGCGCCTGCTCAGCGCCGTCGCCCGGCAGGCCGACGCCGGCGGCTTCGCCGTCGTCAGGGCGGCGGCGTTCCCCGATGACGTGCAGTCGCTGGCGGGCCTGCTGCTGGACCTGGCCGGAAACCTGCTGCCCGCCCGCGAGCCGACGCTGTCCGAACTAGGGCGGAGCCTGACGTCGCGGGTGCGGGCGATCTCCGATGCCGCCGGCGACGCGCACCACCGGCGCCGCGTGCTGGTGCAGGACCTGGCCGACCTGCTGGTGACCGCCGATCCGGGCACTCCGGTCCTGATCATTCTCGAAGACCTGCACTGGGCCGACGAGCTGAGCCTGGACGTGCTCGGTCATCTGGCCGGTCGGCTCGCGACCAGGCCGCTGCTGGTCACGGGCGCCTACCGCAGCGATGAGCTGTATCCCCGGATGCCCATGCGCGACCTGCGGGCCCGGCTGCTGGGCCAGCGTCTGACCGAGGAGATCCGGCTGCCGAGGCTGGGGCTGGCCCAGACCGCGGCGATGACCAGCGCGCTGCTCGGTCGGCCGGCTCCGGCCCAGATGGTGCAGGCGATCCACGAGCGCAGCGACGGGATCCCGCTCCATGTCGAGGAACTCCTCGCCGCCATCGACGAGGACACCCTGACCCCGCAGTCCGGCGCGGCGATCCAGGCCGCCACGGTTCCGGACACGCTGGGCGACGCGGTGCTGAGCCGCGTCCGGCACCTGGCCGCGGACATCCGCGACGTGGCATCGGCGGCCGCCGTCATCGGGCGCTCCTTCGACTTCGACCTTCTGACCGTGGTCACCGGCCACGGCCCGGATGAGGTGGCCGGTGCCCTGCGCCGGTTGCAGGACGCCTATCTCGTCCTCCCCGGCGCCGACGAGGTCACCTTCGATTTCCGGCACGCACTGATCCGTGACACCCTCTACGCCGACACGGACCTGCCCACCCGCCGCCGCCTGCACGAGAGGGTCGCGCGAGCCGCGGTGGACCGCGGGTACCGCGGCGCGTTCATCTCGGCGCATTTCGAGCAGGCCCAGTGCGGCGGACTCGCCCACGAGTACGCGGTCGCCGCGGCGGGCGAGGCGGCGTCGGTTTCCGCCCACGGCGAGGCCCTCGAACTGTACCGGCGGGCGGTGCGCAACCTGCCCGGCGAGCTTCCGGCGCCCGACCAGGCCGCGCTGTTCGCCGCGCTCGGCGCCGAGGCCGCCGCCACCGACGACAACACGGCCGCCGCCGAGGCCTACCGGACGGCGCACGAACTGATGGCCAGCGCCGGTGACGCGCGCGCGGCGGCGGCGCTGGTACCGCGCATGGTCGCGGTCGCGCACCTGCTCGGCGAGAACCTGCCCGCCCGGGTCGGCCTGGCCATTGCCTACGGGGAAGCCAGCCGCGCCGAAAGCCAGCGGCTAGGCGACGAGGAGGCTGCCCTCAACACCGCCGCGACGCTCGGATCGGTGCTGGTCTTCGCCGGCCGGATGGAGGAAGGCTGGCGGCTGCTCGAGGACGCGATCGCCCGCGCGACCGGCGCCCAGCAGGAGGCGGAGGCGGCACGCGGATACCGGATGATCGGGTCGTCCGGGTCGGCGCTGGTGGAGTACGACCTGGCCGAGCGCTGGCTTCCGGAGGGTATCGGCTACGCCGAAAAAGTTGAGCTGTGGAATCACCGGCACTACATGGCTTCGCACCTCGCGCACGTCCAGTGGGCCACCGGCCAGTGGCAGGCGGCCGCCCGGACCGCGCAGCAGGCCCTGGCCGACGGGCGCGGCGGCATCACCACCCAGATCACCGCGCAGTTCGTCCTGGGCTACCTGGCGCTGGGACGCGGCGACTGGACCCTTGCCGCCGACCTGCTGGGCGAGGCCTTCGGTCACGGTGACCGGATGGCCGAACTGCAGCGGCTCTCGCCGCCGCTGTGGGGCCTGGCCGAAGCGGCCAGGTGCCAGGGTGATCACGACACCGCGCTCGGGCACTGCGAGCGTGGCTACCAGGCTTCAGCCGACGTCACCGACGCCAGCTACCTCTACCCGTACCTGCTCACCGGCGTACGGGCCCACCTGGCCCGTGGCGACGTCGACGCCGCGCAGACCTGGTCGGACCAGGTCTGCGCAGTGCTCGCCGTCCGCGCCATCCCGGGCACACTGCCTGCGATCGGCCACGCCAGGGGACTGCTCCTGCTCGCCCGGGGCGAGGTGCCCGCGGCGTATCAGGAACTGCAGGCGGCCAGCGAGTCGTGGCATGTCCTGCGCCGGTTCTGGGAAGGCACATGGGCCCGGCTCGACCTCGCGGAGGCGGCCGCCCGGGCGCGCCGCCGCGGCGAGGCGGCCGTGCTTACCGACGAGGTCCGCGTCATCGCCGCCGCGTCCGGCGCCGCCGTTCTCGCCGCTGCCGCCGATCGGCTCAGCGGATCATTTGACCAGGCCAAGCCGGCCGAGCCATGGTATCCGCTGAGCGAGCGTGAGTTCGAGGTCGCTCGGCTCGTCGCGGCAGGCCTCACCAACCGGCAGATCGCCGAGCAGCTCGTGCTCGCGCCCAAGACGATCTCGGCCCACGTAACACACATCCTGACCAAGCTCGGCGCCGCGCGCCGCGCGGAGATCGGCGCGTGGTGCGCGACCGTGAGGCAGGACACCCCGCGGTGAAACGCTAGAGTTAGCCATACTTATAGCCATGTCAATGTCCGAGCAGATGCCGCTCGCGGACGTCAAGGACCATTTGTCAGAGGTCGTGGACCGGCTGCAGTAGAGCACGGCCGCGTCATCATCACCAGGCACGGCCACCCGCCGCCGTGGTCATGAACGTCGATGACAGGGGCGTTCAAGCGGGTCCCGTCGTCCCGGCCCGGAGCCGGCCGGGGCGGGCTGGTCCGGGCCGGGCCGGGTTCTCAGTTCTTGCAGCCTGCGACGCTGCCGGGCGGGGCGCAGTTGTCCGGGGTGTTCCTGGCTATCAGGGTGAGCTTGAGGGTCACCGGGCTGCCGGGGACGGCGAAGATGCCGCCGCCCTGGCCGGCGGTGTTGCCGGTGACCTGGCTGAGCGTCAGGGTCAGCGGGCCGCCCGGGGCCGGACCGGCGGGGGTGATGGTGGCCTCGAAGATCCCGCCGCCTTGCCCGGACGCGATGTTGCCGCGGATCTGGCTGGTGGTGATGGTCAAGATGCCGCCGTTGACCGCGCCGGGGGCGACCGGGCCGAGGTTGATGTTGGCGATGCCGCCGCCGATGCCCTGGTCACCCGCGCTGTCAGCGGGGGCGGTGTTGCCGTTCACCTTGCTGAGGGTGATGGTCATCACGCCGTGGTTGAGGATGCCGCCGCCCGCGGCGCCCGGGGCGGTGTTGCCGGCCACGACGCTGCCCTTGATGGCCGCCGTGCCGCCGTTGGCGATGCCACCCGCGCCGGCCATCGGCCCGCCGTTGGCGGTGTTCCCGTTCACCTGGCTGAAGTTCAGCACGAGCTTGCTGGCGCCGGGGCCGCCCATGCCGCCGGTGCCGCTGGCGATGCCGCCGCCGCCCCCGGCCGCGGTATTGCCGTTGACCTGGCTGAAGTTGAGGATCAGCGTCCCGCCGTGGTTGAGGATGCCGCCCGCGCTGCCCGATCCCTCGCGGCGTAATTCTTTTTACGCCGCGGTCCCATTCGGGATCATTGCACGAGGCCGCCGGGGCCGTCTACAGCTGTCGCGGGCAATAGGCCGCAGCCGGCAGGCGGCCTTGAGGCTGATGTTTCTCTATGGGCATGACGAGTTCTCTGAACGAATTACGCATGGCCATATGGCAGCCCTGTCCTCGCAGGCAGATAGCATATGCAGATAATCTGCATATGCCACTGGCCGCACGGCTCGCTGGCGCATTTTGTTGCGTCCCGCCATAGTGGTTTGCTTTTGTTTGTTTCCAGGAGTTGCGCGGCGCAAAATTGCCGGTCATCACTCGCTTGGCGGTCATGGCGTGGTTACTGTGACCCCGTGCCGGACACCCTCTGGACCGAGGTCGTGGCCCTGATCGCGGCGTACCTGATCGCGGTGGTAACGACTCCGGCCGGGATTTCCGGCGCGGTGCTCCTGCTGCCGTTTCAGATCAGCGTGCTGGCCACGCCCAGCCCATCGGTGACCCCGACCAACCTGCTCTACAACGTCGTCGCGACACCCGGGGCGCTATACCGCTACTGGCGGCAGGGACAGACCGGCGGACGGCTGGCCCTGGTGCTCATCGCCGGGACCCTGCCCGGTGTCATCGCCGGATCGGTCATCCGGGTGAAGCTACTTCCCGGCCCGCGCGTCTTCGATGTGCTGGTCGCGGCGGTCTTGATCCCGCTGGGCATCTGGCTGGTGCTCTCCCGGCCAGTTCGCCCGGATGCACCGCACCGTCCGGCCTGGATGATCCCGGTCCCGGCGCTGGTGATCCTGGCCGTCGCGGTGGGGTGCGTGGGCGGGATCTACGGGCTCGGCGGCGGCGCGCTCCTGGCCCCGGTCCTGATCGGGTCGGGCCGCAAGCCGTCCGAGGTCGCTCCGGCCGCGCTGGCCTCCACGTTCGTGACCTCGGCCGGCGGCGTGATCACG
>WNGJ01002174.1_pt1 | contig 19707 bp, 17 predicted proteins | sample 5400611 | NCBI WGS metagenome assembly WNGJ01 (sample SAMN13153375, study PRJNA577476) | soil metagenome | isolation source: 40 cm soil or saprolite under Garry oak tree replicate 1 | place: USA:California | collected 2016-06-15
GAAGTACTTGCTGACCACGCCGTTGGTGGCGAGCTGGCTCCAAAAGACGGGGACCTCGACGTCCTTCTGCTCGAAGACGGTCTTGCCCGACTCGTTGCCGATGCTCGCGGTCCGCGTCTCCCACTGGATTTCGTCGTAGGGGTGGACGTCGGGCCTGGTCCAGCGCCGCTCGAAACTGAGGCCTTTCGCGCCCGAGCCATCGAAGCTGGCGCCGTAGGGGCCGCTGAGTCGGCCTGCGTGGGTGGGCGTCCCGTTCGAGGTCCTGCCCTGGGTCTTCGTGTTGCTCACCTTCGCCGTCACCCGTCCCTTCGAAACCGAGCCTACCGCCGAACCGACCTCCGATGCCGACGCGGATGAGTGCGTCTCCGCGCCGTTCATGACCGGGATCGGATCACCCGTGGCTCGAGCCATGTGTGCTGTCCTCCAATGCCGGGTCTTCTCCGGCGTTCATCCCCATTCGGTTCTTGCCGTCTCGCGGCTGCCGTTCCGCGGCTGCCGTTCCGCGGCTGCCGTTCCGCGGCTGCCGTCTCTGCGGTCCTTGCGATCCTTGCCGTCTCTCCCGGCGACCGTCCTGGCGATCGCTCCATTGCTTTGGGCCCGGCTCCTCTTGGGCCAGCTGCGATCGCGCTGCCGGGGCGATCCGCGTAGCTACGGGGAGCCAATCAAAATCCCTTGCTCGACCGCGTGAAGGTGGTCGCCGCGAGCCTCTTGCCTTGAGGCCAGCGAGTGTCCCGGGAGCGTCTCTCACGTGGATCGAGCGATCCTCGAAGAATACGCCGGGCACCATGGTCAGTCAAGACCAAAACACAAGATGTAGTGGTGCGATTTGGTTGCAGACCGCTACATATTGGGACAGTGGACGTTCCGGTGGATTTCCTGGGCGGTCGTGGTGGATAGATTGCGGGCGTCGGTGGATTGGCCGTGGACGGGTGGGTGGATCGGCGGTGGACAGTCGGTGGACAGGTGGGCTGAAGTGGATCCTCGGGCGTGTTCCGGGTGCGTAGAGACTACCAATATCGAACGGACGTTCTAGAGTGGCAGCGCGCGTTGTCTCCGGCGCGGGTGAGGTCCGGGCGCGGCGCGCACTCGGTTGTCCCAGATACGAATGGGGGTGGTGGTAACGGCGAGGAGCGCCCGCTCTCGCCCGGTTGATGGTCCGGAACATCCTGGGCGAGCATGGGCCGGGACAATGGGGGAGGCGGCCCCAGCCTCAGAGATCGGGCGAGGCAGTTTGCACCACGGGGATTGGTAAACGGCGCAATGCCGGGGCCGCGCGTGGGAGGCCACCTCCGGCAGCCGCGCTTCGCACCGCGGGTGGGAGGCCACCGCGGACGGCAGGCGGCCGCGTTCGGGGAGGCGACCGCGATCGGGCGCCGCCGATCCGGCCGGGGGTGCTCATTCGAGGCCATGTCTGACACAATGCGGATTCCTCGGGCGAAGCCGGCCGGAGAGCGGCCACGAGCCCTGGGAGGAGGAGCACCGATGAGTCAGAGCGACGTGCGCGTCGATCGCGATCCAGCCGAGCGGACCAAGTTCGTCCTCGACGAGGAGCGCATCCCGAAGAGCTGGTACAACATCGTCGCCGACCTCCCGGTGCCGCCCCAGCCGGTCCTTCATCCGGGAACGGGACAGCCCATCGGCCCGGGCGATCTGGCGCCACTCTTCCCCATGGCCCTCATCCGCCAGGAAGTGAGCACCGAGCGCGAGATCGAGATCCCCGAGCCGGTCCGCGAGGCTTATCGCCTGTACCGCCCGAGCCCGCTGATCCGCGCCCGGCGGTTGGAGAAAGTGCTCGACACACCGGCCCACATCTACTTCAAATACGAGGGCGTGAGCCCCGCCGGCAGCCACAAGCCGAACACCGCGATCGCGCAGGCCTTCTTCAACAAGGAGGAAGGCACCAAGCGGATCGCGACCGAGACCGGCGCCGGGCAGTGGGGGAGCGCGCTGGCGTTCGCGGCCGCTCTATTCGATCTCGAGACCAAGGTCTACATGGTCCGCGCGTCGTACGACCAGAAGCCGTATCGGCGGATCCTGATGGAGACCTACGGCGCGGAGGTTGTGCCGAGCCCCTCGACGACCACCAACTACGGCCGCAAAGTGCTCGAGGAGCACCCTGATTCGCCGGGCTCGCTAGGCATTGCGATCAGCGAAGCGGTCGAGGACGCGGCCAGCCGAGACGACACCAAGTACAGCCTCGGGTCGGTACTCAACCACGTGTTGCTGCACCAGACGGTCATCGGCCAGGAGGCCATCGAGCAGATGGGAATGGCCGGCGAGGATCCCGACGTGATCATCGCCTGCGCCGGTGGCGGCTCGAACTTCGCGGGGCTGGCCTTCCCATTCCTGGGCCTCAACTTTCGCGGCGGACGCCGACGCAAGGTGATCGCGGTCGAGCCGAAGGCGGCGCCGTCGATGACCCGCGGTGTGTACGCCTACGACTTCGGCGACACCGGCAAGCTCACGCCGCTGGTCAAGATGTTCACGCTCGGGTCCGACTTCATTCCGGAGCCCATCCACGCCGGCGGCCTGCGCTACCACGGCATGTCGCCCCTGGTGTCGCTGCTCAAGGACCACGGCGACATCGAGGCCCAGGCGGTCCACCAGGGCGAGGCCTTCGCCGCGGCCGTGGCGTTCGCCCGGGCCGAAGGCATCGTGCCGGCACCGGAGTCGGCGCACGCCATCCGGGTGGCTATCGATGAGGCCGTCAACGCGCGCGCGGCCGGCGAGTCGAAGGTAATCCTGTTCAACCTGTCGGGTCACGGGCACTTCGACTTGACGGCGTACGAGAAGTTCCTGCAGGGCGCCCTGCCGGACTACGAGTACACGCCCGACGAGGCGGCCCTGGCCGCGATCCCCAAGGTGCAGGCGTAACGATCGACTCGCACTCCGCCCGGCGGCGGCCCTTGTGACCTGCCCCAACTGCGGGGCCGAAACGCGGCCCGGCCAACGCTTCTGTGCGAGGAGGTAGGCGAGCAGGCCCAGCCGAGCCGCGTCACGACGTCCAGGGCCTGACGCATCAGGTCGCCCTGTCGCGGGTGCCTCGACGTCGAGCATCGTCGCCAGGTTGTTGATCGCGCGCTTCTCGGCCCTGGGAAGCTCGTGCATCCGAGCGAGATCGACCGCGCCGTACAGCAGGGCCATACCTTCGCGAGGCCGGCTGGGCGTGCTCGCAATCCCCTCCGTGTTGCGGATGGGCGCCACGCTTCTTCTCGCTCAACTCGATCCGGTCCTTGGGGCTGCCGCGAAACCGGCCGGCGCCCGCACGAGCGAGACGAGGGCCGCCGAAGCAGCGGTGTCATCGACACCAAGCTGAATGTTTCCGGGGCGTCCGCGCAACAGCCAAACACGGATTTGGGCCTATCCTGATGCGTACGGCCAGGAAGTCCGGCCGCCCGAAGCGAACGTATCCACGGACAAACATCGAGCATCTGTCCCTGGGGAAAACGCACCGCCCATGCGCCGTCGCCTCGTCGCCATTCGGTCAGCCGTTGGTCTCGGCCTCGCGGGTGCGCTCGTGGGCCTCGCGATGAGCGCGTTCGGCGGTCAGCTGCTGGCGCGAGTGCCGTTCCTGTCTGCGCCGGAGATAAGTGAGGCGCGCCAGTACATGGTCAGCCTTCTGACCAGCGACGAGGATCGACTCGCCTCGCTTCGTCCCAAGGTGGACGTGGTTTCGCGCGCCGTGGCCCTTGCTGCAGGCCCCGCCGACACGTCGCAGTACAAGGTGGTCGCCCTCCGGTTCGTCGGTGGGACGGCTGCGGCCGGAGCGGTCATCCAGTTCTACGTGGTGGAGTACCAGCTTTCGACCGGCGTGGATGTGATCGTCCCCTACACACTGACCCTGATGGGCGGGAAGGTGGTCGCCGTTGAGTAAGCACCAACCCATCCCGGAACCGACGCCCGTCCGTTCGGTGGTGACCGTGGCCATCTTCCTGGCCGGCTTCATTGCCGCCGTTGTCGGCTACCTCCAGGTCCAGCCCACCCCTCGCGCGGGGCTCCCGTCGGCGGCGCCCGGCTTCCTCGCGACCGTCGAGCCCGCCGCGGCACAGGCGGTCGTCCAGGACATGATCAAGGGCGACGCCAAGGACCTGGCGACACGCGTCAAATCGGCCGATCTTACGGATCTCCAGACGGCGGTCAACCCGCTCGTCGACATCACCTCGATCGACTTCGTGAGTGCCAGCCGCCTGGGCAACGAGGAGCTGGCGGCCTACCTTGCCCTTGGTAAGACGGCCCAAGGCCAGAAGCTCGTGCGGGGGTTCTTCCTGAGAGTTCAGGACGGAGCGGTCGTTGGCGTCAACTGAGAAGCTGACGCTGACCGAGAAGTTGGCGTGACTGGGAAGAAGGAGGCGAGGCCATGAGAGCCGGCGTGGTGCGAACGGGGACGAGCGTTCGGTCCGGGCTTGCCACGACTTCCTACGTCCTCGAGAAGAACCGGCGCCGGTTGCTGGTCCTGGGCGTGCTCATCGTTGCCGTTCTGGGCCTTGTCGGCGCGCGGGACACAGTCGAGGGGATCGCCGGTTTCATCGCATACGCCCCGCTGCTCGGCGTCCAGCTGATGTTCGCGGTCATGTTCATGATCGTGCAGTTCGGTGCCCTCTTCTGGTTCCTCTCCCGGCCCCGCAAGTACGTCGTGACGCCGGACGATCCGCAGATCGGGCTCACGTTCGACAACTACCGTGGCCAGCCGGATCTTCTCGACCATGCCCGGAGCACGGTCAGGATCCTGCAGGGCGTCAAGGAGTTCGAGCTGCGCGGCGGCGAGATGCCGAAGGGCATGCTGCTGTCGGGCTCGCCAGGGACGGGTAAGACCTTCCTGGCCAGCTGCATCGCGGCGGAGGCGGGCATCCCGTTCATCTACGTCGACGCGAGCTCGCTGACGTCGATGTTCCTGGGGATTGACGCGCTCATCATGAATTCGCTGTTCCGGCAGGCCCGCGGCTACGGCCGCAAGTACGCCTCGGCCGGGATGCGCGGCGCCTGCATCCTGTTCATGGACGAGCTCGATTCGATCGGGTACAGCCGGGGCGGTGTCCAGGGCGGCCAGCAGCAGGTCGGCATGATGGCCGGTGGGATGTTCGGCGGCGGCCGTTTGGGCCTGAACGCGATGCTCAACCAGATGGACTCGCTGGGGGCGCTGGTGGAGGACCGCTACTCCCGGCGGATCCTGCGCTGGCTGGGGCTGGTCCGGGGCCCCGTGCCACCCAAGCCGGTGGTTTTCGTGATCGGCGCAACGAACCGGCCAGAGGTCCTCGATCCGGCGCTGACCCGCCCGGGCCGGCTGGACCGAACCATTGTCGTGCATGAGCCCGATGCCGATGGACGGCGCGACATCGTCGAGCACTACCTGAGCCTGAAGGCTCACGACCCCGAGATTCCGCTCGACCTGATGGTGGCGGACTCGATCGGGTGGACCCCGATCATGATCAAGACGATCATCAACGAAGCCCTGATCGCGGCACACGACGACGGCCGATCCGCCCTGACCTACAAGGACTGGCTGAACGCCGCGGACGCGCGGACACTCGGCATCAAGCAGCCGATCCGCTCCTGGAACGTCGCCGATCGGCGCGACACGGCCTATCACGAGGCCGGCCATGCGGTCGCCGCCCGCTACCTCCAGCCAGAGAACCGGATCGCCAAGGCGACGATCATCCGCCGCGGCCACGCCCTTGGCTACGTCCAGCCAATGCCGAAGGAGGAGCGGACATCGCACAACGCGAAGCAGATCGAGACGGAGATCATGGTCGGCCTGGCCGGGCGTGGTGCCGAAGAGGTGTTCTTCGGGGCGCAGCGGACGGGCGCCGCCAGCGATCTCCAATCGGCTACGTTGCGGGCCCTTCTGTACGTCGCGCAGTTCGCGATGGGTCCGACCAAGCTGGTCGCTCCGGTCGCGCCCCCCACCAGCCCGCCGATGCCCTATCAGCGCGCGGCGAATGACCTCCTCGACCAGCTGCACGTGGAAACGACGCGGCTGCTCAAGGAGAAGCAGGCGGCCGTACGCGCCGTGGCCGAGGCGCTCATTCAGCGCGACGAGCTGATCGCCGACGAGCTGGAGGAGGTCTTCCAGGCCGCCGAGGCAGAGCACCCCGAGCTGAGGAAGCCCTTCGAGCGACGGATCGTGATGTTCAAGCCCTTCCTCGGCGAGCACGAAGTCGAGAGCCCCGAGTGGACCCCGCCGGCGCAGGAGCCGGCTGTCGTCGCGGCCGCGATGGGCGGCCCGGGGCTCGAACCAGGCGCCGGTCTCGCTGCCGATCACGCGAACGCCGGGGGCTCCGCGGGTCCCGGTCGGCGAGGCTCAGGCAGGCGGCGCAGGAACGGAGACGAGGCCGGTCCGGAGCGTAGCTCGCCGCAATAGGCCGGCCATGGGCGGGAGCAGGAGTTCCGCGCCTGTCCCTGGCTCGGGCCTGCGTCAGAAGGCCGCTGTCATTCGCGTTTAGAGGCCGGCTTGCGGGCCGGGTGGCGCCTCGACGGCCAGGACTCGCCCGCCAGAAGCATGGCGGGGCAAAAGGAAGCGTCATGGGGTCACCGCTAGAGCCGGGAATTAGGGTGGGAGAGCGCCCAGGGCAACAGAGATTTGCAGATGACGCAGTCGTCAGCCGCCGGGCGCTGAGGGACCGCGTGGGTCCCTCGGCTACAAACCGCTGTAGGCGTGCAGGCCGTTGAACCAGAGCGAACCGGAGTAGGTCACCAGGACCATCCCGAAACCGACGACCAGCAGCAGGGCAGCGGGACGACCGGCCCACGATTTCTGGTTGCGGGCATGCAGGTAGACGGCGTAGGTCAGCCACGTCACGAGCGCGGCCGTCTCCTTCGGGTCCCAGCCCCAGTAGCGTGACCAGGCGATCGAAGCCCACCACGAGCCGAGGATGATCATCGTGGCGAAGATCGGGAAGCCGATGACCACCGCGCGGTAGGCGACCTCGTCGAGCACCTTGTGTGATGGCAGCCACGCGAACCGGTCGTTCTTGCCCTGGATGAGATAGCCCACACCAGCCGCAAAGCTCGTGGCGAAGATGCCGTAGGCGATCGTGGCCATCCCGACGTGGATCGTCAGGAGCGGCCGGTTCTCGAGGGCCGGCACGAGCGGCTTGATGTCGGATGGGAGTGAGGCCGCATACAGAAGCAGCCCGAGCGCGACGCCGACCGGCAGGAAGCCGATCGAGCGGATTGGGTAGCGCCGCTCGAGCAGGCTGTACCCGGCGACCATCGTGAACGAGAACGCGACCGTGAACTCGAACATGTTGCCCCACGGCCCGCGTCCCACGAGATACGCGCGCAGGGCCATCGACCCTCCGATGAGGGCCAGCGCAACCAGTGTCAGGACGAAGGCGGCCGGTGCAATGCGACTGGCGGGTCGGTCCAATCCGGGACCCCCGCCCGCGTCCCCAACTCGCTCGACGAAACTCCCGGTGACCACGCCCGCGAACGCCGGTTGCTGGCGCCGGGGAGCCATGGCCGGCAGGACGCGCCGCCCGTTCGCGAGCAGCACCGTGTTCGCGACGTGAGCGGCGAACGCCAGTGCCATCGCGATGACGCCGAGGCTGAACAGGAAGCCGGACAGTCGCTCCATCAGTGTCTCCAGGCGGTCAGCGAGTGGAAATGGTCAGGCTACAGCGGCGCCGCCCGGTGGCGGCCCGGCGACTGGTCGGAGAGCTTTTCCGCCGGCGCGTTTTTCGATCCTGAGGACGAGGCCGCAGTTGCCGCAGGTGTCGATCTCGGCGGCACGGCCCAGGCCGCACTTTGGACAGCGAACGAGGAGCTCCCGGCCGCAGGTCTCACAGCGTGTCGCGCCTGGCGGGTAGACCAGGGCGTCGTGATAGCAGTATGGCTCGCCGGGGGGAAAGATCGGGTACCCATCCGAGCCGATCGGGGCCGGATACGGGCCCTCGGCGAGCTGAACCACGCCCCGCCGCGGCTTGGTCACGAAGTACCACAGCCAGAAGAGCATCAGGATCGTGAAGATCGGTCCGACCACGCCCAGCACGATCAGGATCGGCAGCAGGCCAACGACCGACGTCCAGTCGGGGATGATGACCTTGCTGAGAAGGTCGAGCAGCTGCGTCCATCCGGCGTTGAGGCTGTCGACGATGCCCACGGGCGCATTCTATCGTCGGCGCCAGGGCGGGTTCCCGCGACGAGGATTGCCCTTCTTCGTGGTGGCCCCCCGACCCGGCCGCCAGGGCCTGCGCCCGGACTCCGAGCCCTCCTCCCCCCACAGCGCATCCGGGGTGTCGGGGGAGACAGGCGCCCTGCTCCGGCCGGGGCCCGGGCTCGAAAGGCGAGCGCGGCCCAGCCTCCGGAGCAGCCACTCCGTGCCGACCGCGCGGGCCCCAAGCCGCCACACATTCCGCACGAGCTCACGGTCGTCGGTCACGACGAGGGCCGTTTCGCCGAGGGTGGCGCCGGCGGGCCGGTTCCTGATCGTCTCGAGGATGGCCTCATCCGCCGACCTGCGCCCGGCGTAGCGCACGCTCAGGCCGGACGCGATACGCGCGCTGCCCAGGCCCCGTTCGGGCGGTCCATCGAACACGAGCTGGATCTCGATGGACGCCGGGACGACCCCGCGAAGGCGCCCGATCAGAGCGGCAGGCGGCGGCACCGGGCCGCCGTCCGAGTTCGGGCTCGCCCGGAGGGCATGCAGCAGGTTCGAGCCGTCGACCACGAGCAGCCCGATGCCGGCCAGGGGGTCGCTACCCGTCCTCATCGGCGGATGGTGGCAGACGGCGACCGGATCCACTCGGCTAGCATCCGCGAATGCTCCTGCTGGTGGACCTCGATGGGGTCGTGTACCGCGGCCCCGACCCGGTGCCCGGGGTGGCCGAGGTCCTGGCCAGGCGTGCCCGGCGGGGCGACGAGCTCGTCTTCGTGACGAACAACTCGATGCACTACCGGGCCGACTATGTGGCCCGCTTGCGATCGATGGGCTTGCCGGTGACACCCGATCGCGTCGTGAGCGCGCCGCGGGCGACGGCACTCTTCCTGGTCGGGCAGGCGTCCCCGCCGGCCCGCGTGCTGGCGGTCGGTGCTGAGGGCCTCTTCCGTGAGCTGCGGGACGTGGGCCTCGAGGTGGTCCGGAGTGAGGACGCGGCGCCCAGGGCGGTCCAGGAGCGCATCGATGGGTTCGAGGCGGCAGGCCGGCCGGACACGGTGGTGGTCGGCCTCGATCCGGGTCTGACCTACGGGCGGATCGCCGTCGCAGCGGATGCGATCCGGGCGGGGGCGCGTTTCGTTGCCACGAACCGCGATCCGGTCTATCCCACGGAGCGTGGCCTGGCGCCCGGTGCCGGGTCGGTCGTTGCGGCCGTGGAGGTGGCCGCGGGCGTCGCGCCGATCGTTGTCGGCAAGCCCGAGCCACGCCTGCTCGAGGAGGCGGCTCGGGCCGGCGGCGGGCTCGCGAGCGAGGCCGTGATGATTGGCGACGGCCTGGTCACCGACCTTGCCGCGGCTCGCGCGGTTGGAGCCGGGAGCGTGCTGATGCTGACCGGGGTGACGGCTCGCGAGCAGGTCGAGGCGCTGCCGCCCGGGGAACGTCCCACCGCCGTCGCCGCGGACGCGGAAGAGCTCGAGGCTGCCCTCGATCGCCTCGCGGGACGTTGACTGAGAGATCAGTGAAGAGCGCCGGCACCGACGGCCGGCTCGGCGGCGGCCCAACGATCGAACTGCCTCCGGAGGGGTTCGAGGACGGCCGCCTCCGCAAAGGCGACATCGAGGGCTCCGCGATCGATCAGCCAGAGCTCGGGCAGCGTCAGTCCACACTGGGCGATCGCGCGCTCGTACTCGTCGGTCAGCGAGATGTCGGAGACGGTCAGGTCGTCGGTCGATAGCGTGACCCGGACCCCTACACGATGAAGAGTCGCCAGCGGATGGGTCTCGAGCGAGGGAACGATGCCCGCCTGCACGTTGCTTGTCGGGGCGAGGTCAAGAGCCACGCCGCGGGCCATCAGCTCAGCGCATAGCTTGGCATCCTGGGCGGCAACGGCGCCGTGGGCGATCCGCTCAGGGCTCGACTCGAGCGCTCGTCTCACCTGCGTGGGTCCGTCCCACTCGCCGGCGTGCACGGTGATCCGCAGGCCCGCCGCGCGAGCTGCCTCGAAAGCCTCCCGATGCTCGAGCGGATCCGGGTAGGCGTGCTCCGGTCCGGCCAGGTCGAATCCGGTCAGCCCCCGATCGAGGAACCGTGCGGCCGCCTCCGCCAGGGCGACATTGTCCGCCGGCGGGTGGGAGCGAAGCGCCGTACAGATCAAGCGGACAACAGTGCCGGTGCGTTTCGCGGCCGCGTCCGCGCCGCCACACACGGCGCCGATCCCCTCGTTGAGCGCCAGGCCGCGCGCGGTGTGCAACAGCGGGCCCCAGCGGATCTCCACGTAGCGGACGCCGTCGGCCGCTTTGGCCTCGACCAGCTCTTCGGTGGCGCGAGCGAGCGCCTCGGCATCCTGGAGGAGCGCGATCGGCAGGTCGAATGCGCGCAGGAGCTCCGCCTGCGATGCACCGACTGGCGGCGCCACCAGGAGACGCCGCATCGTCGCCTGGTCGCGCGGGGCGTCGACGCCCCGCGATCGAGCGAGCTCCAGGGCCGTGTCGATCTGAACCGAGCCGTCCAGGTGCAGGTGGAGCTCGGCTTTGGGCATGCGAGCAAGGAACGCGCGGTCGGGGATCGCCCCCGCGCCGGTGGCGGCCGCAGGCCCGGGGCGGGAGGGTTGTGCCACGCCCCGATGCTACGATGGCGACCCGCCCGCCGCCGATGCGCCAATCCCTCGAGGGTCGCCCCTGACGCGCCTGGACCGCCCCGTACACGCCCACCCAGAGCCCGAGGTCGAGGCTGCCCGGAGCCCGCGCCTCGTGGAGGCGGGACGGAGCGTCGTGCTTCGGATCGCCTGGATCGCCTGCGCCGTCCTGCTCAGCTTGGGCTCGGCCGGGATCATCGCCGGGATCGATCACCAGCCAGGGTCGGCCGCGCGTGCCGAGCTCACGTGGGCCGCCGACGAGGCGATCGAACCCGGATTGATCGCGGCGGCAGGCGACCTCGATCGGCTGTCGACCGAGGTGGACAAGCTGGCGACGCTCGGGACCGAGGCGCTGACATCTCTCGTCGGCCGCGACCTGGTGGCCCTTGACACTTCGATTCAGAACGGCCAGGACCTCATCACCAGGATCGAGGCCGACACGGACGCTTTGCGGACGCGCCTTGCCGAGCTGCCCGCGGCCGATGCGGGCGCTGAGGGCAGGCTCTCGGGCGAGGCGCGCCGGCGCTATGCCGGTCTGGTCGGAGCGCTCGACGCGACCGCCGGCCTGCGCGATTCGTGGACCAAGCTGACGACGGGCAGCGTGGCGGCCATCAAGCTGACGAAGCTGCTGGCGCTCCACGACCAGCAGACCGCTGATGCCGCGAGGACGGGAACGAAGGGCGACTACGCGGGCGCGCTCGCGAAGCTCGCCCTGTCCGACGCGACCATCGCCCAGACGAAGAAGCTGCGAGACGACCTCTCGGCGACCGTGGACGTGACGATCCTGACCATGTGGATCGACCGTAACGCCGCCTACGACAAGGCCCTTCGCAGCCTGTACGTGGCGGTCCGCAGCTCGCGTGGCAAGGCCACGCCCGCCGTCAAGCGGGCCATTGCCGCCCAGCAGGCGGCCCTCGCCCAACTCCCGCCGGACACGCGCGGCCTCGTCCTGATCATGGCCGACGTGGCCCAGGGCGGGCTCAATCAGGCGGTCATCACGATTGAGGTGGCCCGGAAGCGACTCTCCGACGCGAGCGCGGCCCTCAGCGCCAGCCCGTCACCGCAGCCGTCCGCCGCTGCGAACCCCTGAGGGCACCGAAATCCTCGAACCTTCGAACTGCGTCGAGCAGCAGAGCGGCGTCGAATCTCCGAACGGCCTCGGGCCGTACACTTTTCGAAGCGCGGCTTCGAGCGCGCTCCCTGATCCTCGAACCAATCCGCGATCACCCGGAGGCCTCTGCCCTGATGCAGCTACGCGTCGTCACCGATCAGCCCTGGGATGTCCCGGCTGATGTCCTCGCCGTGCCGGTGCTCGGGGTCGAACCCGAATTTCGCGGCCCCCTCGACGAGCTCGATCGGCGGAGCGGTGGGGAATTGCGCGCGCTGGCGGCGTTCGGGGAGTTTGGCGGAAAGCGGTTCGATTCTTCACTTGCGGGCGCCGGCGAGCTTCCGGCGCGCCGGCTGCTGGCGATCCTGGTTGGCGAGGCGGATGCGCTGGACCGCGAGACCGTGCGGCATCTGGGTGCCGCGATCGAACGGCGCCTCGGCGGCCGGCAGGTGCGCAGCCTGGCGATCTGGCTGGGGGACCTGCCAGCCCATCTCGACGGCGGCGCCGCGGGCGTTGTCGAGCTCCTCGCGCGTGGTGTGGTGGAGGGCAGCTACGAGCCTCAGTCGATCTATCGCGATACCGTCGAGAAGCCGCCACCGGCCCTCGACGAGCTGATCCTGGTCGCTCCGGGGGGCGACGCCACCTCGCTCCGAGCGGCCGCGGAGCGCGGCGTGATCATCGCCGAGGGCGAGAACGAAGCCAGGACGCTTGCAAATCGGGCCTCAAACGATGTCAGCCCCAAGGTGCTCGCCGAGGAGGCGCGCGCCATGGCCGAGAAGCACGGGTTGTGGAGCGACATCATCTCGCCCGAGCGGGCGACCGAGATGGGCATGGGCATGTTCATGGCGGTCGGTCGCGGCAGCGACAATCCGCCCCGCATGATCGTGCTGCGGTCCGGCGACGCGGGCCGTAAGGACGCCCTCGGCCGTCATCTGGCGATCGTCGGCAAGGGCGTCTGCTTCGACTCCGGCGGGATCAGCATCAAGCCATCCGAACGGATGGAAGAGATGAAGATGGACAAGACCGGAGCGGCCACGGTGATCTGCGCCATTGCCACGGTCGCCCGGCTGTCGCCCGGCACGCCCCTGCTCGCCCTGGCGCCCGCGGTCGAGAACATGCCCGGTCCCCATTCGACACGACCGGGCGACGTCGTCCGGGCGCTCAACGGCAAAGTCGTCGAGATCAACAACACCGATGCCGAGGGTCGCCTGATCCTGGGCGATGCGATGACCTACGCCGAACGACTGGGCGCCACCCACATCGTGGACGTGGCCACACTGACCGGCGCTGTGAGCCGGGCATTCGGCCACCTCGTTACCGGGGGCTTCGGGACGCCGCAGTCCTGGTTCGACGAGGTCGATCGCGCGGCCGCGCTGGCCGGCGAACGGCTCTGGCAGATCCCACTCGTGGACGAATACATGACCGAGATGGAGAGCTGGTACGCCGATTTCGTGAACTCCTCGCCGACCGGCGAGGGCGGGTTGGTCAAGAGCGGCCTCTTCCTGCGTGAGTTCCGGACGGTGCCGTGGGTCCACCTCGACATCGGCGGGACGGGCTATTTCCGCAAGGCAACGCCGTTTGCGCCGAAAGGGGCGACGGGAGTGACCTTTGCCACGCTCGTGGAGCTGGCCCTTGCCGGCGCCGCCCAAAACGGCTCGAAGGACGGTTCGGAGGGCTCTCGATCCGGGACGTCAAGCCGGGCGAGGCCGCCGGCGGCTGTTGGAGCGCGCGGCGCTTCCCGGCCACGCCCGAAGGCCTGACGGCCTGCCCCTCCGACCGACACCCTGATCCTGCGGGAGCCGTTCGATCAGCCCACTCGCCTTCGTCCTGGCCCTGGTCGGCCTTGCCTACGGATTCGCGGCTGATCGCGTTGCAGCGCGCTGGCCGGCGCACGAGACCGAGGGGATTCGCCCGATCGACTGGCGCACGGCCGTCGTTGCCGCCATCGGCGGCTTGGCCCTTGGCGCGCTGCCGGGCCGGTTCGGCGATCCGCCTCACCTGGTGCTCTTCGTCGTCTACTTCCTGGCGCTGCTCCTGCTGCTCGCCACGGATCTCGATCAGAGGCTGCTGCCGGACCTCGTGACGCTGCCGCTGATCCCGGCGGCCCTCGCCGTTCGCCAGCTGGGCCTCCTGCCCGACGGATTCGGTCCGTTGTGGGGAGCCGTCGCCATCGCAATCCTCCTACCGGCGGGGCTGTACCTCCTTTCGGTCCCGTTTGGCGCCGGGGCGATCGGCATCGGCGACCTCAAGCTGCTCGTCGGCGTTGGCCTGCTGAGCGGGCTCGTGCGGACGATCGTGGGCATCGCCGGCGGTGCACTGCTGGCCGGCGTGGTCGTGCTGGCCCTGCTCCTGACCCGGCGGGTCGGCCTGCGCACGTACATCCCATTCGGCCCCTTCCTGATCATCGGCGCCTTCTGGGCCGTGCTGAATGCGGGTGTCGGTTGAGCTTCCGACGATTGGTCGCCGCGGCTGGTCGAACGCCGATCGACGCCGGACCTTCGTCCGGGTCAGGGGGAACTTGTTATGGATTTGGCAGATGACGAGGGCTGCGGTTATGATGCCGCGCGAGCCGGAGTCGTCCTGAGGCCCGTGTTCAAGCGTTAGGACGGCGGTAAACCCGGCGGGCGTAGCCGTCACCGCGCCGTCACAGACGCGCCCCACGGAGTTTGCCTGCAGGATGACCGACGTCGAACGTCTCGACCACGCCCGGCCGCGCCACGCTGGAAGCAAGCCCAGAACCCGCTCCCGCGCACTCTTCCTCCTCATCACCGCCCTTCTGCTCGTTCCCCTTCTCGGAGCGGCGCAGGGAGTTCCCTTCGCCAGCGGCGACGACCTGTCGGACGCGCTTGCCAAGCAGCGCGCACTGCAGCAAAAGATCGCCTCCCAGAAGGCGGCGGTCGCCCAACTCAACTCGATGCAGTCCGACCTCCAGGGACTCATTACCTCGACCAACCAGATCCTGGGCGGCGTCAACGCCGACCTCGTCGTCGTCCAGGCGAAGATCGGCAAGATGGCGGCGGAGATCGCCAAGGTTCGCGCCGCCTACAACTCACTGGTCCAGCAGCTCGCCCAGCTCGACCAGCAGCTGATCGACACCGAAGCCCAGGAAGCCGCCAAGCAGGCCCAGCTCGAGGAGCGCAAGGTCATCCTCGGCCAGCGGCTGCAAGCCGCCTACTCCACCGGCGAGCAGTCTCTGCTAGAGACGGTCCTTTCGGCCGAATCGTTCTCCGACGCCCTTGCCGACGTCGGCTATTACCTGGACATCGGAGATCAGGACAAGGCCCTGGCCGGCCAGATCGAGGCGGACCAGCAGACGCTCGCAGCGATTCACCAGTCCGTCCTGGCAACGCGCCAGCAGACGGACGTGCTTCGCCTGGAGACAGGCAAGCAGAAGAAAGCACTCGACGCCCGGATCGCCGACCTGCGCGCCGCACAGGCGAAGCTCAGCCAGCTCCAGGCACAGATCAGGCAGCAGCTTGCCGCGCAGCGGGCGGCGTACGCCAAGCTCGTTGCCAACAAGGCCAGGCTCGCCTCGGCTCTGGCCAGTGCGGTCAAGGCGCAGGCCAGCCTCAAGCGCAAGATCGACGAGCTCGTCGCCGCGCAGTTCCAGTACGGCAACGTTCCCTCGGTTTACAACGGCACGCTGATCTGGCCGCTGAACGGCACGATCACCCAACCGTTCGGCTGCACCGGTTTTGCCTGGGAGCCGCCACTGGGTAACTGCGCCCACTTCCACAACGGCATCGACATCGCGGCGGCGTACGGCTCCCCGATCGTAGCGGCCGGCCCGGGCCAGGTCGTCTACGCGGGCCCTCTCTACGATCCTGTTTCGGCCGGTGCCTGGGTCGTCATCATCGCCCACTCGGCCAGCCTGCAGACGTGGTACGCCCACGTGCAGACCCGCCTCCCGGTCCACACCGGCGACACCGTGTCGCAGGGCCAGCTCATCGCCTACGTCGGCATGACCGGCAATTCAACGGGTCCGCACCTGCACTGGATGGTCGAGCTGAACGGCACGTTCGTGAACCCGCGCCTGTTCGTCTAGCGACGGCTTCTGCGGCCGTCCAGCGACCGCTGCGGCGCAAACGGAATGTTATCGGCGGGATCAGAGGGAGCTCCCCTCCGAGCGTGCTAGCATCGACCCGAGCGAGGGTCTGATCGGCCTGCCGGTGCTCCGGAAAGGGACGCTCCCGTGAAGCGAACGATGGCAGTGATCCTCGCCGGCGGCGAGGGCGAGCGCCTCTCGATCCTGTCGTCGGTCCGCGCCAAGCCGGCCGTGCCATTCGGCGGGAAGTATCGGATCATCGACTTCACGCTTTCCAACTGTGTCAACTCGGAGATCGACAACGTCGTCGTCCTGACCCAGTACAACCCCCGCTCGCTCAACGATCACATCGGGCTCGGGCGGCCGTGGGACCTGGATCGGAACACGGGCGGCGTGAAGATGCTCCAGCCGTACATCGCCCGGGGCCGAGTGGCGGAGTGGTATCGCGGAACCGCGGACGCCGTCCTCCAGAACCTCAACGTAATGGAGCACGACCCCTCCGACACCATCGTGCTTCTCGCGGGCGACCACATCTACAAGATGGACTACCAGCCGTTCGTGGCCGCGCATCGCAGCAAGCGCGCCGACGTGACGATCGCCGTCCGCCGGGTGCCGCTCTCGGATGCGACGCGCATGGGGATTCTCGCCATGGACGAAACGAGCCGCGTCGTCGAGTGGCAGGAGAAGCCCAAGCAGCCCAAGAGCGACCTGGCGTCGATGGGCGTCTACGTCTTCTCCAAGCGTGCCCTCCGGCGCTGGCTGTCCGAAGACCGCATCGACTTCGGCGGGAACGTCATCCCGGCCATGATCGACGGAGGTGCCCGGGTCTTCGGATATCGCTTCGACGGCTACTGGCAGGACGTGGGCACGATCCAGTCGTACTGGGAAGCCAACATGGCGCTGCTCGAGGATTCCCCTGAGCTCGACATGTACGACAAGGAGTGGCTGATCCACACGCGATCCGAGGAACGCGCGCCGGCCCGGGTCGGGGCGACCTCGCAGGTCCACCGCAGCCTCATCAGCCATGGCTGCGTGGTCAACGGCACGGTTGTCAATTCGGTCCTTTCGCCGGGCGTTCGGATCGACGTCGGCGCGGTAGTACGCGACTCCATCGTCATGTTCGATTCGGTGATCCGGTCCGGCGCCGTGGTCGACCGCGCGATCCTCGACAAGGAGGTCACGATCGGCCCAGGCGCGATCATCGGGGAGGGGACCGACATGACGATCCCCAACCGCCAGGAGCCCGGCCGGCTGTTCACGGGCATCACGGTGATCGGGAAGAGGGCGATCGTCCCGAGAGGCGTCCGCATCGGCCGCAACGTGAAGATCGGCGGCGACGTCCGGGCGGCCGACTTCGTGACCCGCGTGGTGAAGAGCGGCTCGACCGTTGAGCGACGTGAAGGGCGCCGCGCGCCTGCGGTGTCGGCGATGAGCGGCGACCGGGAGGCGGAGAACAGCCGCCAGAGCGCCGGCGCGGCGGACGGGATGGCCCGCGCCTCGGGCTGAACCGGGGCTGGGACCGCCATCCGGGATAGACTGCCCGCCATGTCTGCCGACGGTCGCGCGCCGGCGCCGATCGGACCGGCAGCGGCGCCCATCGGACCGGCCGCGGCGGCGCCCATCGGACCCGCCGACGTGGAGCGCTGGCTGGGCGAGCTCGAGTTGCGCCCTGTCGAACGTTCGACTCGCGACGGCATTTCATCCTGGGATCTGGTCCTCGACGGCCGGCGCCGCTTCGGCATCCGGCTGACGTTGATCCTCGACCCGTGGCTGGGTCTGGTCGTCTGGGTCCACTACGCACCGCCCATCGGCGATTCGTTCCGCAAGTCCTATCGCAAACTGCTGCGCTGGAACGATGAGTACCCGTTCGCGAAGTTCGGCCTGTCGGAGGACGACCGGCCGGTCCTGACTTCCGAGCTGCCGGTGCGCTACGTCGATCGTGACGAGCTCGGCCTGGCCATTGCTCGGTTGCTCGCGATCTGCGATCAGCTGCTCGACGAATCGGCGGCCTGGCTGTGGCCCGGCGGGACGGTGCCCGATGTGGACGGCCGGGTGGGGGCCAACGCGGGCCTCCTGGCGGCCTACGCAGGCCGCCTTGGCGAGCTCGCCATCCCCGAGCTGGTGGCCTCCGGCGGGAAGCCTCGCGAGGCGTGATCCGCGAGCCGTCGGCAGTCGGTCGTCTACTCGCCCTGTCGGTTCTCGGTGCGGTGGCTCTCGGCGTCGCGGCGGTAACGGCCCCTGAGGTCCGAGCCGCCTCGACGGACCTGACGCTGGTGAGCGAGGCCCGCTATGACGTCCAGCCCGATCGCCATCGCGTGCACGTCACGGTCGACATCACCGTGGCCAACCATCTGCCGGAGACTGTCATCCGGCGCTATGCCTTCGACCGCGCCTTCCTGGCCGTCTTGCCAGCCGCGAGCGGATTTGCCATCAGCTCGACCGGGGCGCACCCGAGCGTCCGCGTCTCCGGCCGGAATGCCGCCTACACCCTGCTGGCGATCGGTTTCGGCCGGGCGGTGTATTCCGGTCGCTCAGCCGCGCTGAGGCTGCAATTCGACCTGGTCGATGCCGGCGGCGCGCCGACGCGATCGGTGCGCGTCACCGAAACGCTGGCGACATTCCCGGTGTGGGCTTACGCCAGTGACGGCGCCTCCGGCTCGAGTGCCAAGGTGACGTTCCCGAGCGGCTACTCGGTCCAGGAGGCGAACGGAACGATGGGCCGGGCGCAGCCCGGGCCTGGTGGCACCCTGCTGTTCAGCAGCGGCCGGCTGGCGGCGCCCCTCCGCTTCTCGGCCTATTTCGTGGCTGATCGACCCGGCGCGTTCGTCGAGAAACCGCTCGCCTTGACCGTTGGGGGCATGCCGCTCCCGGTCGTTGTTCGGGCGTGGGCCGATGACCCCGCGTGGGGGAGCCGGACCGCGGCGCTCGTCAGCCGCGCCCTGCCCGTCCTGGGAACGGCCATCGGGATGCCGTACCGCGGGACGGGATCGCTGGTCATCGAGGAAGCGATCGCGCGAGAGAAGGGCGCATCCGTTGCCGCGTTCGATCCCGCGAGCGGTGTCATTCGCGTCGCCTATTACGCCGACCCATACACGATCCTGCGAGAGCTCGCCCTGGCCTGGTTCAACGGCAGCTTGCTTGCCGATCGGTGGGCCGACGAGGCGTTCGCCTCGTATTACGCCGAGGCGGCCGCAAAGGGGCTCGGCATCAAGGCTCCGGCCGTCCCTCAACCGGCTGCCACGGACCCCGGCCATATCGCGCTGAATGCCTGGCGGCCGAGCGGACGAACTGACGACCCGGCCTGGCACTTTGCCGAGAGCGCCACCAGCGTGCTGGCTCGTGCCATCGCGAGCCGGGCGGGTCCCAGCGGGCTCCAGGCCGTGTGGCAGGCCGCCGCAGCACACGAGGCTGCCTACCAGCCCAGCGGCACGTCGAGCGGCGTCGAGACATCCGCCGACCCACCGGACTGGCGGGTGCTCCTTGACCTCCTCGAAAATCGAACGGGACGCCCGTACGACGACCTGTGGCGCACCTGGGTGGTGACGTCCGAGCAGGCGCCCGAGCTCGAGTCGCGATCTGCTGCGCGCAGCCTGTATCAGGCGACGGTCGATGCGGCCGGGGACTGGCAATTGCCCGCGCCGGCGAGGATCGCGCTGGGAGCCTGGCAGTTCGACAGGGGCACCGAATTGCTTGTCGATGCAGGCGAGGTGCTCAAGCTCCGGGCGCCGCTCCAGCTGGCGGCCGAGGCGGCCGGCCTGAAGCTGCCGACCACCGTCAGGACGCTGTTCGAGGGGACCGGGTCTGCGCAGACCGCGATCGCCGAGGCG
>WNGJ01002504.1_pt1 | contig 19703 bp, 24 predicted proteins | sample 5400611 | NCBI WGS metagenome assembly WNGJ01 (sample SAMN13153375, study PRJNA577476) | soil metagenome | isolation source: 40 cm soil or saprolite under Garry oak tree replicate 1 | place: USA:California | collected 2016-06-15
CCACGACCCGAGAGTTAGTGGGCCGGGCGGCGCGTTACGCGTCGTCCCCCACGCTGGCTAGGCGATTTCCCCGTAGGTCCCGGGGACAGCACCTCTACCCGCTGGTACCTCCACTGCCCGAACAAGAAATCTCCACTCTCGGACCACCTCCTTTCCGCGGTTAGCCCGCAGAATACCAGTCGTCCGGGAGGGCGCCCTCGAGGATGACCGAGAGCTCGAGGCCGCGGTCGAGGGGTACGGTCACCGACTCGAGCGTGGGATCAGACTGCCGGGCGTCGATGTAGCCGCCGAGGGTCTCGGCGTGTGAGATCACGTTGTCGGCGATCACGATCGCGCCGGGCTCGAGCTTTTTGCGCGCCGACTGGAAGAGCCGCTCGTAAGCATCCTTCTCGGCGTCGAGGAAGACGATGTCGAAGACGTCGTCAATCCCCGGGATCGTCTCGGCCGCGTCGCCCTCGATGAGATCGGCCCACTCCTCGAGTCCCGCCTCCGCGATGTTGGCGCGCCAGGCAGCCACCTTCGCGAGATCGTTCTCCAAGGACGTCAGATGACCGCCGAAGTAGCGCACCCCGGCCGCCAGCCAGAGGCTCGAGTAGCCGCGCGAGGCGCCGACCTCGAGCACCTCACAGTCCCACTGTGGCGCCACGAGGCCGAAGAGGAACTGTCCTGTCGTGCGGGCGACGGCTCGTGACCGCTCCGGGGCGGGAAGACCGCGCTGTCTCTCGTCGGCGTCTTCCTGCTCGAGTCGCTGCAGCACGGCGCGTACACGGTCATCGAGCATCGCCGCAGACCTTAGAACGCGGCGTCGATCTCTCGCTGAACGTCAGTGCGCACGAAACAGCTCGCGATGTGGTCGTTCACGACGCCGCACGCCTGCATGGCGGCATAGACGGTCGTTGGCCCGACGAAACGGAAGCCCGCACGTTTCAGTTCCTTCGAGAGGGCGTTCGACTCGGGCGTGGTCGCAGGAAGATCTCTCAAGCTCGTTGGCGCCGCTTGGATCTTCTTGGGGCGGTGGCCCCACACGAGCTCCGCGAGCGGCGTGCCCGCTTCGCGCAGCGCGAGCGTGCCCTGGGCATTGGCGATCGCCGCCTCGATCTTGCCGCGGTGCCGGACGATGCCGGCGTCCAGGAGCAATCGTTCGACGTCACGCTTGCCGAAGCGCGCAACGCGGTCCGGATCGAAGCCGGCGAACGCGGCCCTGAAGTTCTCGCGCTTGCGCAGGATCGTCAGCCAGGAGAGGCCGGACTGAAAGCCTTCGAGGCAGAAGCGCTCGAGCAGCCCGCGCTCGTCGGTCACCGGTCGCCCCCATTCCTCGTCGTGGTACGCGAGATACGCCGGGTCGCCGGTAGCCCAACAGCGCTTCGGTTCAGGCACTTCCTCCGGCGGTTCCTTTGACGCTCTGTCGGTTCGACTGGTCATTTCAGATGGAGTCATGGGCAAAGCCCCTGCCTCTTGATACCGGCACCGCAAGCGGTGCCTCAGACAAGCTTTACCTTCACGATCCCGTCGTCAACGCGGACGGGGAACGTTCTCACCGGCTCGACCGCAGGCAGGGTCAGCGCACGGCCCGTGCGGATGTCGATGTTGGCGCCGTGGCGCGGGCAGATCGCGACACCGTCGTCGCACTCGAAGTCGCCTTCGCAGAGCGGCCCGTCGTCGTGCGAGCAGCGGTCCTCCAGTGCGAAGTACTCACCATTCAGGTTGTAGACCCCCACAGCGATCTCCCCTGCGTAGACGATCTTCACCGAGCAAGGCGGCAGTTCCTCGACCGGGCAGACGTCGACCTCGGCCACGCGACTACTTGAGGTCGAGGTCGCCGGAGGCGCCTGCCCACTCCTCGGGGAGCGGCGTTCCTTTGGCCTTGTGCAGGGCGAGCTTCAGCGTTGAGAGCCCGAGCAGAGCGCACTTGAGCCTGACCGGGCTGAGTGGGATGCCGATCTCGTCGAGCAGCTCATCGCGCGGCAGCGAGGCGACCTCCGTTGCATTGCGGCCCTGCACCATCTCCATCAGCATCGAGGTCGCGGCCTGCGAGATGGCGCAGCCGCGGCCGGAGAATTTCACCTCGTCGATCGTGTCGCCGTCCTCGCCGAACGCGACGAAGATCGACACCTCGTCGCCGCAGAGCGGGTTCTGCCCCTCGGCGTGCGCGTCGGCGTCCGAGAGCTCCCCGTGACCGCGCGGGTTCTTGTAGTGATCGAGGATCACTTCCCTGTACATCTGGTCGAATTCGCTCATCGGCCGACTTTTGGCGTGGAAGTGGCGTAAGGGGAAACCGGGAGGTTTCCCCGCTCTTCCTCATCAGCGTTTGCGGCGGCGGTCGCCACGCCGTGGGCGCTGAGGCGATTCCTAAAGAAGGGGGCTCGTGGGGGAAACATGGTTTCCCTTACGGGAACGAGCCGAAGGCGAGTGACGCTCACGCTAGAAGCTTATGGGCCTTGTGCAGGCCTTCGACGAGGCGGTCGATCTCCTCCGGGATGGTGTAGAGGTAGAAGCTCGCGCGGTTCGTCGCTGCGACGCCCAGCTTGGACATCAGCGGCTGGCAGCAGTGGTGGCCGGCGCGGATCGCGACCCCGTCCATGTCGAGGACCTGTGCCACGTCGTGCGGGTGGATCCCATCGATGTTGAACGAGACGATTCCCGCGCGCCGATCGGCGGGCGGGCCGTAGCCGACGAAGCCCGGTACGTCGGCCAGACGGTCGAGCGCGTAGACGAGCAACTCACGCTCGTGGTCCTCGATCGCCCCGATGCCCACGTCGGTGACGTAGTCGACCGCAGCGCCGAACCCAACGGCCTCCGCGATCGGTTGCGTGCCGGCCTCGAACTTGTAGGGAAGCTGGCCCCAGGTCGTCTCCTCGAGCGTGACCGAGCGGATCATGTGGCCGCCGAGATTGAACGGTGCCATTGCCTCGAGCAGGCTCGCTCGACCCCACAGTGCGCCGACGCTCGTCGGGCCGCACATCTTGTGAGACGAGAACGCGAGGAAGTCGCAGTCGAGCTGCTGCACGTCGATCGGGTGGTGCGGCGCGGCCTGCGCCGCGTCGACGACCATGATCGCCCCTTGGTCGTGGGCCCAGGCTGCGAGCCGTTCGACCGGGTTGATCGTGCCGAGCGCATTCGAGACGAGGTTGTTGGCGACGACCTTGACGTTCCCCAGCAGCGCGATCTCGTCGAGCGTGTCGAAGCGGAGCTCGCCGTGCTCGTCCAGCGGAATCGCGGCGAAGGTCGCGCCGTTGCGCTTGGCGATGTACTGCCAGGGGACGAAGTTCGAGTGGTGCTCGAGCTCCGTCACGACCACGACGTCCCCCGGGCCGAGGTTGTCGAGACCCCATGCATAGGCGACGAGATTGATGCTCTCCGTCGCGCCGTGAGTGAAGATCAGCTCGCGCGCATCGGGCGCATTCACGAACTGCGCGACCTTCTCGCGAGCGCCTTCGTATTCCGCCGTTGCGATCTCAGAGAGCGTGTAGACGCCGCGATGGACGTTCGCGTACGACGTCTCGTAGAAGGTGCGTAGCTTGTCGAGTACCTGGCGCGGCTTGTGCGAGCTAACCGCCGAATCGAGGTATGCCAGCGGCTTGCCACGGATCTCCTGCTCGAAGATCGGAAAGTCTGCGCGGAGCTTGCCTGCGTCCAGCTTCGTCTGGGCTGTTACGGCCACCAGGCCATCGTACCCGCCGCCTTCTAGCGAATGCGCACCTCCGCCTGGCCGCCGGCGGCCTTCGTCAGCGTGACCCGGAACGAGCCCGGGATGCGGTACGCCTCGCCCAGCGCGAGCCAGGGTCGTTTCGCTTTCGTGAGCTTGCGGATGAGCACGGCCGACTCTGCGAACGGCGACGGGACGACGCTGTTGTCGACGAACCGGAACAGCAGGCCGCGGAAGGGCCGCGAGCGGTACTCGATCCACCACGCGCCAGCCTCGGTGTCGACGATCAGGGCCTGCGCCAGCCTGGATATCGATGTCGGCGTCGCGAGCACGTAGCGCCTCGGGGCGGTCACATGAGGCTGGGGGCGGATCCAACCGAGCGTGACCTTCTCGTAGACGCTGAAGTCGACCTCGCCGCTGCCCATGGGGCTGAATGGATCGCCGGTCTCCTCCAGGCCGCAGAGACCTGCGGCCGTGATGCAATCGGAGGCCTGCGCGTGGCCGAGGCCGAACGCATGCCCGAGCTCGTGCACGAGGAGCTGGAGGCTCGGTTGTCGGGTGAGCATCACTTCGTGCCCCCAGGTCACGCCGTGGAAGCCACAGTGACTGTCGGCGATCGTGTAAATGACGTCGTCGTAGCGAGTCGCGTCGAACCCAGCCTGGTCGGCGGCGGCCCTCGCCGGCGCGACGACGTTCTCGAGACTGCGGTTCGTACCACCCCCGCAGCCGGGATTGCCGTTGAAGGCGGCGAGCCACGGTGTCACGTCGACGCGGAGTTGAACCTGGCCGAACGAGGCAGCCGAGAAGAAGTTGCGGGCCTGTGCGGCGGTTTGCTCGACGTCGGCAACCGTGTAGGGCTTGGACCCGGAGGTGGCGAGGACGACCAGCACACGTTCGTCCCCCTTCACAACGGCACCGGCCGACTGGACGATCAGCGTCGCGAGCAGGGCTGACACCGCCAAGAGCGGCCCCCGAGGCACGAACAGGAGTATGCGCCTTTCGGCGGCCGGTCGAAAGGCTCCTAGGTATTCTTAGGGCGGCCTACCCTTGCGGGATGCGGGCCTCGAGCGCGGCGGCGAGCGACTCGCGAACGGCCTCGAACTCGATCCGGTCCAGGATGTCCTGGAAGAAGCCGCGCACGATCAGCCGCTCCGCGTCGCCGCGCGAGAGCCCGCGTGCCATGGCGTAGAAGAGCTCTTCGCGATCGACGCGGCTGACGGTTGCACCGTGGGTGCACCGGACGTCGTTGGCGAGGATCTCCAGGCCCGGAATCGGAACCGCGTGCGTCGTGGGCGAAAGCATGAGGTTTCGGTTCTCCTGGTACGCGTTCGTCTTCTGCGCGTCCTTCTCGACACGGATCATCCCGCGCCACACTGCGGTAGAGGTATCCCGCAACGCGCCCTTGAAGGCGAAGTCCGACGTCGTGTTCGGCGCGATGTGCTCCTGAAACGTGTCGTAGTCGAGGTGCTGGTCGCCGTCCGTGAAGTACGCCCCCGTGACCCGTGAAGTCGCGCCTTCGCCTGCGAGGTCGTTCTGGATCCGCACCTTGCCCTTCTTGGACCCGAACCCGCCGGCGACCCAGTCGAGCTCGGCGTCGCGCCCGACGCGCGCATGGTGCGTGGCGAAGTGCCACGTCTCCTGCGAGAGGTTCTGGATCGACACGAACTCGAACTTCGATCCTTCCTCGAGGAAGAACTCCTGCGCGGTGTTCGTGTACGAGTGCAGATCCGAGGCGGTCGAAGCGACTTCCTCGACGAGAGTGAACCGCGCGCCCTCCTCGGCGACGACGAGCAAGCGCCAGAACAGCGAGCCGCCTTCGCTCGAGTTCGTGACCCGCACGTACAGCGGCTTGTCGAGCTCGACGCCCTTCGGGACGACGACGAGCAAACCGTGCTCCCATACCGCGGCGTTGTGGGCGGCGAACTTCTCGTCCCAGCCGACGAGCGAGTACAGCCTTTCGTGCTCCTCGGTCAGCGGCGCGAACGTCACTCCGTCCGGCGCACGCTCGATCTGGACGCCGCTCTCCGTGATCGTGGCGATACCGGCCACGTCCAGTTCGAGCATGGTCTCAGACGGGGAAGGGGTCCGGGGGAACCGGGAGGTTCGCCCAGCGCCGACCGGACCGCCGAACGAGTCGGGGTCGAAGTCCTTCAGGTCCGTGAAGCGCCAGTGCTCTTCCGTCGTGTCCGGAAGAGGCAAGGCGCGGTAGGACTCGAGCGCCTCGGCGCGCATCAGGGCTTCGAACCGTCGGAGTGAGGGGCGTAGCGACGGTGCAGCATCAGTGCATTGCCGTCGGGATCGGAAAAGCCGGCGATGTGGCAGACGCCGGAGTCGATCGTCTCGCGGAACTCGATGCCGGCCGCCTCGAGCTTCCGCTTGGCTTCCTCCACGTCCGCGACGCGGAGCGCGATCGGCATCGAGTGCGGCTGCGGCTGGAAATCGGGGCCCATGGCTTCCGGCGAAATGAGCGCGATCGTGACGTTGCCCGTTTCGTACTCGACCCACCGCGGGCCCGAGTGCGGGCTGCGCTCGAGCCCGAGCGTCGTGCCGTAGAACTCGTCAGCGCGCTTGAGGTCCTGAACCGGGACGCCGATGAAGTCGACGCGTTCTGCGTCGATCAACCGACCGAGCCCTCCATCTGCAGCTGGATCAAGCGGTTCATCTCGACCGCGTACTCGAGCGGCAGCTCCTTCGTGATCGGCTCGACGAAGCCGGACACGATCAGCGCCGAGGCCTCCGGCTCGGAGAGCCCGCGCGACATCAGGTAGAAGAGCTGCTCCTCACCGATCTTCGACACGGTCGCCTCGTGCCCGATGTCGACCTCGTTCTCGTCGATCTTCATGTACGGGTACGTGTCGGAGCGGGACTCGTCGTCGAGGATCAGCGCGTCGCAGACGACCTTCGACTTCGATCCCCGCGCGCCCTTGGCCACTTCGAGCAAGCCGCGGTAGCCGGCCCGGCCGCCGTTCTTCGAGATCGACTTCGACGTGATCACGGAGGTCGTGTTCGGAGCGACGTGGACGGCCTTGCCGCCGGCGTCCTGATGCTGGCCCTTGCCCGCGAATGCGATCGACAGGACCTCGCCGTGCGCGCGCTCGCCCATCAGCCAGATCGCCGGGTACTTCATCGTGAGCTTCGAGCCCAGGTTCCCGTCGACCCACTCCATCGTCGCGCCTTCGTAGGCGACGGCCCGCTTCGTGACCAGGTTGTAGACGTTGTTCGACCAGTTCTGGATCGTCGTGTAGCGGCAGCGCGCGTCCTTCTTGACGATGATCTCGACGACCGCCGAGTGCAGCGAGTCGGTCGAGTAGATCGGCGCAGTGCAGCCCTCGACGTAGTGCACGTAGGCACCCTCATCGACGATGATCAGCGTACGCTCGAACTGGCCCATGTTCTCGGCGTTGATCCGGAAGTAGGCCTGGAGCGGCATCTCGATGTGCACACCAGGCGGGACGTAGATGAACGAGCCGCCCGACCAGACCGAAGAGTTCAGAGCTGCGAACTTGTTGTCGTTCTGGGGGATGATCGTGCCGAAGTACTGCTTGACGAGCTCCTCGTGCTCGCGCAGGCCCGAGTCCATGTCGAGGAAGAGGACTCCCTGCTTCTCGAGGTTCTCCTGCAGCTTGTGGTACACGACTTCGGACTCGTACTGCGCGCCTACGCCTGCGAGATATTTCTTTTCCGCCTCGGGAATGCCGAGCTTGTCCCAGGTGTCGAGGATCTCGGCCGGCAAGTCTTCCCAGCGCTCGGCTTGCTTCTCCGTCGGGCGGATGTAGTAGTAGATGTTCTCGAAATCGATGTCGTTCAGGTTCCCGCCCCACTGCGGCAGCGGTCGTGCCAGGAAGTAGTCGAGCGACTTGTGCCGGAACTTGCGCATCCAGTCGGGCTCGTTCTTGTGCTCCGCGATCGCCTCGACGACCTCGTGTGAGATGCCGCGGCCGGACTTGAAGAAATAGTCCTTGGCCTCATCCGGATTCGAGAACCCGTACTTGTACTCCTCGCGGATCTGCTGAACGGTTTCGGTCTCGGTTGCCATCAGACTGCTGCCACCCCATAACGTTCGTAGCCTTCGGCCTCGAGCTTGTGTGCCAGCTCTGGACCGCCTTCTTCCACGATACGCCCGTCGATGAACACGTGCACGTAATCAGGGGTGATGTAGTCGAGAATCCGCTGATAATGGGTGATCACGAGGGCTCCCATCTCGGGGCCGACCAGCTCCTTGACCCCGCCGGCGACGACCTTGAGGGCGTCGATATCCAGGCCGGAGTCCGTTTCGTCGAGGATCGCGATCCGCGGCCTGAGCATCGCCATCTGGAGGATCTCCACACGCTTCTTCTCGCCGCCCGAGAAGCCGTCATTTAGATAGCGCGACGCGAGCTCGCGGGAGACCTTGAGCCGGTCCATCTGGTCGAGCAGCTCCTTGCGGAACTCCGGAATCGGAATCGGGTTTTCCTCGCCGGCGTTCTGGGCCTTGCGAATCGCGTTGATCGCGCTGCGCAGGAAGCTGGTCACGGTGACGCCGGGAACGGCATGCGGATACTGGAAGGCGAGGAACAGGCCGCGCTGCGCGCGCTCGTCCGCTTCCATTTCGAGGATGTTCTCGCCGTCGAGGAGGAGCTCGCCGTCTGTGATGTCGTAGGCGGGGTGGCCCATCAGGGCGTACGCGAGTGTGGACTTGCCGGACCCGTTCGGGCCCATGACCGCATGCACCTCGTTGGGGCCCACGATCAGATCGACGCCCTTGACGATCTCGGTTCCGTCCTCCAGGGCGACGTGCAGATTCTTGAGCTCGAGCACAGCCAACTTTGTTACGTCCTTTTCCGCGTAGAAAAGCGGCCTGGGCAGCCCGCTAGTGGCTCCCATCGTAGCCAATTCGAGGCCTGCTCCGAACATCCCGCGGCCCGGGTGACCTGGGGCTGTCGTTCCGCCACGTGCCTCCCAAAACCAGCTACCCTGAGGACATGCCAAACGTCGGCCCGTGGGAGATCATCCTGCTGCTCTTGCTGGCGCTGCTGCTGTTCGGCGCCAAGCGACTCCCCGAGATCGGACGCTCGATGGGGAAGGGCATGCGCGAGTTCAAGGATTCGGTCAGCGGCAAGGACAGCGACGACGAGCCGGCCGAGCTGCCCATGCAGACGACCGACACGACGATCGCAGCGCGCGAGCGCGAGCGCGAGCGCGACCCCGTCTAGAACGCAATGAAACGGCTTCCGCGGCGCCTTCGCCACGGTGAGGAGGCGACGCTCGTTGAGCACCTCGACGAGCTCCGTTCGCGCATCTTCGTCTCGCTCGGTGCTCTCACGGTTGGGTTCGTGGTGGCGTTTGTCTTTCACCGGCATCTGCTTCATTGGCTGAACGCACCTCTTCCGGCAGGCCGCGGCAACCCGATCACTCTCGGCGTCGCGGAGCCCTTTCTCACCGCGATGAAGGTCAGTCTCATGGCCGGGTTCGCCCTTGCGCTGCCGGTGGTGTTGTGGCAGCTCTGGAGCTTCCTCGCGCCCGCGGTCGAGCAGCACGCCGAGCGGATGGTCTTTGCATTCGTGTTCGCCGCGACCTTGCTGCTGGTTGCCGGCGTCGCGTTCGGCTATTGGATCGTGCTGCCGAAGGCGATCCAGTTCCTGACGAACTTCGACCAGCACCAGTTCAACATCCAGATCCGCGCGAAGGACTACTACTCCTTCGTGCTGACCGTCTTGTTCGCCGTCGGTCTCGTGTTCGAGCTCCCGATCTTTCTCCTCGCGCTGGTGCGGCTCGATGTCCTCACCACACGCCAGCTGCGCAGCAATCGGCGCCTCGGCTATTTCATCGTCGCCGTGATCGCGGTGCTGTTGCCGGGGATCGATCCCGTTACGACCACCATGGAGGCGGTGCCCCTGGTCGCGTTGTACGAAGGGTCGATCTGGCTCGCCGTGCTGATGGAACGCCGGGCGCCACGCGCTGAACCCGCGAGCGTGACGGATCCGTGATCTCCGCGAAAAATGCTGCGCATTTTCCGCGGGTGGGGGTTAGACCTTCGCTTCGCTCGGTGACGAAAACACGAATTGGCGTCGCCTGCGCATGACAGTCCTATCCGCCGATTGGGTTCTGCCGATCGAGGGTCCGCCGATTGGGGACGGCGCAGTCGTGATCGAGGACGGGCGCATCACCGCGGTCGGGACGGCGGAGGAGCTTGGAGGAGGCACGAGCTACGAAGATGCCGTGATCGTCCCCGGCTTCGTGAATGCGCACTCGCACCTCGAGTACGCCGTGTACGGAGGCTTCGGCGATGGGCTCGGCGACTTCGCAGAGTGGATCACCCTGCACATCCAGCGCAAGGCGCGAATCGGCTGGGACGAGTACGTCGACGTTGCGAAGCTAGGGGCCGCGCAATCTCTCGCCTCGGGCGTCACGACGGTCGGCGACTGCAGCTACAGCGGCGCAACCGCGGTCGCCTGCGGTGAGCTCGGCCTCCGCGCCACTGTCTATCTCGAGGTCTTCGGCGCCGATCCAGCTCGAGCGCTGGAACACTTCGCCGCGATTCGCGACCGCGTGGCGGACGCGTTTTCGGCACGCGTGAGGCCCGGTGTCTCGCCGCACGCTCCCTATTCGGTCTCGATCGAGCTCTACGAGGCATGCGCCGAGCTCGGTCTGCCGATCGCGACGCACATCTCCGAGAGCCCTGCCGAGGTCGCGTACCTGCGCACCGGAACAGGCGCCTGGGGGGGCTACAAGGATCTGCTGGTCGCTTCGCCGGGCAAGACCGGGACTCACCTGCTGGCAGAGCACGGTCTCCTCGGACCGAACGTCGTCGCTGCCCACTGCGTGGTGCTCGACGAAGAGGAGATCGGCCTGCTGGCCTCGACCGGGACGGGCGTCGCCCACTGCCCTCGCTCGAACGCGGCACTCGGCTGCGGCGTGGCACCGCTCGCGGAGCTCCACGCGGCCGGCGCACGGGTGGGGGTCGGCACGGACAGCCCGGCATCCGCGCCGTCGTTCGACTTCTTCGAGGAGCTGCGCAGCGTGCTGCTGTCGGCGAGGGCTCGGGCAGCGCGGCCGGACGTCCTCTCCGCCGGCGAGGCCCTCGAGCTGGGGACGCTCGGCTCCGCACGCGCTCTCGGCCTCGACGAGGAGATCGGCTCGCTCGTTCCCGGAAAGCGGGCAGACCTCGCTGTCGTCTCCCTCAAGGGCTCGGCGTATCTACCCTGGGAGGATCCCGCCGGGGCCGTGGTGCTCGGCGGGTCGCCCGACCGAGTGATTGCGACCTACGTGGACGGGGAAGCGCGTTATGAGAAGGGAGGGATGGATTGGCAAGAGCTGACCGCCGCCGCGTACAGCGCGAGGCGCGCCATGCTCGCCCAGCCGGCCGCAAGGCCGGTGGCGGCTCCCAGCGCCTAGCGGAGAACACGATGTTCTTCCCCCGCCTGCGCAATCAGGCGAAGTGGGCGTTCGTGTTCCTCATCCTCGTCTTCGGGGGCGGCTTCGTCTTCCTCGGGGTGGGCTCCGGCGGTCTCGATCTCGGCCAGCTCTTGCGCGACGCGTTCGGGAACAGCGCCAGCTCCGGCACGTCGGTCTCCAAGGCGCAAAAGGAGGTCAGCCAGCATCCGCTCAGCGCTGTTGCTCACAAAGACCTCGCCACCGCGCTGGAGAAGAAGGGGCGTGTCGATGAGGCGATCGCGGCCTGGACGCAGTACTCGAAGCTGAAGCCCAAGGACGTAGGTGCGCTGCAGCACCTGGGCCAGCTCGAGCTGGGGCAGGCAGACCGCTTCTTCAGTGAGGCCCAGCTCGCCTCGCTGGCGCAGCAGGACGCGGGAGTGGGGTCGGCTTTCCGGCCCTCCTCCACGGAGAAGTTCGGGCAGGCGCTCGGCCAGGATCCGATCGCGGCGGCCATGTCCGGGAAGGCCGGCGCGCAATTGCAGGAGGCCTCTCTGAAGTATCAGACGGCCGCCACGCAGGCCGTGAAGACGTACCAGCAGATCGTCAAGCTGCGCCCGGGGGATCAGCAGGCGCTGTTCTCGCTGGCCCAGGCCGCCGACACGCTTCGGCAGACACCTGTGGCGATCGGCGCATACAAGAAGCTCCTGAAGTTCAACCTCGATGCCGCCACCGCAGCGCAGATTCGCGAGCGGATCAAGACCTTGCAACAGTCCACCGGCGGTTAAACTCCGCGCCGACGGGAAGAGGTCGGCCACACAACCCCGGGGGGACGATGAACTTCGACATCAAGACGGAGCAGCTGGGAGACGACGCTTACGTGATCTCGCTTGCCGGGGAGGTCGACCTGTACACCGCGCCCGAGTTCAAGCAGCAACTCCTCGAGGTGATCGGCCAGGGTGGGAAGCAGGTGATCGTCGATTTCAGCGACACGACCTTCATCGATTCGACCACGCTCGGTGTGCTCGTCGGTGGGGTCAAGCGGTTGCGCACGAACGAGGGACAGCTCTCGCTCGTCTGCAGCGACCGGAACATCACGAAGATCTTCGAGATCACCGGGCTCGACCGGGTGTTCACGATCTACCCGACACGCAACGAGGCCGTCTCCAACGTGAAGTCGACCGACAAGCCTCCCGCGTAAGATTGATGCGCCGGCTCTCCGCCGCCGTCGGGGGGGTGGCTGTCATCCTGGTGCTGTCTGCATGCGGTACGGGCGGCTCGGTCGTCGGAAAGTCTGCGGATACGACGAACGGCCGCAAGATCTTTCAGACCACGTGCGCGGGGTGCCACGCGCTCTCGGCTGCCGGTTCCACGGCGACGATCGGACCGAACCTCGACGCCGCCTTCGCGCAGGCCCGCTCCGAAGGCTACAAGGAGTCCGCGATCCTCGACATTGTTCACGACCAGATCAAATTCCCGGGCCAGTATCCGGTGCGGCAAAAAGATCCGAATTACCTCACGGCGAACATGCCCCCCAACCTCGTCACCGGGCAGAGCGCGATCGACGTTGCGGCCTACGTCGCCGCGAACGCGGGGCTTCAAGGCTTCGCGCAGGCCGCCGCCGTCAGCGGTACGAACGGGAAGCAGATCTTCATCACGAAGTGCGGTGGCTGTCACACGCTTAAGGCCGCCGGAACGACCGGGACGCAGGGACCGAATCTCGATGTGCTCAAGCCGCCGTTTGCGCGTGCCAAGAAGCAGGTGATCAACGGCGGCGGCATCATGCCGGCGTTCAAGGATGTGCTCAACGACGCCCAGATCAACGCCGTCGCCAAGTACGTCGCCGAGCACGCCGGCAAGTAGTGACCTTCGACATCGAGGCATTCAAGGAGCTCGGGCAGGGAAGGCTGCCGGGTCTGATCGGTATCGAGGTTGAGGAGATCGAAACGGGCCGCGTTCGCATGCGGCTCCCGTTGCGCGACGAGCTGCTCGCGCCGAACGGTTACCTCCATGCGGGCACCGTCGTCGCGTTGGCCGACTCCTCGTGCGGCTACGGCTGCATCGCGTCGCTTCCCGAGGGCGCGACCGGGTTTACCACGATTGAGCTGAAGACGAACTTCCTCGGGACTGCCCTCGAGGGGACGCTCTCGTGCGAATCAGCACTGGTTCACGGCGGGCGCACGACGCAGGTTTGGGACGCCACCGTGACGGACGAGGCCGGCAAGAAGCTGGCGCTCTTCCGCTGCACGCAACTCCTCCTCTACGCCTAGCTAATTCTGGACGTCTTCCCGCTCGGCCTCCAGGTCAACTACGACATGGGTGATCGGTACTGGGAAGCGCTCGCGCGCATTCTCGACGACCCCCCGCTCGAGCCAGTTCGACCGGCCTTCGGGATGCGTGGAGATGATGATCTCGTCTGCGCCAAAGGTGCGGAGCGCATCGTCTACCGCCTGCAGGGGGTCTCCGTCGCCGATCTCTCCCCGCGCTTGGACGCCCGCCTCCCGGAGCTGAGCGAGGCTCTTGTCGAGACGCTCCTGAGCGGCAGCGCGCGCGCCGTCGTCGTCCGAGACCCAGTGCCGAAGCGGGGAGTTCAGTGCCGGCGTCACGACGAGCACCTCCTCGCGAACGTCGAGGCTCTTCTCGAGAATCGCGGACCGCAAGGTGTGGCCGCCGACCGTCTCGTTTGCGATCACCAGGATCCGCCGCTCACCCGCGGCATGCGGCCGCGGCGAGGTCTTTTCCGGCCGCTCGTACCTTCGAGTTCGCGTCCACCAGCCGACTACTACTGCAGACAGTGCGATGAAAACTCCGAGGCCGACCCACTTACCACCTGCGACCGAGGCGATCACGATCACCCCGAAGTAGGCAATCGACGCGATCAGGAACCTGAAGGCTTCGGCCTCGCTGCGGAGCGGATTGATCATCTAGAGGAGGTAGACGGTCGAGTACACGACGATCCACATGACGTCCACGAAGTGCCAGTAGATCCCGCCGATTTCGACGCCGTGATGGTTCTCCGGGGAAAAATGGCCACGGAAGGCTCGAATCGTCATGAAGAGCAAGATCGAGAGGCCGATGAAGACGTGCGCGCCGTGCAGGCCCGTCAAGCAGTAGAAGATCGTTCCGAACGCGCCGTCGTGCGGAGCGAAGCCGACGCGCGAATACTCGCGCGCCTGGGTCAAGAGGAAGACGAGGCCCATCAGGAACGTCAGCAGCAGGCCGGCCTGCAGGCCTGCGCGGTTGCCACGCTTGATCGACTGCAGCGCCCAGTGCATCGTGAAGCTCGAGGTGACGAGGATCGCAGTGTTCACTCCGGCGACGAACACCGGCAGCTCGAAGGGCGGCTGCGGCCAGGTGATCCCGTTGACGACGCGGACGAAGAAGTACGCGGTGAAGAACGCGCCGAACAGCATGATCTCGGACGCAATGAAGAGCAGCATCCCGAGGATCGACGCGTTGACGCGAGAGCTGTGGTTCGCGATCGGCGGACCGTGATGCGCTTCGGCGTGGGCGGACACTAAACCGGAGCCTCCTTCTCGACCTGATCCGCCTGGAAGACAATGTGCTCGACCGGCAGCTTGGTCTCGTCGTGCAGGCGCTGCACGAGGTTCTTTCTCAGCCAGGGAGATCGCGACGGCGCGAAGGTCGACACGATGATTTCGTCGACGCGCTCCTCGCCGATGGCGTCCAATGCGGCCGAGAACGGGTCGGGCTGCGCCACCTGACCGTGCGCGTCGATCCCCTCGCCGCGTAGATTGGCCAGAGCGCGTTTCAGCCGCCGCTCCGCCTCGGGGTGCTCGCCCTGCGTCGGGTCGCTCTGCGGCGAGATGATCAAGAAGCTCGCGTTGCCGCGCGCGGCCCGCTCACGGATCCGGTCCAGCAGCGCCTGGCCCACAACCGTTTCGTTCGCAAGGACGAGCACCTTCTTGGCGCCCGTCTCCGCCGCCATGTCCACCACGACGTGCTCGACAGGGACGGTGCCCACGCTTTCGCGGATGCGATCCACGACGTTCTTGCGCAGCCAGCCCGACTTCTGTTGTGGGTGCGTTGCGAGGATGATCTCGTCCACCGGCGGCTCGAGCTGGGCGAGCGCGTCGCGTACCGCGGTCACGGGGTCGGACTCCACGACGAGGCCGTGCGCGGGGATGCCCTCGTCTCGGAGCAGCGAGAGCGTCCGGTCGAGCCGTCTCCCCGCCGCCGCTCGGCGCGTGTCCTCGTAGACCACGTACCCGCGCTGCGGCTGGCTGACCGGAGCGATGACCGTCACCTGGAGATCGCCCGTGCCCTTTCGACGCTCAACGGCTTCGATGAGCTTGCGGCCGGTGACGGTCTCGTTCGCGATGACCAGCAAGTGCATTAGTGCCGCACCTCTTCCGTCTCGGTTGCCGCTCGGTCGCCGTTCAAAACAGCATGACGCGCCCCGGGAACACCGTACTCGTACGGGTTGCCGACGACCTGCGGGATCTCGTCGAAGTTGAAGATCGGCGGCGGGGACGAGACTTGCCATTCGAGCGTGAGCGCTCGCCAGGGGTTTGCCTCCGCGGGTGCGCCGCGCCGCATGCTGATGACCATGTTGTAGAGGAAGACGATCGTCGACGCGCCGAGGAAGAAGGATGCGACAGAGATGAACAGGTTCCAGTTGCCGAACTGTGGCGCGTAGTCCGAGACCCGTCGCGGCATGCCCTGCGTCCCGATCAGGTGCATCGGGAAGAAGGTCAGGTTGAAGCCGATGAAAGTAAGCCAGAAGTGGAGCTTGCCGAGCTTCTCGTTGTACTGGCGTCCGGTCATCTTGGGGAACCAGTAGTAGATCCCGGCAAAGATCGTGAAGAGCGAGCCGCCGAAGAGGACGTAGTGAATGTGCGCGACCACGAAGTAGGTGTCGCTGGTGTGGATGTCGATCGGAACGGCGCCGAGGTAGATCCCGGAAAGGCCGCCGATGACGAACATCGAGACGAAGCCGACCGCCCAGAGCATCGGCGTGACGAAATTGAGCTTCCCTTCCCAGATCGTCGCCAGCCACGAGAACACCTTGATGCCCGTTGGGACAGCGATCATCAATGTCGTAATCATCATGGGCACGCGCAGCCAAGGCGCCATGCCCGACACGAACATGTGGTGTGCCCAGACCGAGAAGCCGAGCACAAGGATCGCCATCAGCGACAAGGCCATGAGGCGGTAGCCGAAGATCGGCTTGCGGCTTAACGCCGAGATGACCTCCGAGGCGATGCCGAAGCCGGGCAGCATCATGATGTAGACCGCCGGGTGCGAGTAGAACCAGAAGATGTGCTGATACCCGAGCGGATAGCCGCCGCCGGCGACGTCGAAGAAGTGCGTGTGCATGACGCGGTCGAACATGACGAAGAACTGAGAGCCGGCGATGAACGGCGTCGCGATCACGACCAGTAGCGATGTGGTGAAGTTCGCCCAGACGAGCAGCGGCATGCGCCAGAAGGTCATGCCCGGCGCGCGCATGGTGATGATCGTGACCAGGAAGTTGAGCGCGGTCATGATCGAGCTCGCGCCAGCCCACTGAACGCCCATGTTGAAGAAGATCGTGCCCAGGGGCTGATGAACCGACAGGGGCGCGTAGCCCGTCCACCCGGAGGCGAATGCGCCACCCGGGACGAGGAAGCTCGAGAGCATCATGATCCCGGCGATCGGGAGCAGCCAGTACGAGAGCGCATTGAGGCGCGGGAAGGCCATGTCGGGCGCGCCAAGCATGAGCGGCACGACGAAGTTCGCGAGTCCTGCGAACGCCGGAATCACGAACAGGAAGATCATCAGCGACGCGTGGACCGAGAAGAGCCCGTTGTAGGTCTGGTTGTCGAAGAACTGCATGCCGGGCTTGGCGAGCTCGGCGCGCACGAGCATCGCGAGCAGCCCGCCGGCCAGGAAGAAGAAGATCGTCGTGGCCAGGTACTGCATCCCGATCACCTTGTGGTCGGTGTTGACCCGGAAGTAGTCGCGCCAGCTGTAGGCGCCGTGTCCTGAGTGGTCCTCGGGCTTGGTCGGCGAGCCGATGGAGTACCTCACCCAGTAGTCGAATGCGCCGATTCCCGCGAGGAAGCCGATGGGCGCGGCGGTCAGGGCCCCGATGAGGACGATGATCTCGCCGAACCAGATCGGATGCCACCCGCCCCACCACCGGCAGAGCACGACGATCCCGCTGCCGATCCCGAAGAAGAGCGGCACCATCCACGCTGCACGCAGAAATCCCGGGTAGAGAAGCCGGCGCAAGCCGCGAGGCGGCGGCGGGAGGCCCTGCCGCACCGGACCCGCGTCGTGGTGTTCGACGACGTTCGTCATGACGTGCCCTTCTTTTGCGCCCACTGCTCGAATGCGGTCGGATCCATCACCACGACGCGCGAGCGCATCAGCGCGTGGCCGAGCCCGCACAGCTCGGTGCAGATGACCGGATACGTTCCGATCTTGTCGGGCGTGATGTGCAGCGTCGCGTGGATTCCCGGAACGAGGTCCTGCTTCTGCCTGAATTCGGGAACCCAGAACGAATGGATCACGTCCCTGGCGTGCATGGTCAAGACGACAGAGCGGTTGACCGGAAGTCGCAACACGCTCGACACCTTGTTTCTATATCCGGGATAGCCGTAGCTCCAGAAGAATTGCTGTGCGTAGACATTGACTCGGAGCGGGTTCGCGCCGGCGGCGTCGTCCTTCGCCAGCACGATCGCGCTGACGATCGCGATCGCCGTCACCAGAAGCGTTGGAATCGCCGTCCAGACGATCTCGAGACCGGTGTGTCCGTGAATCGGCGGTCCGTCCGAGTCGTCGTCGGGCTTGACCCTGAATTTCCAGACGGAGTAGATGGTGACCGCGGCCACGATGGAGAAGACGAAGATGCAGATTCCCGTCACGAACCAGAAGACGAAATCGATGCGGCCGGCTTCGCGTGATGCCGACGTTGGCAGCCAATCGGGTATGAGCGCGACGGCAGACGCGACGGCGCCGGCCAGGACGCCGATCACGATCAGCTGGACGATCGAGCCCCTACGCACGGACGTCGCGAATCTACTTGACTCGGCCCCGGTGCTGCAGCGGTTTCCGCTCCGGGCGGGCGGGGAACTTGGTGACTGAAATCACCAAGGAGGCTCAATGGGACTCGGAGTTGGAATCTTCCTGATCGCCGTCGGCGCGATCCTCGCGTTCGCGGTCAACGCCACATCGGGGGCGGTCGACGTCACCACCGTCGGCTGGATCCTGATGGGCGTCGGGCTGGTGAGCATCTTGCTTGCCCTCATGTTCTGGCAGTCCTGGGGCGGTCCCGGGTACTGGACCCGCCGTCGGACGACGTACGTGGACGAGGGCCCTCCGGCCGGATCCCCGTACTAAAGGAGACACTTCTTGACGAGGCGGCCTACGGGCCGCCTCGTTGCATCTGCGTCTAGCGCTCCTGTTCGTCCTCGGGTGGCTTTTGCACCGCCTCGCCACCCCCGAACATCCCTCTCAACCAGCGCCTGAGCCGGCGCGAGGCGAAAGTTTCGTCGACCTCGCCGTGGGCCTCCGTGTCGGCGGCCTCGCCGTCGTTGTCGTCGGGAGCTTCAGCCCAGACCACTGCGCCCATAGCTCCACCCTTGCATGGCGAGGCCGGGATTACCAGTCAATCGGCGGCGATCGGGAGCTCGGCCAGGAAGGTCGATCCGCGACCGCCCATCCGTTCGAGCAGCCCGCGGCTGATGTAGAGGCCGAGTCCGGTGCCGCCGACGCCGCGGGTGAGGTCCGGATCGAGGCGGTAGAACTTCTCGAAGATCCGCCGGTGCTCCGCAGGTGGTACGCCGAGGCCGTCGTCGTGAACGGCGTAGCGAAGTTGCGGGCCCTCGACAGTTATCTCGACGATCACCCTGCCGCCGTCCGGTGAGTACTTCACCGCGTTGTCGACGAGGTTCGTCAGAACCTGACGAGCCTTGTCCGGATCGGCGGCAACCAGCGGCGCCTTCTTCGGTGCCTTGATTGCGAGCTCGATGCTTGGAGGGATGTAGTGACGCGCCGCGTCGACAACACTCCGCGCGATCGCGACGCCGTCGCACTTCTGAATCGTGGTCTGCATCGTTCCCGACTCGAGCCGGCTCGCCCAGAGGATGTCGTTGACGATGCGAGCCAGGCGGTCGGACTCGCTCGCGATCACCTCGAGCAGACCCATGCGTTGCGGCTCGCCGAGTGGGACGTCCTCGCGCCGGAGTGTCAGGGCAGCTCCGTAGATCGCGGCGAGCGGTGTGCGCAGCTCGTGCGACACGGTGGAGACGAAGTCCGACTTCAGCTTTTCCACGGCACGCTCCGCCGTCAGGTCGCGGAACGCGAAGACCGTGCCGCCCTCGAACCCGACACCGGTGATCGACAGCCAGAGCTCGCGGCCGTTGATCTCGACGGGCTGCGTCTCCGGCCGGGGGTCGCCGCGCTTTGCGAGCTCCGCGATCGTCTTCCACGGTGAGAAGACCTCAGCAGTGCTCCGGCCTACGGTCTCGGGTGCGGCCAGACCGGTGATGTGCTCCGCCGCCGGGTTCCAGAGCCTGATGATCTCGTCCTGGTCGACGAGCAGGACGCCGTCGGCGACGTGCTCGACGACGATGGCCGCACGCGCACGTTCCTCGGCCGCACGGTAGAGGCGTGCGTTGTCGACCGCGACTGCGGCGCGACGCCCCAGGTGCTTCGCGAACTCGAGGTCGTCCTCGTCGTAGAGACGAGCGGGGTCCGA
>WNGJ01006096.1_pt1 | contig 19697 bp, 21 predicted proteins | sample 5400611 | NCBI WGS metagenome assembly WNGJ01 (sample SAMN13153375, study PRJNA577476) | soil metagenome | isolation source: 40 cm soil or saprolite under Garry oak tree replicate 1 | place: USA:California | collected 2016-06-15
CGCGCGCTCGGCCACCCGTTGGTTGTCGCGCACGGCGCCCGACTGCTGCAGCAGCCGGTCGACCAGGGTGGTCTTGCCATGGTCGACATGGGCGATGATCGCGACGTTGCGCAGGCCGACGTTGCGTAGGGTCATGGACTGCATCAAAAACCAATCGCGGGCCTCGAGGGCCCGCTGTTCGCTGGGAATATAGTCACCGAGCGCCAAGGCGCAATGCGGAGTCGTGCGGGCGCAGATCACAATGAGACGGTAATCGCCCGCGTGGCAAAAACTCCTTTCGTTCCCGCGCATAGCGCGTCCTGAAGGGCGTTCACGCCCGTCTTCGACGGCCTCTGGACGCGCGTAAACGCGCCTATGCTGGGAATCCAGGGCGGAAAGACTGCGTCCCCGCTTTCGCGGGGACGAGCGGAGGGCTTTCTTGATGTGGGCCGGTCGGCGACCCCTTGCGTCCGCCTACGGGGAAGGCGACCATGGAACCAAAGCGAAGGGAACGTCGGGTGCGCTCATCGGTCCCAGTCAAGAATCGGCGCCGGCTGTTGTGCGTTTTTCCGCACTACACCCCCGCGTTCGGCACCTTCAACCACGCCTACCGGCTGATGAAAGGCGTGCGCGCGTTCATGCCGCCGCAGGGCCTGCTCGTGACCGCGGCCTATATGCCGCAAGCGTGGCCGGTCCGCTTCATCGACGAAAACATCCGCAAGGCGACCGACGCCGATTTTGCCTGGGCCGACGCCGTGCTGGTCAGCGGCATGCACGTCCAGGCCGCGCAGATTCACGACATCACCGCGCGCGCGCACGCGGCCGGTAAGGTCGTGATGCTGGGCGGGCCGTCGGTCTCGGCGTCGCCCGAAATGTACCCGGATATCGACTATCTCCACATCGGCGAGATCGGGGACGCGACCGATCAGCTGATCGCGCGCCTCGACGAGAGCGTCGCGCGCCCGTCCGCACAGCTGCGCCTCGAGACCAAGGATCGGCTGCCGCTGCAGGATTTCCCGATTCCGGCCTACGACCTCATCCCGCTGAAGAACTACCTGATGCTGACCTTGCAGTTCTCCAGCGGCTGTCCCTATCTCTGCGAGTTCTGCGACATTCCCAACCTCTACGGCCGGCAGCCGCGGCTGAAGACGCCGGCCCAGGTCACCGCCGAGCTCGATGCCATGCGCAAGCAGAAGGGGCATCCGCCGGTCGTCTATTTCGTCGATGACAATTTCATCGGCAATCGCAAAGCCGCCAAGGACATGCTGCCGCATCTCCTCGCCTGGCAGAAACAGCACGGCTATCCCCTGCAGTTCGCCTGCGAGGCGACGCTGAACATCGCCAAACAGCCGGACATCCTCAGGCTCATGCGCGAGTGTACGTTCCTGGGAATATTCGTCGGCATCGAGACGCCCGAGGCCGAAGCGCTCAAGGCGATGCGCAAGAGCCAGAACGTCGCTGTGCCGATGATGGAGTCGATCAAGACGCTCAACGACTATGGCTTGGAGGTCACGTCCGGCATCATCCTCGGGCTCGACACCGATTCCGACGACACCGAGACGCGTATTAAGGATTTCATCGACATCTCGCGCATCCCGATGTTGACGATCAACCTCCTGCAGGCGTTGCCCAAGACGCCGCTGTGGGATCGGCTCAAGCTCGCCGGACGACTAGAGGACGATCCGACGCGCGAAAGCAACGTGCGCTTCCTGCGGCCGTACGAGGACGTGGTGTCGATGTGGCGCCGCTGCATCGCCTATGCCAACGATCCGGAACGGCTGTTTGCGCGCTTCCACGACCAGGTCGAAGCGACCTACGTCAATCGCGTTATCCCGCCGGCGCGCGGCAAGCTCAACTGGGCGAACCTTTCGGGCGCATTGGTGCTCGCCTTCCGCGTCTTCCTGCACATCGGAATTCTGTCGAATTATCGCAAGCCGTTCTGGCGGGCGGCGCGCCACGCGCTGCGGCGCGGGCAGATCGACGCCGTTCTCGGCATGGGGTTCATCGCCCATCACCTCATTCAGTTCACCCGCGAGGCGCTGCGCGGCGAGCAGAACGCGTCGTACTACTCGACCAAGAGCCGCACGGCCGAGCCCATGCATGCGCCGCAGTTGGCGGCGCTGCGCAAACCGGCGTAGGCGCTTCGTTGTAGGGTGGGCAAAGGCGCGCTCTGCGCGCCGTGCCCACGCGGATCGGCGGATGGTCAAAGTCGACGCGTGGGCACGGCGCACGCACCGATGCCCGTCGACTTGGCAAGAACGTCGTTGCGTGCGCCTTTGCCCACCCTACGGAGCTATCACCCGAGCTTCGGCTCGAGCGTGGTCGACCACAACGCGCGGTCGTCCCAGTCCTTCAGCGTCACGGTCATGACTTGTGTCGCTCCGTCGATTGCGACGTGACCGAAAAACTGCAGGCCGTCGCTCGGCGGCTGGTTCGGCACGCTCGGCGCCTTCACGTAGACGAGCTGCGGCCCGAACGTGTTGTCGATCTGGTTTTGCGGGAAGCTTCCGGCGTGGATCGGACCCGACACGAATTCCCAGAACGGCTCGAAATCCTGGAACACCGCCTTGTTGGGATCGTAGTAATGCGCGGCGGTATAGTGCACGTCGGCGGTGAGCCATAGCGTGTTGCGCACTCCCGCCCGCTTGATGAAGGAGAGGATGTCGGCGATCTCGAGCTCGCGGCCGCGCGGCGGCCCGTCGCCCTGGGCGATGGCCTCGACGCCCCATTTGCGGTCGGTGTCATAGACGACGATGAGGCTGATCGGCATATCGGCGGCGATCACCTTCCAGGTCGCCTGCGAGTTCAGGAGTTCGCGCTTGAGCCAAGCGACTTGCGCGGGCCCGAGGAAATAGGCCGCCGGCCCGTAGCTCTCCTCTTGTCCTTCGCCGTTCGGCCCGCGATAGCTGCGCATGTCGAGCATGAACACGTCGAGCAGCGGTCCGTACGAAATCTTACGATAGACGCGCCCGGGCTCGGCCTGTGTGAAGCGCAGCGGCATGTATTCATGGAACGCGCGGCTGGCGCGCGCCGCAAGGATCAAGGCGTTCTTCTCGACGTATTTCTTGCGCTGGTGCTCGGCGCGGGTCAGCAGCTCGCCCGGCCACCAATTATTGGTCACCTCGTGGTCGTCCCATTGCGAGAAGATCGGCACCTCGGCGTTGAAGGCGAGCAGGTTTCTGTCGAGCAGATTGTACTTGTAGTTGGCGCGGAACTCGGCCAGCGTCTCCGCCGGCTTGGCCTTTTCCTCCAGCACGACGTTTTTCCAGATCTCGCCGTTGGGCATTTTCTGTTCGGCCAGGATCGGGCCGTCGGCGTAAATATTGTCGCCGCTGTGGATAAAGAAATCGGGACGGTTGCGCAGCATGGTCGCGTAGGTGCGCATGCCGCCGCGCGCTTCGTCGATGCCCCAGCCTTGCCCGGCGGTGTCGCCCGACCACACGAACGAGATCGAGCGCTGGTCGCTCGGCGCGGTACGAAAGCGGCCGGTCATCGGCTCGCCCACGATGGTCGGCGAAGCAAGATCCTGGAAGCGGATGCGGTAGAAGATGTCCTGCCCCGTGGGCAGGCCGTCGATGAGCGCGTTGGCGGTGAAGTCGGTTTCGGGCAGCGCATCGACGAAGACGGCGCGGTGGATGGTCTTGAAACTGTCGGTGGTCGCGACCTCGGCCAACATGCGCGCGGGACGGTCGGCGCGCGCCCAGATAACGGCGGGATCGAGCGAGACGTCGCCGGACTGGATGCCGTGGGTGATGACGGGGCGATCGGCGGCCCGGCTGAGATAAGGCTTGCTGATGCCGCCAACGGCGGAGATCGCGGTCGAGGCCGCGGCCGTGGCCAGAAACCGCCGACGCGACATGGGGATGCGCACCGTCATGGAAATCCTCCGGTTACAAGAATGAGGCGGCCGATTATCACAGAAGCCGGACGGTTATGTGACACCGTTGATTCGCATCACGAAGTGCCGTGGCGAGGCGCCGATCGCTCAACGGCGTCTGCGTCCTCGAGTTCTTCGACAACAAGGTCGCCTTTCGGGGCGATGCTGTCGCCACCCAATCGGCCGCGAGCCACTTCACGGATGCGCTCTGCGATGCGCGGCTCCCGATCCATGAGGACGTGGAGATCGTGCGCATCAAGCATCAACAGGCTCGTTCGGGCGACGGCGGTCACGGTCGCCGATCGGCGCGTGCGACGCAGCGCTGCGACCTCGCCGAAGAAATGACCGGCACCCAGCCGAACACGTTCGTGCTGGAGCTCGATCTCCACTTCCCCGGCGGCGATGAAATACATGGAATGCGCGGGCTCACCGCGCCTGGCGATGACATCGCCGGCCTCGACTTGCTGTGCGTGCAGCAGCCGCATGATGTCGGCAATATCCGTTGCCTGCAGTTCGGCGAACAAAGGTACGCGTGCGACCATTCCCCAGGTGACGACAAAGTCGCGGCGATGAATTTCGTCGGCGAAGGCGGTGGCGACGATGCCGATCGGCAACGCGATCATGATCAATCCAACGAAGATCGTAACGGATGCGACGACTCGTCCGAGCGCGGTCACCGGAACCACGTCGCCATATCCGATCGTGCCCAGGGTGACGATTGCCCACCACATCGCGTCGGGAATTGTGCCGAATTTGTCGGGCTGCGCGTGACGCTCGATCACGTGCATGATGCTGGCGACGAGCAATGTCGCACCAATCAAAATCACGAAACAGCCGAACAGCGCGCGGCGCTCGTTGTAGAGCGCGTCCAACAGCGAACGCATCGCAGGGGAATAGCGCGCCAACTTGAGAAAGCGGCCCATCCGAAACACGAGCAGGACCCGCAGATCGATCGGCAACAGGAATGCGAGCCAAAACGGCAAGACCGCGAGAAGGTCGATCACACCGAGCGGGCTCGAAACGAACTTCCATCGCGCGTTGCGCTCACTCGAGTGCCGCGCTGGCGCGTGCTCGGCCGCCACCCAGACGCGCAGTGCATATTCGATGGTGAAAACAACCAGTGACAACAGCTCGATCGCGGTGAATAGCGGGCCGTATTGGGTTTGCAGCGCAGGCACCGAGTCGAGCGTCATCGAGACGAGGTTGACAACGATCAGGGCGACGATGAGTCGGCCGACAATGAGACCCGTCTGGTCTCCGATCGCGCCATGCTCCAGGATCGCATAGAGCCGACGCCGGAGATTTGCAGTGCGCCGAATATGTCGCGGCATGGCCGGTTTCCAACCTCGGCGAGATATTTTCAGTCGATTACACGGGGGCTCAATGTGAGCTTGAGGGGTATGCCACTCATCCCCGGGGCACCGACGCAAGGTACTCGCCGCCCGCAAGGGCGTGCAAGCCAAATGGTAACGGCTTACTCGTCCTCCCACTCTGCTCGGAGCGTGGCGGATGCCCACGGCCCACATGGCGCGCGCGTTAGCTCATCAAGCCAGGAGGACGATTTGAGAGTAGGTCGGTCGTGCGAGAGCCAGCGCGTGAGGGCGCATAATCGCGTCAGGCGCCGGTGGGGCGCGTCCACGGGCCAAGCCGCGCGCCGGCGGGCAAGGCTTCATGCAGCATCAGCATCTCGCCGACCGTCTCGGAGGTGACAAGACCGACGAGGCGTCCGCTGCCGTCGACAACGGCGACCGCGGGTGCCGACTTTTCCTGCAACATGCGGAACGCCTCTTCCAGGCAGCGGCGGTGACCGATGGTCGGCACCGTGGTCGTCATCGCGTCGGCGACGCGGGCGTCGGGGCCGAGTTGCTTGAGCGCGCGAATGAGATCGCCGCGGCCGAGGACGCCCACCGGCTTGCCCACCCCGTCGACCACGGGGAACTCGCTCTGGCTCGTGCGCAGCAGCGTTTGCACCGCCTCCTCCACGTGCGCGTCGGGCGCCAGCGTGGCGAATTGCGTCATCATCGCCGCGCTCGTCGGCACGCCCCGTGACATCGCGCGGATGGCGACGAGATGGGCTTCCGAGGAGGCCGCGAGATAGACGAAGATCGCGATGAAGATAAGCAACGGGTTGAAGAACAGCCCGATGAAGCCGAGCGCGAAGGCGAAGCCTTGGCCGATGAACGCGGCGATTTCGGTCGCGCGCACGTAGCCCATGCGCGCCGCTAGAATCGCGCGTAGCACCCGCCCGCCGTCCATGGGAAAGGCCGGGATCATGTTGAACACGGCGAGGAACAGGTTCACGGCGGCGAGCCGATCGATCATCGAGGTATGCGGACTTTCGACCGCGTAGAGATCGCCCGCGTTGACCCGCGCGCCGGCGATCAGGATCAAGGCGATCGCGATCGCCACGTTCACCAGCGGGCCGGCGATCGCAACCAGGAATTCCTCATAGGGCTCTTCCGGGATGCGTTCGAGGCGCGCCACGCCGCCGATCGGAAGCAGCGTCACGTCGGGTGTCGATACGCCGAAGGCGCGCGCGGTGAAGATGTGACCGAATTCGTGCGCCACCACGCACGCGAACAGCAGCACCAGGAAAGCCAGCCCTTGCCAGGCCGCGTCCGCTCCGCCCGCGACCCAGCTGGCGGCGAAGATCCAGCCCAGAAACAACAGGAAGGTGACGTGCACGCGCACCGCCGTTCCGGCGATCGTGCCGATATTGAGCGACCAGGACATGGGGCCCTCCGGGCGAAGACAGCGCTCGGCCTCACCGACGCCGATCGATCAGTCCATGCGGCAAACCAATCGGCCGGCTCTGCTCTTGATTAGGTAGGCGTTCGGGGCGCCTTTGCGAGTGGCCAGTGGACGGCGATTCGTGGCACAATCGGGGCGACCACGAGGTGCGGACCATGGCAGAGAAATTGACCGGCGCCGCCCGCAACAGCGCGCTCGCCAAGCTCACCGGCTGGAGCGAGGTGAAGGGCCGCGACGCCATCAGCAGGAAATTCACGTTCACCGACTTCAGCGAAGCCTTTGGCTTCATGGCGCGCGCGGCGCTGGTCGCGGAGAAACTCGATCATCATCCGGAATGGTTCAACGTCTACAACAGGGTCGAGGTGACGCTGGCGACCCACGATGCCGGCGGCGTGACCGATCGCGACGTCAAGCTCGCCGAGGCCATGGATCGCTTGGCCGCGGCGTCGCATTGAGGGAGGGTGTGTTGCGGCGCATGACGATGGCGTTCGAGCCCGCCGCGGCGTGGGGACAGGGCGGCTTTGAGGCGGGCGGCGGTCGCGACGAGGCGCGCGTGCGGCGCGATTTCTGGCGGAAGGCCGCGCGGGTGGCGGCGCGGCTGCCCTTCGCCGAGGATCTGCTCGCCGCCTATTACTGCGCCTTCGACCACGCGACGCCGTTGCAGGTGAAGGCAGCGCTCGTGGGCGCGCTCGCTTATTTCGTGCTGCCCTTCGACGCTATGCCGGACGTGCTGCCGTTTGTCGGCTTCACCGACGATGCGGCCGTGCTGCTCACCGCGCTGCGCATGGTGGCAGGGCACATGCGTGCGGAGCACCGCGACGCCGCGCGCGCCGCACTCGCGCGGATCAAGGCGCGTAGCGAATAGCATCGAACTGCGCTTTCCACTCGCCATTCGCCGGTAATCGCACTCGCCGATGCGCGCGCATCACACCCGCACCACCAGCTTGCCCATCACCTGGCGGTTCACGAGCGCCTTGAGCGCCGTCGGCGTCTCGGCGAGGGGATAGACCTTCTGAACGTGGCACGACAACTTGCCCTCGGCGCACCAATGGGCGAGCGTATCGATGGCGGCCTTGTAGTCCTTCGTGTCGTGGCGAACCCACGCTCCCCAGAACACGCCGAGCACGGCGCAACCCTTGAGCAATACGAGATTGAGCGGCAGTTTCGGAATCTCGCCTGCGGCAAAGCCGACGACGAGGTATCGGCTCTCCCAAGCGAGCGAGCGCACCGCCGGTTCGCTGTAGCGGCCGCCTACCGGATCGAACACGACATCGATGCCGTGCTCGCCGCCGAGCCGCTTGAGTGCCTCGCGCAAATCCTCCCGTTCGTAGTTCACCACCTCGTGCGCGCCATGGGTGCGGGCGAAGGCGAGTTTGTCGTCGGTGGACGCGCAGGCGATCACGCGTGCACCCATGACGCTGCCGATCTCGACGGCCGCGAGCCCGACCCCGCCCGAGGCGCCGAGCACGGCCAACGTCTCCTGCGGGCGCATCAGGGCGCGGTACTTGAGCGCGTAATAAGCGGTGCCGTAGGTGATGGTCAGCGCCGCGGCGCGATCGAAGTCGAGATCGGCGGGCAGCTTCACGATGTGGTCGGCTGCGACCGCCGTGCGTTCGCGCGCCGCGTTGAAATTGGTGTAGCCCATGACGCGGTCGCCGGGCTTGAACGCGGTCACACCTGCCCCGACGCTTTCCACCACGCCTGCAAACTCGCCGCCCGGCGAGAACGGAAACGGCGGCTTGGTCTGGTATTTGCCGGCGATGATCAGCGTGTCGAAGAAATTCAGCCCGACCGCCGCCACCTTGGCCACGACCTCGCCCGGCCCGGCGACGGGATCGGGGATATCGGCAAGCACGAGGTCGTCGGGGGTGCCGAAGCGCTGGCAGAGGATGGCTTTCACGAGGCGCGGGCTGCTCGAACGGTGTCGGCACGCTATAGCACGAACGACGGCGGTTGAAGGACGAGGGGCGGTAGAGGTATTACATGCTTCATCTGGATATTATGACGGCCAGCGGACGGGGCGATCCCATTCGCCTTCACATTGCCGAATTTCCCAAGCAGTTCATGCTGTTTGCGGGTTTCCCGCTTCGGATTGCTGCAGCCGTCATGGAGGTGGGCCGATGACCGGGATGAGATCTGCCACCGCATTGATCCTTGCCATATCGCTGGCGTCGGTCGCATTTGCGCAACAACAGCCGCAAAAACCTGCCGCCGCGCCGCAGCCGCAGAAGCCCCCCGCCGCGCCGTCCAAACCGGCCTCGACCGCAGCGGCGCCTGCGGCCCCCGCGGGCGATGCGCAACCCACCTTGCGCGGCCAGTACGGCGATTGGGGCGCGTATACCGCCTCGCCCGGCGGCAATAAGGTCTGCTTCGCGCTCGCCAAGCCGAAGACCACCAAGACCGAGCCGGAGGGGCGCAAGCGCGATCCGTCCTACGTGTTCGTCTCCACCCGTCCCACCGAGAAGGTGAAGAACGAGGTGTCGGTCATCATCGGCTATCCGTTCAAGACCAATTCGGACGCCACCGCCGAGATCGGCACCGCCAAGTTCGCGATGTACACCCAGAACGACGGGGCCTGGATCAAGAACGTTGCCGAGGAGGCGCGCATGGTCGATGCCATGCGCAAGGGCGCCGACCTGACGGTGAAGGGAACCTCGGGCCGCGGCACCCAATCGACCGACCAGTATTCGCTCAAGGGCCTCGCTCAGGCGCTCGACAAGATCGAGCAGGAGTGCAAGTAGCGCAGCGACCCCCCGGCGGGAACATCTTCGCTCCGCCCGATCCAAAAATGCTCGGATATTGGAACGGATAGCGCCCTATGTGGTTGTCCGTGAAAGCCCTCGTTCAAAGGGTCGGCGTCAAATGATCAGTGCTGCATATCTGCGTCGCCAGGCCGAGATTTTGATCGCGATGTCGCGAGCCACCTTCGATCTCACGATCGCGGGGCGGTTGCGGCGAATGGCGGCGGAACTTCAGGACAAGGCGGCCGAGGAAGACGACCCTTCGCCCGTACTGCCGCATAGCAGCCGCGCTGCCGGCGGGCGCCGCAGATGGTCCCCCACGTAGCGCGGATCGGCTTTATCTGCTGCGGGCCATAGGCCTCGACAGGGGGCGCGCTTTTAAGGCGTGCCCATCCTGTGTATTCGCGCCATAATCTACAATGTCCAGATGGTTATCGGGAACCCGCGCAGGGAAACGCAACGCCATCGTCCAAGCCTTGCGACGGGCGCTGGAGCAACGGGAACATGATCCGTGTCGGCATCGGCGGCTGGGTATTCGAGCCGTGGCGCGGCGCGTTCTATCCCAAGGGACTGCCGCAGGCGCGCGAGCTCGAACACGCCAGCCGCAAGCTCACCACGATCGAGATCAACGCCACCTTCTACCGGACGCAGAAGCCGGAGAGCTTTCGCAAATGGGCGGCCGAGACGCCCGATGATTTCGTGTTCTCGCTCAAAGGTCCGCAATTCGCGACCAACCGCCGGGTGCTGGCCGAGGCCGGTCAATCGATCGAGCGCTTCTTCGCGAGCGGCGTGCTCGAGTTGAAATCGAAGCTCGGCCCGGTGCTTTGGCAGATGGCGCCGACCAAGAAGTTCGATGCGGAAGATTTCGCCGGCTTTTTGGCGCTGCTGCCGCCGCGGCTCGATGGTCGCCCCATTCGTCACGTGGTCGAGGTGCGGCATGAGAGTTTTCTCGTGCCGGCGTTCATCGAGCTGCTGCGCAAGTTCTCGGTGGCGGTGGTCGCCGTGGAATCCGACAAGCATCCGTTGATCGCCGACGTCACCGGCGATTTCGTCTATGCCCGCCTGCAGCGCACGTCGGAGAAGGAAAAGACCGGCTACCCGCCGCGCGCGCTCGAGCTCTGGGCCAAACGCGCACGCAGTTGGGCGGCCGGCGCCGCGCCCGATGATCTTGCCACCATCACGGCGCCCTTGCCGCAACAGGGCAAACGCGATGTGTTCATCTACATGATCTCCGGCGCCAAGGTTCGCGCGCCCGCGGCGGCGATGGCGCTGATCGAGCGGTTGAAGGAGAAATGATCGATCTATCGCGGTCGGCCTCGGCACCCCATCTATGCTAGAACGCCGCGAGGCAGGGTCCTTTCCATACGATGGCCGAACCGCTCCAAACCACCGACATGTCCTTGACGGCGCCCGCCGCGGCGTCCACGGCGTTCGTCGAAAAGACGCCGCTCGAGCGCTATGTGCCGCCGGACAAGCCCTCGCTCGTGGGGCTCTCGCGTGCGCAGCTGATGGAAGCGCTCGTGTCCATCGGCGTGCCGGCGGCACAGCAGAAAATGCGCGTGCAGCAGATCTGGCACTGGCTCTACGTGCGCGGCGCGCGGGGCTTCGACGAGATGACGAGCGTGTCGAAGGAACTGCGCGCGGCGCTCGCGCGGCATTTCACGCTTGCGCGCCCCGAGGTCGTGGCCGAGCAGGTCTCGGTCGACGGCACGCGCAAATGGCTCCTGCGGCTGCCCGGCGAACATTCGGGCGAGGCTTTGGGTGAGCGGCCGCACGAGGTCGAATGCGTCTACATCCCCGAGGCCGACCGCGGCACGCTTTGCGTCTCCAGCCAAGTCGGCTGCACGCTCACCTGCTCGTTCTGTCACACCGGTACGCAGCGGCTCGTGCGCAACCTCACGCCCGGCGAGATCGTCGGCCAGATCATGGTCGCGCGCGATCGCCTCGGTGATTGGCTGGGAGCCGCGCGCGCGAGCGGGGATGGCTTGCCGACGCAGGGCGAGCGCTTCGTTTCCAACATCGTCATGATGGGCATGGGCGAGCCGCTCTACAATTTCGAGGCGGTGCGCGACGCGCTCCTGATCGCGGCGGATGGCGAGGGGATCGCCATTTCCAAGCGCCGCATCACGCTCTCGACGTCGGGCGTCGTGCCGAATATTTCGCGCGCGGGCGCCGAAATCGGCTGCATGCTCGCGGTATCGTTGCACGCCGTGCGCGACGAGCTGCGCAACGAACTCGTTCCGCTCAACCGCAAATATCCGATCGCGCAGCTGCTCGACGCCTGCCGCGACTATCCCGGCGTTTCCAACGCGCGGCGCATCACGTTCGAATACGTCATGCTCAAGGGCGTCAATGATTCGCTTGCCGACGCCAAGGCGCTGGTCAAGCTGCTCGCGGGCATCCCGGCGAAGATCAACCTCATCCCGTTCAATCCGTGGCCCGGCACCAGGTACGAGTGCTCGGATTGGGAGAGAATCGAGAAATTTTCCGAGATCATCTTCAATGCCGGCTACGCCTCGCCGGTGCGCACGCCGCGCGGGCGCGACATCCTGGCCGCTTGCGGCCAGCTCAAGAGCGCGACCGAAAAGCTCTCCGCGCGCGAGCGCCTGGCGCTGCGCGCGATGGCGATGACGGATTGAGATGGACAGCCTCGGCCGGCTGCTGCTGCGCTTCGTGCTGGTGCCGCTCGGTTACGTCGTGGCGGTGGTGGTGGCGACGCTGGTGATCGTGCTCGGCTCCTGGAAGCTGGGCGCGGCCGCCGCCCATCCCGACACGCAGGCGTTCGCGATCTTCGGCTTCGTCTTCGCCGCGCCGGTGCTGCTGGTGATGCTGCTCAGCCTGATGTGGCTCCCTGCCGCCATCGGCATTCTCATTTCGGAGGCGTTCGCCATCCGCTCCTTCATCTTTCACGCCGGCAACGGCGCGGTCTCGGCCTGGATCGGCTGGAGCCTGTTCGGCTACGTCGATGACACCCGCGTTCCGCTGAACGAGCCGTTGCCGGTGCTTGCCGCCGGGCTTGCCGCCGGCCTCGCCTATTGGCTGATCGCGGGTGCGAGCGCGGGCTTCTGGAAACCGTTATTTCGCCGGCCCGCCGGTGCGGCGCTGCCGGCGAATACGGCCTCACATCCGCCGGAAATTCGTTAGGAAATCTGCTGCTATAGGATGTGCGGGCGCGCAGCTGCGACGGGAGCATGCGCGGCCCGCCGGCGAGGGGTTCATGAACGTAACGTCGAGAGCCGAGGTGCGCACGAAGCGAAGCGCCGGTGGCCGCATCGCCTTACTGATCGTGCTCGGCGCCATGCTCGCCGGTTGCGATAAATGCGGCAACTTGTGGCCGTTCGGCAGCGCTGCTCAAGGCGAGACCCAAGCCTGCCGGTTAGCCGTCGCCGCCGCGGTTGGCCTCATCTTCGGTATCCGGCCCGACCTCGACCTCAAGCTCGCCGCGCTGTTCTTCGACCCCGAGCGCGGAGGATTCTGGCGCGCCTATGATCCGGCCTACCTGCGCGCGCGCGACGTTGCCGTCTGGCTCACGACGCTGGTAGCGATGCCGGCGGTCGTCGCCCTCGTGGTCAAGTTCATCCGCCCGCGCCGGCCGCTGCTCATCCCCGGCCGCGCGATCGTGCTGATGCTGGTGACGCTCGCGCTCGCGCCCGGCGTCGTTGCCAATCTCGTGCTCAAGGAGCACTGGGGGCGCCCGCGCCCCATCGACGTGACCGAGTTCGGCGGCGATGAACATTTCCGTCCATGGTGGGACCCGCGCGGCGATTGTCCGAAGAATTGTTCCTTCGTCGCCGGTGAGCCCTCGGGCGCGTTCTGGACGCTTGCAGGCGCCGCGGTGGTGCCGCCGCAATGGCGCGCGCTCGGCTATGGCAGCGCGCTTGCCTTCGGCGCCGCCGTGGGGGTGTTGCGCATGGCGGCCGGCGCGCATTTCTTCAGCGACGTGGTGTTCGCCGGGGTGTTCAGTTTTCTGGTGATCTGGCTCGTGCACGGCTGGCTCTACCGCTGGCCGCGCACGCGGATTTCGGACGCGACGGTGGAACGGGCGATGGAGCGGATTGGGCCAAAGCGAGCCTAGGCACTCGATCCGACTCAATATTGCCCCTTGGGCTCCAAGCCGAGCATGAATTGCCCATACATGCTCCCGGTGGAATCCCAATTGAGGCTGATGTGAGAGGCGGCCGCATGCGCGTCGCGCCAGGCGCGCTGCAGCGGTTGCTCCAGGAACAAGCCCTGCCCCCCGGTCGCGAGGAACAGCGCGTCGATGGCCCCAACCAGGAGCCGCACGCAAAACGCCTGGTCGCGGCGGTTGCGCAGCCGCACATCGACGCCGATGGGGTCTCCGCGCGCGGCGGTCTCGAACGCCTCCGCGAGATCGCGGAACATCAGGAGCCGCGCCGCGTCGATGCAGGCGCTCGCCTCGGCGACGCGCATCTGCACGGTGGTGAGCTCGGCCATGCGGCGGTTGCCGCCGGCGACCGCGCCGCGGGTGGTGCGTACGCCTGCCATCGCGAGGAAATCGGCGAGCGCGCCTTCCGCCATCCCGAGTACCGGCGACACGATGGTGATCGGCAGCACCGCGAGGAACGACTGCCGATAGAGCGGGTTGGGATTGGCGCGCATGCCGGGGGCGGTGGCCTCGGTGAGCTCGGCGAAGGCAAGCGTGCGATGGGCAGGGACGAACACGTCGCGGGCGACGATGTTCTTGCTGCCGGTGCCCGCCAGCCCCATGGTGTGCCAGTTGTCGTCGATGACGCAATCGGCGCTGCGCAGAAGGAAAAATCCCGGCGTCGCGGCTGCGTCCGGTTGCGGAATCATGCCGCCGAGGAGCTGCCACTGCGCGTTGTCGCAGCCGCTGCAAAAACTCCCGACGCCGGAGAGCCGATAGCCGCCGTCAACCGCCACCGCCTGGCCGACCGGCGCATAGGTCCCGGCGGCGAGCGCGGTGCGATCCTGCCAGACCTCGTCCTGCGCCGCTTTCGAGAAGCAGGCGATGAGCCACTGGTGCGAGGCGAGCAGGCCGTAAACCCAGCCGGTCGACCCGCATCCGCCGGCAATGGCGGCGACGACCTGCGCGAACACGTCGAAGCCGTACTCAAGTCCCCCGTAGGACCGCGGCTGCATGATGCGGAAAAGGTCCGCCTGCCGCATGCGTTCGATCATGTCGTCGCCGACGCGGCGATCGGCTTCGGTCTGTTGCGCCCGCTCGCGCGCAAGCGCGGCGATGGCGCGGGCTCGCGTCAGGAGATCGCAAACATCGGGGGTGGTGGCCGACGACCTTGCAGCACCGACTGACATCACCGTGGAGCCCGGCTGGAAGAGGGCGTCAGGCTAAGCTGCCGCGATCAGCCGATGCAAGTGCGGTCCGGTCGGGCCGCAGCGCGCCGCCGGCAAAAGGCATGGCTACCGGCTGAAAGCAAAGCTTGAGAATCGGCTTGCATCCGACTCAGATCGTGGCAACGCAGTCGATCTCCACGTCGAACGGACCGTGCCAGGCGGAAACGCAGACGAAGCTGCGCGCCGGCGGGTCCGATGGAAAATACCGCGCGTAGACCGAATTGATGGTCTGGAAATGCGTCGCGTCGGTGCAATACACGTTGCACTTGATGACCTTGTCGAGCGACGAGCCGGCCGTCGTCAGGCAAAGCTTCATCTGCTCGAGCACGATCTCGGCCTGTCGTTCGATCGGCAGGCGCTTGATCTCGCCCGTGGCCGGATCGTACGGCGGGATGTTCGACACGAAGACGAGATCGCCGCAGCGCATGGCCATGGTGATCGGGACCTTGCGGGCTTCGGCATAGGTGGACAACGGCTCGACGCGAATGGCTTGTCTCTTCATGGTGCTCCCTCGTATCTGGTTCGCCCGTGCATGCCTCACGCGGCACGATGCTCGCAGCAAAGCCGTCGGCTGTCGTTTCCCATTGGTTCGGTGCGTGCCGAACCGTCGTTGCTTGCTGACGGTGCCGCCGGGGCGGTAAAGTCTCCCATGGTCGCGGCCGCAAATTTGGTCGAGGTCGCCGCGCTCGTCGGGGATACCGCGCGCGCGACCATTCTGGCCGCTCTGATGGGCGGTCAGGCTTTGACCGGCAGCGAACTTGCTTATCTCGCCCGAATCTCGCGCCCCACCGCCAGCGAGCACCTCCTCAAGCTCGTCGAGGCGCGGCTCGTCGCCGTCACCAAGCAGGGGCGTTATCGCTATTACCGCATCGCGTCCCCTTTGGTCGCGCGGATGCTCGAAAGCATCATCGCCGTCGCCGCGATCGAGGTGCCATCGCGCTATCAGCCGCGCTCGATTCGGGACGACGCGCTGCGCTTCGCGCGCACCTGCTACGATCATTTGGCCGGCCAGGTCGGCGTCGCCATCACCGATGCGCTCGTCGCCAATGGATACGTCGTGCTCACCGAGGACGGTGGCGAGGTGACGGATGCGGGCACGCGCTTTCTGACCGCGTTCGGTGCGGATCTGCGCTCGCGCGGCAAACGAATCTTCTGTCGACCCTGTCTCGACTGGAGCGAGCGCCGCTATCATGTCGCCGGTCTGGTGGGCGCGCAGATCTGGCGTCGCTGTTTGGATTTGGGGTGGCTCATCCGGGAGCGCGACAGCCGCGCGCTGCGGTTGACCGCGGCCGGGAAAACAGGTCTGTTCGATACGTTCGGAGTGGATCTGTCGAGTGAGGGGCTCGAGCGCTCGAAGCAAATCGACGTCGCGAGCGCGGTCAAGGTGCCGCTGCGAGCCTAGCTCGCGCGAAAGATCCGCAAAATTTTACGATCCAACAGCGGCGCCATTGCCGCCGAGGCTTTTTTCATCGCGGCTTTATCCGATAGTATTGGCGGGCGCGATCGAAGCCATAACCGACAAACGCGTGGACCAAAGCGATCACGCCTGTCCTGACGGTCGGACGCGGGAGGACATTCGCATGACCTGGTTCGTTCGCATCCTTGCGCGTGCGCTGGCGCTCGTCGTTGCAATCGTGGGCACGCCGGCGATGGCGCAGGATTATCCCACGCGGCCGGTCACCATTGTGGTCGGCTATACGCCGGGCGCGACCAGCGATTTGCTCGCGCGCACCGTGGCCGAACGGCTCAACGCCGCCTGGGGCCAATCCGTCGTCGTCGACAACAGGTCGGGCGTGGGCGGCAATATCGCGGCCGCCTATGTGGCGCGCGCGCCGGCCGACGGCTACACGCTGATGGTCGGCACCGACGCCATCATGACCAGCAACGTCTTTCTCTACAAGAATACGCCGTTCGACCCGGTGAAGGACTTCGCGCCGATTACCAACGCCGGAGCGAACATCATCTGCCTGGCGGTGCACGTCGACTTGCCGGTCAATTCGGTGGCGGAGCTCATCGCCTATGCCAAGGCGCACCCAGGCCAGCTGCAATATGGCTCGTCCGGCATCGGCTCTCCCCATCACCTCGCGGGCGAGCTGTTGCGCCAGAAAACCGGCATCGACGTCGTCCACGTGCCCTATCGGGGCGGCGGCGCGACCATCAACGATCTGCTGGGCGGGCACATCAAGGTCGCCTTCCTCAGCCTCTCGACCGCCGTGCCGCATCTCGCAAGCGGCAAGATCAAGATCGTGGCGGTCGTGGAGAAGGCCCGCTACGCGGCCATGCCGGCCATCCCGACCATCGGCGAGACCGTCCCGGGCTTTGAAATGTCGTCCTGGCTTGGTTTCTTCGCGCCGGCGAGCACGCCTGCGCCGCTCTTGGCGCGCCTCAACGAAGCGATGGTGAAGGCGCTCACGACCGATGCCGTGAAGGAGAAGCTCGCCGCGCTCGGCCTTGCGGTCGCACCGAGCACGCCGGCCGAGCTTGCCGCCATCGTCGGGGAAGGTCTCGCCGTGCGCGGCCAGCTGGTGAAGGCCGCCAATATCCAGGCCGAATAGCAGGTAGACGTGGTCATGCTGCCAACACCTGTGCTTGCCGCGCTCGTGCCGCGATCGAGACGTTCAAGCTGCGGACGCAATAGAGGTTTGCGATGACCCCCTTGCGCATTTACGGCGTTGCCCGCACGCGCGCCTTTCGCGCGCTCTGGATCGCCAAGGAGCTCGATCTCGATTACGAGCATGTTCCGCTCGAAATCGGTCCGGCCGGCGCACGCAACGCGGACTATCTCGCGATCAATCCCAACGGCCGCCTGCCGGCGATCGACGACGGCGGCTTCATCCTGTGGGAATCGCTCGCCATCACGCTCTATCTCGCCAAGAAGCATGGCCGGCTCTATCCGACGACGCTCGAAGGCGAGGCCAAGGCCTGGCAGTGGACCCTGTGGTCGGTGCAGGAGGTCGACCGCGGCGTCAACATCTGGTCGCTGCACGCCGTGCGCCTGCCGCCCGCGGATCGCGATCCGCAGCGGCTCGCCGAGGCGCTCAAGGTGCTCGCGGGGCCGTTCAAGGTGCTCGAGGGCGCGCTTGCCGACCGCTCCTACCTCCTGGGCGAGGACTTCACCGTCGCCGATCTCAACGTCGCCGCCGTGATCAGCCGGGCGATCGACATGGATCTGTCCGGGACGCCGCGCGTTGGGGAATGGCTCAAGCGCTGCCTCGACCGTCCGGCGGCGCGTGCGGCGCTGACCCTGCGGGCGCAGGCCGACGCGAAGACGTCGATCGAGGTGACGCGGGCGATCGCCCGGCACAACCGCTTGTGAGCGGCGCCGCCGCTCGTTGGAGCCCGAGCAAGGGAGTGCCATGCCCAAGCGCAGCGCCGGCATTTTGATGTTCCGACGACGCGGCGGCGAGGTCGAGGTCCTGCTCATGCATCCGGGCGGCCCGTTCTGGGCCAAGAAGGATTTGGGCGCCTGGTCGATCCCGAAAGGGGAATATTCCGAAGACGAGGACGCGCTCGCAGTGGCCAAGCGCGAATTCGAAGAGGAGACCGGAGCACGTCCGCAGGGCGATTTTCTTGCCCTGGGTGAGGTCGTTCAGCGCGGGCGCAAGATCGTCACCGCCTGGGGACTCGAAGGCGATTTCGACCCCGCGACGCTGACCTCGAACCGGTTCGAGCTGGAATGGCCGCCGAAGAGCGGGCGCAAGGCATCGTTTCCCGAGGTTGACCGCGCGCAATGGTTTTCGCCGGCTGACGCCCGGCGGAAGATTCTCGCGGCGCAGGGCGAGTTCATCACCCGGCTGCTCGCGGCTATCGGCAAGTAACGGCCGTTTTCAGCGACCGACCGTCCACATGGCGGCCAGCCGCCGCCGCAGCGCATTCGGCTTTTCGACGAAAATGCGCGCGGCAATGCGCGCGGCGCCGGTGACATGGGCGGCCCTGCGTTCGGCGATCGCGGTCGCTAGGCGCGAGCGCCAGCGGGCAAGCGGCTGATGCGGCCCCGTCAGGCTTGCGAGCATGAGCGTGTCCTGATGCTTGCCGAGCCGATCGCGCAGCCGTTGCGCCTCCCCGCTCCACATCTTGACGAAGCGCGGCCACAACGGCTCGATGATGTCGATCTGATAGCGGTGGATCACGACGCGCTTGCGCAACTCGTGCAACTCCTCCGCGTCGGTGTCCGGCCAATGCGCCGGGATCATCCGCCGCGCATCGCGATAGAAGCGGGTGAGCTGATCGGCGACGTCGTCGAAGGTCAGGGTATGAAGCGGCCAGCGCTCGACCACGATGGCCGCTTGGTCGAGGGCGCTGCCGAGGCGCAGCCGCATGTCGGCGTTGAGCGTCGTCTCCGCCGCCTGTCTGATCACTTCGATCCGCTGGCGCAGTCCGGCGATCGAGCGCGCAGATAAAGTAAGGCCGTGCTTTTCGAGATCGGCAAGCGCGTCGAGCGCCGATTGTGCGTTGCGCGCGCCGGTCAGGGCGTGGGCAAGGTCGCGCGCCTCGTCGCGCAGCCGCCTCGCCTCCTCCCCGAGAAACGGCTCGACCAAGCGCAGCAGCGCGCGCCAGCGCTTCATCGCGCGGCGGAAGTCGTGTACCGCGTCGGCGTCGGACTTCGCCGAATCTTCGATCGCCGCGCGTGCCTCGGCGAGGATGTCGCGCGCCACGCCGCGCAACGCCTCCCCCACCGCCACGCTCGGCCGCAAGGCGGGTTTCTCCTGCATCGGAAAACTATAGGACATTATCGTGCCTGAAGGCGACATCGTGGCTCATGGGGGGAGGAAAGCGATGCGCGCGGGCTTTTCAAGCCGTGTCACGATTGCTACATAAGCCGCCGCGGGGTGGTCCCGCACTTCCCGTTTTTCCGATGGTTTGACGCGGGGTGGAGCAGCCCGGTAGCTCGTCAGGCTCATAACCTGAAGGTCGTAGGTTCAAATCCTACCCCCGCAACCACCTTTACCGAACAAGCGAACTCCTCGTGAACAGCCCCAGCTATGGGGCTGTTCTCGCTTGAGTTTTGGGCCAAA